>Ga0114922_10001147_pt1 | contig 25323 bp, 21 predicted proteins | sample AartaG_FD_100975 | JGI IMG/M metagenome (GOLD analysis project Ga0114922, IMG submission 100975) | Deep subsurface microbial communities from Aarhus Bay to uncover new lineages of life (NeLLi) - Aarhus_00045 metaG | ecosystem: Environmental > Aquatic > Marine > Oceanic > Sediment | place... | reverse complement strand
TCAAAGAAGCGAACGCCTTACTCCTCGTCACAGAATGGGATGAGTTCAAGTCCCTAGATCTCAACAAAATCAAAAACCTGATGGCCAATCCCATCCTCATGGATGGCCGGAACCTCTTCGATCCTGATGAAGTGCGAGGCCTGGGCTTCGAGTATTCTTCGGTAGGGCGGAAATAATTTGACATCTGATCCGCTTACGCCAAAGAGTTACTGGGATGAGAGACATCACCGCATAGACTTAAAAAAAATCTATCCTGATCCCCGTTTTTACTTTCTTGATTTTGAATTGGATAGAGTGTTCCAAAAACACATCTCTGGCATGGCTGGGAAAAAACTCGTAGAAATGGGATGTGGATCTTCTGTTTGGCTCCCCTATTTTAAAAAAGAATATGGCCTGGATATATCAGGGATCGATTATTCAGAAGAGGGAATTGAAACATGCTCTGAAATTTTAAGAAGAAACGGAATAAAGGGGCAGCTGTTCAAGGAAAATATTTTCGAGTTAGCTGATGGATCAAGGCACCAATACGATGTCGTTTTTTCCTTGGGATTTATCGAACATTTCAAAAATCCTATCCATGTGCTTAAAACCTTTAGTGAGTATCTGTCTTCATCCGGTCTTCTCATTACCTGGATTCCAAACACTTCGGGACTTGTCACTCAACTTAGCGCTCTAATGAACAAAGACACAAAAAAAATTTACTGTAGCCTCAATCTTAAAGAATTAGATAGTGCTCATCGGTCTGCCGGTTTTTCTGTGATTGAGGGACACTATACACAGTTTTTGGATTTCAGCCTGGTAAACTTGTTGAAGCTCCCGCAATTTTGGCAGAGATGTTTTTCCCGAGGATTTCAATTGTTGACTCTGCCGTTTTTATTTTTGGGAAATTATCTGAATGTTCACATAAGGTTTGGATTTTTATCCAGTGGGATAGTGGTTGTGGCAAGGAAAGCAACGGTTTCTGTTTAGGCTGAAAAGAATAAATCAAAGATTTTTTTTAAGTTTTTACAAAACTCCCTTGAATAGTTCCTCAATTTTTTCTGCGACATATTCCCAACCGGGTAATGCTTCCATATTTTTTCTTGCATTTCTTCCCATGGTTTCTGTGTTATCTGGGTTTTCAATTAATTTGAGCAGCTTTTGACTCAATTCTGATAACTCATCTGATTTGAATAAGATACCATCGATTTCGGAATGAATGGCTTCACGGTGAGGCGGAATATCACTGACTAGGCTACATAGTCCAAAACTTTTAGCTTCAAGAAGAGCGATAGGGAATCCCTCCAGATGAGAGGGAAGAGAAAACAGTAGGGCGTTGCTCAGCAATTCAGCTTTTTCATCCCCTGTGACATAGCCAGTGTAGATAATATTCTCGTCGTTTATACTCATTTCTTTGAGTTGTTTGACATAATCAGGTGTTGCGCTTGACCCTCCTGCAATGACCAACTTCATATTCTTAGCCCGAGGTGATTTGTGCTCGGTGGATTGAAACGCCTCAATGAGCCAATCCACGCGTTTTTCTGGTACCAGCCTTCCCAAGAAAAGAACATAATCCTTCCCGTTCAGGCCATATTTCTCTTTAATGATCATTGGTGGAAGCCTCCGAGGCTTATCTATCCCATGTGGGATGTGTATAGCGTCCTTTTTGTATTTCTCCTTGATGTATTCTTTGAGGTTTGCAGAGACCACGATAGTTCGATCAGGAATTTTTACAGAGATATATTCTCCAAACTTCAAAAATACTTTTGCACGCTTTCCCCACTTTTCTGAGTTCCAATCCAGTCTATGGATTGTGGCAACAATGTTTTTGTTCATGAGTTTTGGGAGGAGCGAGAAAAAAGAGGGACCGATTCCGTGGTAATGAATAATGTCGTAACGTCCGAAAAGCGCATGGATTGAACAGAGAAAACTGTGTACCGAAGCATCCAGATGTTTACTTTTGATAGTGGGCACGTGGATGAGTCGAACCCCGTCATAGTTTTTCATGCTCTTCTGTGTATACCAACTTCGGACATACACCGTTACGTCATGACCAAATCTAACCAGTTCTCTACTCAGCCTGTCGACATTGTATTCCACACCCCCAAAAGTTACAGGGATCCCTTTTTGTCCGATAAAAGCGATCTTCATTTGTTTCTCTGGATAAGTCTGAGTCCTTTGTTCTTAAGGACCCATATTGTCGGTTTCAGGATATTCTTTTTCATGGCTGGAGACGCCGTTCCAATCATCCAACAGTTCTTCGGACAATTCCGAACCTTATTCCGCACCATTTTTGCCTGTTCTGAATTCCAGATGTTTTCAAAAGTATCGTCATGAAGGTTCCCCAGGCTTTCGAGCCACAGGTCCTCTTCCATTCCATTGCAGGGCAAAATCTTGCCCCATGGATCGAGAAAGAACACTTCTGTTCCTGCGGGACATGGCAGAAGCCTAGGATTACCTTTGATGGAGTTAATCACCCCATGATTGAAATAGGCTCTATACCAGTTCTTTACCTTCCATGTTTCTAGCAATTCCTGCATAAGCTCTTGGAATCTAATCATGACTTCATCTTTGTTGTTGATTTTGTTGTCTGACTTGTGGAAGTAATAGGAATTATGGACGAGAGCAGTTGCAAATTCGACTTTAAGGTATTTAGCCAGGGCATACAATTCAAGCATATCTCTTGCATTTCTATCGGAGACCGTGATTCCGAAGCCTATATCCTTCAGTCCCATTCTCTTAAGTTCTAACAGTGTTCGCAATCCGTGGTCGAAGCCATCTTTCATTCCCCTTAATTCATCGTTGATTGCAGGAAGACCTTCTATACTGATTCTTATCCCGATGCTCTTGTGCCTTTTTACCAAGTCGACAATTTTTTCAGTAAAATATCCATTAGTAGAAATCACCACTCGTCTAGCTTTTTTTTGAAGTATGTCTACAATCTCCTCCACATCATCTCTCAAAAATGGTTCACCGCCAGTCACATTGCAGAAGGAAAGTTTAGGGAGCTTTTTGAGTAAAGAGGGTTTGAATTCTTCCTCCACCTTGGTGGGATATTTCCAGACATGACACATGTGGCATTTATTGATGCATCGATATGTTGTTATAACCGCTGCTTCCATTTTTAGTTATGTTTATTGAGTGCCAGGTTGTAGATTTTCATCAACTCCTTGTAGTGTTTTTCAGGGTTGAGATTCTGTTCAATATAATTTCTGGCTGTTTTGCCTAGATTTGATATTTTTTCAGAATTTTCCAACAAATACAAAATTTTTTTTCTCAAATCACCGGCGTTTCCAGGTTCAAAAGTCATCCCAGTTTTATAATCTCGGATCAATTCAGGGATTCCTCCAATTTTGGCTCCGACGACCGGTTTTCCCAAAGCGAAGGATTCTATAACTGAGAAGGGGTGATTTTCGTACCACTCAGATGGCAGAACGACAAACATACATTTTTGAACTTCTTTTTTAAGTTGTTCTTGATCGACAAATCCACAAAGAAATGTATTTGTTAAGTTTTTTTCTTTTATGTAAGTTTGGATGGTATCTTTATCAGGGCCGTCTCCGAATATTTTACACAGGACCGGAAGTCCTTCCACTGCTTGAAGAAGAGTAAATATTCCCTTCTCTCTAGAAAGACGTCCGAAACAAAGGATTGTTTTATCCTCCCATTTATAAGAAGGATTAAATTCCTCGGGGATAACAAAATTTCGCAGATGGATTATATTTCCACGAAAGCCCATTTCCCTGAGCTTGCTTTTCAGGAATTGACTCGGACTTATGAAAACATCAATCAAATTATAGGATTTTAAGATGCTGTTATGAAAATACATTTCAATTGTATTCAAAAAGCTTTTTGAAAAAGAATCTTTACAGCAGCGGTGGAGAGTGCAGTGGAAATATCTTTTATCCCTGCATCGTTCACACACTTGGCCTCTAAGGATCATCGTATAGATTGGGCACACCATTTTATAGTCATGTAGAGTCATTACGACAGGGAGTTTGAATTTCTTAAGTGTGTAAAGAATCGAGGGGGAAATCTGGTGATGGATGTTGTGCAGATGTACGATATCAGGAGTTTCTTGTCTCAACAATTCCTCTAGTTTTTTCTTCGCCTCCATTGAATAAAGTATTCGTGCAGATGTTTTGATATTTTTTTTGAAGGAAGCCGGTTCTTCAAAATCTACATTTGAAACGAAATATTTGGAGTAAAGAGTTTTAATATTAGAGGGATGAGCCATGGAAAAAAAGGAAACCTGATGGTCATGGTCTTTAAGGATTTTGGCTGTGTTAAAAAAGGATGTTTCAGACCCGCCCTTTGGGAAGAAATATTTGTTAACAAGGAGTATCTTCATGTCTTGTTTTTTAAAAAAGCTTGAAGAGATTTTTCCAGTTGAGTCTTGATTTCAAGCCTGATCTGAGAGATCTTATTTTGGATGTCCTCACGGACTTTACTAGAATGTTCGATGATTTCCTTGGCCAAGGAAAAGATGCCTTCGCCGTTGAATTCTGCGATATCCAAACAAAAGTGTCCGAGCCCCAGGGTTTCCATGATCCCTCTACTCTTTGGCTGATAGGATATGGAAATGACGGGGATATTGGCGTTTAAGGCAAAAATTGCAGAATGAAACCGTGTGGCAACCAAAAGGTCTGCCTTTTTGAGAATCTGAACGATGGATAGGGGATGAGATGTGTCTTGAAGCTCTGAATATCGGAGATGGCTCTCCGGAATAGTCCTCTTTAGATTTTCGAATAACTTTATTGATAAGATCCGATCATCTTCAAAGCTTCCCGGTCCTCTGGATTGACAGAAAATCAATATCGATCCTTTGAGGACTTGAAAGATATTTTCAGAGAGTTTCTGGAAAGCCTTCAGGTAATTGTCTTGTTTGATTTTTTGTTCCCTGGGATTCTTCGCTTCGGGAAAATCCCACTGTCTGAGTGATAGCGCGATAACGGGCTTTGGAAGATCAAGATCGGATGGCGAATCTTCGGAGGAGCTTCCGAGGTCGAGAGCGAACGCCAGATCAGGACAATAAAATACCCTGCTCTTATTTGTTCTCATCAGGGTGCTTAAAAAATCCAAGGAGATTTTTTCCCTGGCATAAATTCCGACCGTATAATCACTTTCCAGCAATCTGAGTAAAACTCTTGATGCCATTTTATTCCTCAGAGGTCCAAAAGACTGAGGAAAGAAGACAATGGGTTTGTGCAGTTGTGAGGCAAGCTCGATATGACAGTAATTCTGAACGAACATCGGCCCAGGAAAGAATCTCCTGTGTGTCCAGAAATATCCGCCGCCACTGGCTATAACCAAATCACATTCTTTCATTTCTTTAATGAGTGCGTATTTAGATTGAAGATCGATCAGATTTATTATAGTCTGTCTAAACTTTTGTGTGAGGCTTGAATAAACGCTCGGAGCGGGGAAAATCGGAGGAAAAACTTTTATCCCTAATGATTTGTAAATTTTGTTATCCAGTTGGGGCGTTCTTGAAGTAATGGATACGCTCAGTTCGGGAAAATAATTTTTAAGAAGCTGGAATTGTGTGAGGACGATTGCTGCATCCCCTGCATTCAAAATCGAATGGGTGTTTACAATAAGTATTTTCAAATAATCGACTTATCTTTCTGATGAATTTTATGAAAACTTGAAAGTCTTCGCACAGTGCATTATAAACATAAGGATTATCATTTGACCAGTATTTCTTTGTCTTGCCTAGTCTTAACTTTTTTGGGTCTCTTTCTTAGCGTAAGGATTGTGATCGAAAATATTCAGAGTTGGAATGAGCGGCGATGAGAGATGGCGTAAAAAATCCGGCTATAGGTAAAAACATCCGCGAGTCGATGTCTAAGGGCGTTCTAGTTAATAACTGGCGGAATAGCGAAGCCCCAGCCTTTTTTGTTTTCTTCCCAACGCACGGTATCCACAACCACGTCTTGGCTGGATGTGATCTTGAGCAGCGCGGGGTTTGCAATGGCTTGGATACTTCCGATGTAATCCCAGCTCCGGATCACACCTTTACCCGGGATCGTGAAGCTCTCGCTGTGCTGCAGAACCCCAGAGGCGTTGTAGACCTCGATGGTTACATTGGCTGTGGAATCTGAAGTGTTCGAGATATCGCAATAGGCATTGGCCCATGTCAAAGTGCTGAAAGTGAAGTAGAAGAGAGTTCCTTTCATCGTGTCCTCGGGCAGGCAAGTCATGGCAGCGCCTAAGTGGTCGTAATCTTCACCGTCGATAAAATCGTCGGCCCATTTGATGTTGTCTGCCACCAAGTTCTGGTCGCTTTCGACCTCCACTGTCACAGGTTTTCCATAGTCATAAATGTTGCCGATCTCATTCCACGTGAGAGCAACTCCGTTGGAAGGAACGGAAAAGTTTGAATCGCTTCCGACCTGGTTCCCATTCTTGTCATAGATACAGACGGTCACATTCGCGGGACTTGTGCCGATGTTCCCGAGATTGATGTTCGCGTTTCCCAATGAGCCAAAAGGAATGAAAAAACTGGTGCCGGATGTCGTTCCTGTCGTGAAGTCCCATTCTTCGCTGTCCGTGTTTCCACAGGTTTTTTTTGCCACGATTTTCCAGTAGTAATGGGTTTGTACATTGAGTTCCGGCAGGTCGTAAAAACTCGCTGTTGTGTTAGCATAGAAAGACGGCGGAGAGCTCGTTCCAAAATAAACGTCATAGGATTCGGCGCCTTCACAATCATCCCAATCGAGGTTCGTATTCCGGGAGATTCCTGTCGCTCCGTCTGAAGGTGTGGGATTGGAGGGTTCGGGTGGAAGGATGCAGGTGACTATTGTAAGCGTGGCCCCGGATGACCATGCTGATTCAATGGTTGTGTTTACAGAACACCGTGCTTGGGCTCTGACTGTGAATGTAGAGGCCGTTGTCCAGGTATGGAATGCGCTGGTCGAGCTTGACCAGCTTGAATAAGTCCCATCACCCCAGTCGAAGCGGTACTCGGTATCGTGCCCTTGAGAGCAAAAAGACCCGCCAGTTGTGAATTCGTAAGAGGTGTTGATCTCACCGTTGGATAGTCCGCTGGGTGTGTCAGGTGTGGAAACCTCATGGACAGTGATGTGATCGTTGAGCGCCGAGAGGGGATTACCATAGACATTGAAATCAATGAAATTCATCCAGATCGAGTCGGAAGAAGGAATCAACACCTGTTTCAGGTCGTGGAGAGCCTCCCCACACGTCATCCCATTCGTTATGAGCCGTTTTGAGTATTCATAAGTCATGCCAGAGTTGCTTGACGATCCGGCAAAACTGGTCTGTCCTATATAGTACCATGAAACCCGGGTCGCGCTCACAGTGGCGATGGCTCCGTTTTTGAGCAGCGAATAAGAAAGATTATTAGATGCTTCAGGATAGGAGTTAAGACAGGAACACTGAAAGGTAAAGCCGGGATGTGTGTCATCTAGGGCAGCTGCTGCGGAAAGGCTCATGACATCGGCGGCATATGTGTCGCTCCCATGCGTCCACCAGAATATGGCTCCGAATTGAGAGCCATTCCAAGCATCTCTGACATTGTTCACGGTGCAGGGAACAGTTTCCGGTGGGGGAGAGAGACTGTAGGTGGAATCGTAGACGCGGTTGTAACTCCAATCGCCCTCTGGAATGAGGATATCATCTTTTATCTGTTCGCCTAGATGGTACCCAGGAGTGCTGGCATCGCTTGGCTCCATGGGTAAAAGAGCTTTCTTTCTCCAGCCAATTTCACTGTTGAGCGAGTTGCCGTACGCTATGATTTTTGACAGGATACTGTCCAGGTCCGAGATGTTCCCGTAGTAGGGGATACGGCCTACCAGAACATCCCAGTTTCTGTCTACACCGCCTGACCCGAAATCGTGTCCCCATTCCCCATATTTGCCGTCGTTGTCAAGGTCCCAATCACCGGTGAGGTCTGCATAATAGAAGTCTGAGGGAGCCTCCTTGTATTCCGTGTATACCGTGGCATTGTTTCTAGGCCAGAGCATTTTCATGGGGACGTCACCGCCGCTAGGGTTGGGATTGCCGATCAGCTGAGCATATTCGATACTGAGGCTTAGATAATTGTTTTGCAGCCAGTTCCTGATGTTCTCCGCGGCTGTGTCTCCAGTCCCTCCACCCCATGTGCTTTCCGTCACAACTTGGACCGTATACCCCTTGCTCTGGATGTGGCTCACGAAATTGCCCAGCTCACTCGAACTCGCTTGGATGGCCGCTGTGGTGATAATGACATAACGGTTTGCATCTTGGATGCGAGCCACTGGTTCTGATAAGCTATGATACTCAGGGACGATATCGTCGTAATTTAATGCAATACGTTTGATCCTCTCCTCGCCGATCCTGTCAGAATAAAACTCCTCGGGGAATACATCCGATAACGTGTGTGGCGTTTTTTCGAAATGAATGATGATCTTTAGTTGGGTGAGACGAAAAAGCCTTCCTGTGACAGGGATATATTGAAAAAGTGCAATGGGGATATCCACCAGCTTCCAGTGACGCATGCGGCCTGTGCTAATCCTTGTGATTGTCGTAGGAGGGAATGTGTTGTTGCTCCCATAGATATCTGTATCCTCTCCATTCCTGATGGTTTTATCATCCGGCCATTCAACAACGACGCGGCTCCCATCCCATGTCGCCAGGGGAGGCATGGGTTTGACCTTCCACTCGCCAACAATTTCTTCAAAATCTTCTGCAGAAGCCGCCACCGTTACGCTATCGATGTCCGCGCCCGGAGGAATGAGGGCTTTCGCGACAAAATAGGGCAGTGCGGGTTCTCCGGTTTCTGTGATGTACTGGATGTTTTTTCCTATGAATTTGGCGGATCCATCGCTTGTTTTTATCACTCGAACTTGTGGTATGGGAATGTCGATCTCGATTTGGAGAGCAAAGCCAGCTCCCATTAGAATTATCAACAGAAACAGGCTAAGAAGAGTTTTTTTTGTTGTCATTTTCAATCCCCTGCCGTTCTCCGATTTCTGCTAGAGGAGAAGCTTTTTAGATATGTCATTGATATTATAGATAGCAATTGTCATTCTCGAACATAGACTACTTTCATTTCCCGGTCAATCCTCTTTAAGGGTGAAAAATAGGGTGAAATTTATTCCTCTTTGGCTCCTCTTAACAAAAATGGGATCATTCTCGGGGGATTCCCACGGTGCTTTTTGTTTAGCAGGGAAAGCGGCTAGGCGGGAGTGTTTTTGTTTGCGGGCTTGATAGCCACCACGGAATAGATGGAGCCGAAAGCGCGAATCAAGGGCAGTCCTTTTATGAAATTCTGAAAATCCTCCAGCATTTTCTGACTGGTCTTGTGATTGAGTATAAATCGGGGAAGGAATGATGACCCCATAAAACCGGATAGGTCGACTCTTTTAATTTTGAATCCTGAATTTTTGAGAATTCGTCTCAGTCTGAAAAAAGAAAAGATCTGTTCTTGTCCGTAACAGACGGGTTTCTCCGTCTCCGGGTCTTTGAATTTTTGATGAGGGATGTGCTTCAGTGAGCCTCTTATTTTAACGCTTCGTAGCCAAGCTAGAGGGTTGAGGCTGTTCGGATCAGAAATAACAAGCGCTCCTCCTTCTGCTAATCGTTCATACGCCAGCTCTATGAATTTTTCCGGGGGATAGATATGAGAGATCGCTTCCATTACCCATATCACATCGAATGGTTTTGAGTGCTCAAGAAACCGGAAGATATCTGCGTTGATAAAATTTAAATCCAGGCCGGATTTGCTGATCGATTGAAAGTACTCAACTCTGGAGTTGGCGATTTCTAATCTTTCTTTGACGAGTTCTACCCCTATAATCGGATTGCCAAAAAGAGAAAAGAACAAGGATTCCGTCCCGTAACCACAACCTGCATCGAGAATTCTTGCTTGATTCGTCCTTTCTTTCAGCTCATCCAGCATGGCTGCTAGTCTATGTGTATACCCTGCGATTCCCAGCGGTGAAAGGATTCCAGAGGGTGTGAAGAGACTTTTTAGGTAGGATTTTATGGAAGTATAATCCATGCCTCTGTCTTTTCGGAACTGCGCCTCTTCTTCCAAAGTATGGCAGAAAGAGTTCACAATGTCCTCATTCGAAGATTCCCGGATATTGGCCATAGAATCTTGAAAATATCCGGAATTTGCAGGAAGTTTCATTGTCATGCGATTTAGTTGTTCAATACGAAAAACTTGATTAATTTCAGCAGATCCTTTTCAGCCTCGATTTTATTGAATGTGTTTGGAGGGCAGGAAAGGCATCTTTTTTTTATCAGTTGGTCTTTTCTGTATCTCAGATTCTCTTCATCGAAATAGATCGCAGTGGCAGGTTTATCTTTACAATTTCCGATTGCCTTGCTGTTTTTACAGTAATAGAGGCTGCTGTCCGAGCCGAGAATGATCCCTCCCATCGCATAGTGACAAGCGAGAGATCTTGTTTTGTTGGATTCAAGCATGTCTGCCAATTGTTTGTATCTCAGAGTGTGATGCATGAAGGCCTTCTTTGATTCGGAGAGTCTTCTGAAAAAATCAATAAGGTCATTGAGATGTTCCTTTTTTATTGTAATTTCATCTGAGAAATCGAGGTTGTTGAAACGGTCGCGGATTTCTCCCAGGGTAAAATTGACGGGAATGTTTTCTTTCCAGCTCCATTCCAGAATCTCGGACAGGTAACGCACATTTAAATTTGTGATGACACAGTTGGCGGACACGTACGTGTTGTTTGTCTCTCTAAGTTGTTTCAGACCATCGAAGGATTTTTTGACTTGAGTGTATGCATTTTTTACTCCGGCAATCTTGTCATATCCTTTACCGACCTGATGAAGAGAAATTGAGACTGAGAACAGAATATTGTTGTTTTTGCAGACCTCCGAGATGTTCTCAACGTTCCTGATTGTTTTATCTGGGGGCAATCCGTTGGAATTCATCGTAATGGTTTTGAGGTGGGGAAATCTCTTGATCAAGATTCGCACAATATCGACCAGATCATCCCTCAAGTTGGGTTCCCCCCCATTGATATTGATGAATTCCAGTTTGGAAAACAGAGGGTCAGAAAGGATTTTTTCCAACTCTGCCAGGGAAAATTCGTTAGATTTATGAGAGGAATCGAGTTTCCAGATGCCGCACATTCGGCACCGCATGTTGCATCTGTATGTGACATACAGACACATGGCAACGGGCATGAAAGGCTTTTTTTTCAACGGCAGAATCCAGTTATATTTGATGAAATTTTTTGACACTTCGGAAACCGAGGGGATTCTTTTTCGTTCAATCATTGGAATGTGTATTCCTATTGAGTTTCGAACTCACAGTCCTGAATTTTGTTGATGGATCTATGGGCAATGAGTCCCTGGGAATTATCCGGATTTCAAGTTCGCCTTTGACCAGCTGGTTGAGGTTGTTTTTAATAGTCTGCAAACCTGCTGTGTCGAAATTCGGCGCTGTTTCCAATTCAACAGAAATTTGTCCTCCTCGATCTTGGACGATTCTCCATTTATTCACCCCTGGTACGGGATCGATCGAGTGATAAAAAGGATGGGGTGAAAGCTTTGTCCCGTTTTTCAGTATGATAAAATCGTCCATTCTTCCGTCGATTCTTTCAAGCAGTGGAAAGTTTGTTCCACAAACAGGTTCTTTTCTCGACAGAGTGATGATATCCTCTTGTTTGTATCGAATAAAAGGCATCGCATAGGAGTGAAGATTAGTGATCACGGCTTCGCCGTGTTGACCTGGGCGAACACGTTCTCCCTTGTTTAAGGCTTCAACGATTACCATATCCGAGCAAATGTGATATCCTCCACATTTCCCACAACTCCACGCAATGCATCCGGCCTCGTCAGAGCCGTAGATGTCAGTGACCTTGGTTTGGAACACGGATTCGATGTAGGCTTGAGAATAACTGTCGAGGAGGGCCGAACTGTGAAATATCATCTTTGGCTTGATGCCCTCAATGCGTTTATCCTGAATAGCTTCCGCGAGTATCCTCAAGGTCATCACATACCCAATGAGGACATCGGGTTTCCATTGCAGGATCTCTGCGACCCAATCCTCCGTGCTTTTCCAACTTGAGATTTCCCTCCGCCGCCATAGACCAAAATGTTCGTACCAGGATCGTTTCTTTTTGGTCTGCTTTTGCCCGATGAAGGCCGCCATTTTGTGCCATGGTTTGAGGTCATTCAGCTTGAATGTGCGTATCCATGACAAATTCTTTAGGGTCGAGTCATGGGGAGTGAAATAGGAAACCAAGGGGATACCTGTGGTCCCGCTTGTGGAAAACGATTTGCAACGGAGGGGGTCAATGCCTTCCGAAAGCTTATCCTCCAATGCTAGATCCTGCAATTGTTTTTTTGATGTGAGTGGGATTGTCTCGAGATCTTTCAAGGTTTGGATGTCCTGGGGTTCGATCTTGTTGGAATTGAAGAGCTCCCGGTAATAAGGGACTTTATCATAGGCGTGACGGATGAGTTTTCTCAGTTTCCTTTCCTGGATGCTTCGGATCTCTTCAGGCTGTTTTCTGTGGTTTTTCAACAGACTGACGAATTGAACAAGTGTTGGTGGGAAGGTTGCCATGCTTAGATACACTCTTTTGATTTCATCCTGATTTCTCAGCAGTTCAATTGTATAATGCCCGGGCGATCTTTTTTAAACCCAGGATTTTTAGCAAGGTAAAAAAAAGATTGGGAAGAAAATAGTCGATTGGAAATCGGAAAAATCTTTTTTTCCATCTTTTCTGTGCGATAGCCCTCAAGATTTTTGTGAACAATGGGAACTTCAAAGATTGGACATCTTTTCTCTTTGCCAGAATTCTGTAGAACCCGACATATTTTGCCCTTCTGTCGACGTAGGGCGCGAGAGGCTGTTTTGTGCCCCATCCAACAGCCCAATCCTCCATTTTTGCAGGCACTTGAAATCCATGATTGACGGCTAGGTCGTAAAGCACCGTACCCGGCCAAGGATAAAAGACGCTCGGCCCGTTTACGACAACACCTTCACCCATTTTTTCGAGTTCATCCATGGTATGAAAAGTTTCAAGCATTTCAGCCCAATTTTCTCCGGGCATCCCGATCATAAAGTTATACAGAGCGTTGATGTTGTTTTGTTTACACAGCTCGGCAGAACTATAAATATCCTCAACGGTTATATCCTTCTGCATGATATTTAAGATTCTCTGACAGCTTGATTCAGCCCCAATCCTGAGTTCTTGACATTGGGTGCGTTTCAATTCTTTGAGAAAATCATCTCCCCATTCAGTGATGCGATCGGCCCTTAAAGATGAACTCCATGGCAGTTCGATGTTTTTCAGGATCTTGATAGCTCTTTTGCGATCCGTAAAGAAATTGTCATCTTCAAAGACTACCGCTGATATTCCGTATGTTTTCTTCAAATGAGCGATATCGCTGATCACTCTCTCCGCGGAGTGAGCCCTGAAAGTTCTTTTGTTAACGAATTGATTGTAGCAGTAGCTGCATCTCCATGGACATCCACGACTGGAAATGTAGGATGCGATCCTATCGCCGGGTAGCCTCGAGCCAAAGTCACTCAAGAAAAATTTCCCACTGTAAAGATATTTTGTGATATCTAAATGTTGCCAAGCGGGGGAGTAATCGTCGAGATTCCCTATATACGGTCGAGGAGGAGTGATCTTGATTTTCCCATTTTTTTTGTATCCTATCCCCTTGATTGACTCCACTGATTGAGGGGTGACTTCTTTTTCTGTCAGAGCATAGGCGAGTTCACTAATGGCCTCTTCGCCTTCACCCAGCACCATGAAATCCACAAAGTCGTTGTTTAGAGTTTGCTCCGGGAGCATAGTGGGATGGAGACCGCCCCATACGACAGGCACTTTGGTATTTTCTTTGATCTTTTGTGAAGCGATCTTGGTGGGGATCAGAGATGGCCCCGTCATTGTTGAGAGGCCCACGAAAATGGGTTGATGGGTGGCGATGTCTTCAAGGATAGATGTGATATTCTTATGGCTACCGATCTCGTGATAGAGTTTGACCTTGAAATTGTGTTTCTCCAGGGCAGAAGCGAGATAAAGGATACTGAAGGGAGGAGCCAGTTTGTAGTCCTCACTCTCCGGTTCGAGCTTCAGGAGATATACGTCGGTCACAGGTTTTTATCCTTGAAATTGTTATGATTTAACGGAGAAATTTCATGAGTGTTTGGCTGTCCCAATCGAAAATGGCCTCGTATCCCAATTTTTCTAACCTTCTGACCGATTTGTTCAGACTCTGTTTATAAACAGGGAATTGTGCTCTTGCCTTCGAGGGTTTGCTGTAGCCACCGGGTGCAGTGGAGCTGGACAGGGTCAGGATAACGCCCCCTCCGTAGCGCTTGATCAATTCATAGTTGAACTCGAAAGACTCTCGTGTTTGCAGCCAGAGAATCCCATCAAAGAGAATCCGGTCCAGTGCAATATTCAATTCGTATTCTTCATCGGATACGGCATGAGCTTCGACATGATGTGATTTGAGAAAAGAGCCTTTGAGCCGAGGCGATCCAATAATGGAGAATCCTCTGCCTCTTTTTTGTTTGATATGTCGATCGAACAGATACAGTATGACCTCCTCTTTTCTCCAGTCATACAATCCTTTGAGAAATGCGCCCGCGATGTGCTTGATCCCTGCCTCGATCGCAGTCTCTAACGAATCGATACGGAAACTCTGGTTAGCCTTGGGACCCTCTTGCTTGTGTAGCCTGGAGTATTGGACGGGATTGAATGTCTCCAGCCAGATTAAATAGCAGTCCAACCCCGCATTTTTGAGTTTTCGGAAGTTTTTGAGGTCGACAGGAGGAATATTTGAAGTCAACATCCCTCCACCCTTTTCGTTCAATTTCTGGCTGGCGATATTGAAATAGTGAAGAACTTTATCTATCGTAAATGTTTGATTAGCGATGGTGTAAGAATCGGAGTGAATATAGAGGTCAGGGTCTTGACTGCTGACGAGCTCGATGCTTCTGTAGCCCATAGCCAGAAGGGCGTCTATCTCATCCGCAAGTTCTTCATAAGAGAGAGTGGTGCCCTCAAACGTAAAATCGCAGTAAAGGCAGTCGTTCTCGCATATGCTGGCGAAATATAGAGGAGGAAGGAGAAGAATGTTTTCATTCTGGGGCCTCTTATAATTTGCTGCAAAATTTAGGATAACTTCTCTGTTGCCTTTAGATCTTGTGCCATTAACCAAGCGGAGAATCTCATCGGGTTCGAGTCCTTTGGTATCGATGCTTTTCTCAAGAAGGTCTTTAAGTTCCTCTTCATCGATGATCGGTAGATCTCCGATCTTTTCGACGTCTTGGATCGCGCTTTCAAGCTTCTGACTGAACATTCTATTTCGATGCACGGATTTTTCCTATGATCGTGTTGATAATGATTTTGTCCTCTTCCGAAAATCTCAGTAGCATATAAAGACCTCCATACAAGATGATAATAAATAATGAAACGATAAAAACTTTGAGATAGCTATTATACGTGATAGATAGCGTTTTTGTAAATATCGAAAGAGAAGCCAATGTAAGGACTCCTGCGGCCAGTGGCTTGAGGAAATCCCGCCTGAACGGAACGAGGTTTAGAATGATGTAAACCTCGATGAGAGTGACCAGGTCGACCAAGGTTAAAGATGCTGCTGTCGCCAGCGCTGCACCTGCAATGCCCCATTTTGGGATGAGATAAAAATTGAGCAGAACATTGATGAGCAGAAGAGAGGAGGTATTGATGAGATGTAATTTCGACCTTCCGCTCATCGTTAGCACTATGCCCAAAAGGCCCATCGAAGAGTGCACAATCCAGCCTAATACCAGGATGACGAGCGCGTGAGACCCGATTGAAAAATCAGGGCCAAAGAGATTGAGAATAAATTTGGAGAAAAGAATCAACCACACACATAGAGGCAGATTTATGGCAAATACCCATTTGGACACTCCTTTCAATAGACTATTGAGATCGGATATTTTCTCTCTATTGAAAAGATCGGCTATGGTGGGTGCAAATAAAGCGATGAATGAGGAGATGACAATACTGGCAAGCAATCCTGTTCTTTGCGCGGCTCCGTAGATCCCAACTTCCTCGGTGTTCCTGAGTAGCCCCAGCACAATTGTATCGGTCCACAACAATAGCGGACCTAATAAATATGTGAACAGCAACGGCCATGAGAAGGCAAATATTTTTTTCGTCTCATAAATGGGTCGAATAGAGCAATCCGTCAGCTCGGGAAAGACCTTTTTTAAGTAATAAAAGGCTAATAATACAGCAAGAACGCCTACCAGAACATATGCAAACATCACGCCCATTAATTCAAAACCCATGAAAAAAAAGAGGACAACACCAAGAATTCGCAGTACAGGCTCAAAGATTTCCCGAATATACACTTTGTACTTGATGATTTTGAAACCTTGGGTGGAGAAGGTCAGTATGGTGGTTACGGATGTGAAGGGGATAACAAAGGCAAAGAATTTTAAGATGGGGGACAGTTCCGGTTTGTGGAATAATCGTGTGGAGAGTGTTCCTGCGAGAACAAAGAGGAGCACCCCCACGACAATCCCAGCAGTCAGAACGGCGAAGATTGAAAGATAAATGGTTCCCTTTACGCGGCTCTTGTCCTGTTCGCCATCAAATATCGCAATAAACCGAAGGATACCAGTGGGGAGCCCGAGCTCAGTGATCATGGAGGATACTTTAAAAATGGCAAATCCCAGGAAAAAAAGTCCAAAAAGCTCTGGCCCCATATTCCTGGCAACGATAACCTGAAAGAGATATCTCAAGCCCGAACCGATTATTATACAGACAAAAGCAATCCCTGCTCCTTTGGCAATGGCAATGATATCGTTGTCAAATGCTCTTGATTCGCTGTTTTCCATTGAAAGCCTTTGTTTCAAACACGATTAAAATTCAAGGAAAATATCACCTCCTGAAACAAATAATTTATAGAAAAACTGAGGACTGCCTTAAAAAAATCATATCAAATCCAACTAATGATTCACACACCGTAAATTCCTCAAATCGCATCTGTTTCATTCTTTCATTCTAATAAGCTTCGGGATTCCCAGCGAACATTTTCCAGATTGTCATAAGAATAATTTGAATATCTAACCAAAAGGTCCAATTTTCAATATACCAGATATCATGCTCTACACGTTTTTGCATTAAGTTTGCGTCACCTGTTTCTCCGCGCTAGCCATTGACCTGTGCCCAGCCAGTAATTCCGGATTTAACAAGATGCCTCAGCATGTAATGGCTGATATTATCTTTGGATTCAAGGTTGAGTGGACTCGGATGAGGACGAGGTCCTACGATTGACATCTCTCCTTTCAAAACATTTAAGAATTGAGGAAGTTCGTCTAGATTTGTTTTCCGCAAAAATCCGCCAATGGGTGTTATCCGCAAATCATTCTTTGACGCTTGCATCTATTAGAGAAAGGATTTTTTTTTGTTCATGACGGTTTTCTCTCATTTTTTTCAAATTGCCACCATCTAAGCTGCTACATCTGCAATAATACACAGAACAATCATATCCAGTCAACACGAAGTCCGCAAGAAATAGAGAATCTCAGAGAATTGGCCAGTATAATAAATGGATTAGAGAGGATGTTTTTCCCTTTGCCGATCTTTTTATTTGTTCTTTTGGTTGCGGAGTTATTCTTTTTTCTGGGGATAGAGGCGTCATCGCTTTTAAAGAGCTTTAGCGTCTTAAAAATTTCGTATTCATTGTGTTTTTTGCTGTTTGGCTTCCGCTTTTTGGTAAGCTTTGATGATCTTCTGTACCAGTGTATGATGGACCACGTCTTTGTGATTGAATTGGATAAACGAGAACTCTTTGATACCCGTTAGGGTGTCCACGGCGTGCAAAACTCCTGATTTTTTTAGCTCGGGCAGGTCGATTTGTGTGACATCCGCGGTGATTAGATTCGTGCACCAAAGCCGAAATCTTCCCTATTCTGTTTATCTCAGCATTTGGACTAGATCAAAATCAGCCAAATTTAAATACGCCTCCTATTCTGCTACAGAACGGCCTTCATGTGATCAAGACCATCAGCTAAAGACATTGCCTTAATCCCTAGTTCCTGTTCCATGCGGGCTGTAACAAAAGATGTGTCTGAAGGCCTGAGTACAATGCTCTGAAAGAAGGAACTCTTTACAGCCTCAATCAGAGAAGCGTCTAGGCCAACAGGCTTTTTCCCCCAATATGCGAGGAATTGGGGTTCTTTCTCATTTGGGCATAAAGACTTGGGGATGTTTGGAGAGATAGGCGTAGAGAGTTGTGGTTCCAGATCTTGGTGCTCCCACAATCAGGAAATCTGGTAGCCTGCTGAAAGCTCCATTGTACTGGACATCCATGATAGTCTCTTAAATTCTTTTAAGATTACTCTGAGGCATATAATTTAAGCCTTTTAATTTATAAAATTAATGGCAGCCAAAATGCAGACAGAAATTGGATTTTGTATTTAAGAAGATAATTTAGTAATGTTGAAAATGATATGTTCTGTGAAGAAGCAAAGAAGATAAAAAACGACATAATAAGAATATTTTTTCCCCTTGTTAACTGGTTTATTTTTCATGTAATATTTCTATTGAGGCAACGATTAGAGTAGGGTAAGATTTTATCATGAGGCAATAAGGAAAAATAGTTGACGTCAGTCAGCTTATTACAGATAATGAAATTCCTTATGATTCGGGGGACTTTTGTGTTATGAATAGAAAAGCAGTCGATGTCATAAATCGTTTTCAAGAGTCGAATAAATTTTTAAGAGGTATTAGAATTTGGATCGGTTTCAAGCAAACAGGAATTGAGTATGAAAGAGATTTTAGATATGTAGGTAGATCTCAATATACATTGAAAAAGTATCTTCACTTTGCATTCAATGCAATTTATTCTTTTTCGTACATACCTCTAAGAATTTTAACATTTCTTGGCTTCATAGTTGCAGGTTTTAGCTTTGTTCGTGGCCGTATCTTTTTTAGGTGGGATAATATTGATTTCACTGGGAATAATAGGGGAGTATATAGCAAGATTGTATGATGAAGTTAAAAGACGACCTCAATATCTCACTAAGGATGAAATAGGATTTGAGTAAATGAATTTACTAGGAAACCAATTACATAAGATATTTGAGAAAAAGAAAATTTTAGTAACTGGTGGGCTAGGAATGTTGGGGAGTACGATTGCCCATAAATTAGTAGAATTCGGGGCCGATGTAACCTTAGTCGATGCATGCATTGAACCTTATGGAGCTAATTATTTTAATATTAAATCAATACAAGACAAAGTTAATATCAATATTTCTGATATACGGGATAAAGAGTCTATTAAATCCTTGGTTGTAAATAAAGATATTATATTTAATCTAGCAGGGCAGGTTAGTCATAATGATAGCCTTGAAAATCCGTTTTTAGATGTAGACATCAATTACATAGGACATTTAAATGTATTAGAGGGTGTAAGAAAATATTCTCCCCAGGCAAAAATATTATTCTCTGGATCACGATTGCAATTTGGAAAGATTGAAAAGATGCCTGTAGCTGAAGATCATCCTTTAAGACCAAAAACACCGTATGCTCTTAATAAATGCGCAGCCGAGAATTTATATCTTTTTTATAATCGTGTATACAATATCTCAATTGTGGTCTTCCGAATTGCTAATCCGTATGGTCCTAGAACTCAGATGCGTCATAGTAAATACGCTATGATTAACTGGTTTTTAAGATTAGCGATGGAGAACAAAACAATAAAAATATTTGGAAATGGAAACCAAATTCGGGATTATATATATGTTGAAGATTTAGCAGAAGCATTTATCCTAGCTGCAGCTAATGAGAGATCTTCAGGAGAAGTTATGAATATTGGAAGTGGCATCGGCACAAAGTTCAAGGATATGGCTCGATTAATTGTAGATATAGTAGAAAGCGGGAGAATTGAATATGTTCCCTGGCCTGAGGAGTATTTGAATGTGGAAACTGGTGATTATGTGACTGATATCACGAAAATAAAAGATGTCTTGGGATGGACTCCTAAAACTACTTTAACAAAAGGTGTAAAGTTAACTTTTAATTATTACAAGAAGTATCTGAGATTTTACTTGGATCGATAAACTTCTGTTTACAGAACAATAAGAATTATTAAACCCATATTTTATTTTTGTCAAAAAGATTAAGCCTTTTAGGATTGGCCAGGCTAATTTATTTTCATCAAGCGGGAACAAATCCTATCCAGTTCCCTGGTGAAGGCCGTGGAGTTTTTTCCTAAAATTTGATTTCTCGGATTTATTTTCCTTAGCTTTCTCACCTCTTCATCATAATGGAGAAGCTTATTCTCCAAATTTTCGATATCGTAGATGGCAATGATTTCCCCTTCCTGCTCCAATTTCCGACAGAAATAAACCTGATGATTATCCACGTGTTCGTGGTGCTTTTTTTGGCGGGGAACAACAATCGGGATTTTACCGCTATGGAAAGCCAGGATGATGCTGCTCGCTCCACCGTGAGTGATGATAATTCTGGCTTTTTCCATTTTCTCCATCATGGAATCGAATTTAAGAAATTTTGTATGGCTGCAATACCGAGGAGAAAAGGTAGAATACCCCGTCAGAATATAGATTTCCTCACGAATAGTGCCTTTTTCGGAGAGAAAATCCATGTGCTTCACCAAGCGGTCAAAAGGCTGTTCGTGAGTTCCGACAGTCACGAAAATCATAGAACCGGACCCAGAACTTTTCCTTTAGGATAAAACAGTTTCTGTTCCTCCCACTGGAGTAGAAATGCATCAGCCAGGGGATAAACCAATTTTCCCGTCAGGCTCGGTGTGGTCACACGATCATAGACTTCAATATAGATGAGTTTGATGCCCAATAGCTTGCCAAGATAAAAAAAGGGGAGGCAGATTCCAGCCCCTGTAGAGACGATGATGTCTGGTCTTTCCTTAAGGAGAATTCGGATGGAAAGAAAGGTGTTTTTGATAAGATTTTTCAAATTCCTGTTAGTCGGAAAATGCCCCCAGTAAACCTGCTCTGTCTTGAGAAGGGAATGGGCGTCTTCTTTTTTGAAGGTCACCCAGTATCTTTTGTGTTTCTGCCACCACTCTTTTAAAATGAAAAGCTGAAACAGATGACCTCCACTAGAAGCGACCAAGCAAAGTTTCATGATACAGGTATATACAAAAAACATAAATCCCGGTAAATGTCAAGGCAACCTTTTATTAGACTTTTTTCCCTGAAGATTCTTTTAGTTGAAAGGAGCAGCCTAAGTCAAACGTTTCTTATGCCTTTATAAACATCGATAATTTGGTCGACTTTATTCTCCCAATCGTATTCTTTGGCTTTTGCTTTGGCCTCCCTGCGAATTTGGGATAAACGGTCATGGCCTAAGGAGAGGATGTTCCCTATTTTCGCAGCTCCTGCCGGGGGGTCTAAAAAATCGATCAGAAAGCCGTTTTTATTGTCGGAAATGACTTCCTTGTAGGCTTTAATCGAGTTAACCAAACAGACGGCACCGGTTGCCATCGCCTCAAAAAGAGTGTATCCAAAGCCTTCATAACGCGATGGAAAAAGACAGAGGGAGGATGTTGCCAAGTGATCAAAAAGTTTTTCCTCTTGTAAGTAACCGTGCCAGGTAATTTTTGAGGATAGCCCTAAAGTCACTGCTAGTGATTTTAAATAATCAATATAGGCAGGGCTTCCGCTTCCAATGATGTGCAGGGTCCAGTCGAGGTCTTTGATCCTGGCTAATGTATGAAGAAGTAAATCAACACCCTTGTTATTATCGATCCTGCCGAAGAATAAAAGCTTCCTTTTGGCGGGCCTTATCTCAATCTTGTTATATTTTTCAAAATCAATCCCGTTCTCTATGAGTTCGATCTTCTTTGTTTTCCAACGGTTGAAATACTCAAAATCTTGTTGACTGTCACAGATGACTGCGTCGATGCACTTTTCGATGGTCGTTTTGTAATAGAGAGGGATCAGGACTGATTTGATGAATTTTGCTTCTTCTGTATGCAAGAGAAAACCGTGGGTGGAGAGGCATGTCCGGTATTTGTAAAGGGGCTTTAATACGAGAGTTGTCTCATAGAATAGTCTCAAGTCATGAACATGAACGATATCTGCCCACCTGAATAAATGGAAGGGAATTTTCAGGGGAATGGGCTTTTTATAATGACCGAATCCCGGAATATGGAAAACTTCTATGCCCTCAATGATTTCAAACTTCGGAAACTTTTGTTTTTTGTTAAAAATATTATAGCTCAGAGATAGGACACGACAGGTGATGTCCTTTTGGATCAGCCTCTTGGAGATATCGTAGATATATATCTCCGTCCCCCCGACACAAGGATAGAAGTTGCGGCTCAAATGCAGGATTCGCATTTAGATAAGGTTCCCTTCTTCTTTTTTCAAGGCTATCTGGCTAAAGCCTACTATGAAGGCAGTAAAAATCCAGGGGAAGCTCAGCCAGTAAACACAGATGAAAAAATTGTTGATCCACAGTGCCAAAAAGCTGACCAAAAATATCCTTAAGACCTGTTTTAAGAAAGGATTTTCTGCGCTCTTGATTCCTCTAATGGCCAACAGAAGGATTTTGATCTGAATCCAGATGAAGACAGCAAAACCCAAGATTCCGCTGGAGTGCAGAATATCCAGAGGAAAGTTCGCCAGGCCGACGGTCTCGTCGTTATTAAAGAGAGCAAGATGCCCTTGTGTCCCATGACCAAGAAGCCAGGAAGAAGGGACATCTTGAAGGACTTTTTTCCACAAATAAAGTCTTGTTGCTCCTGTTCCGGTTTTGTAATCCACGATTTTAGTCATCTTTTCACTGTATGATACCAAGAGGTCGGTTTTGATGGCAAAAATCAGGATCAGGATGATGGAAAAAACGGCCAAAAAGAAGAGGGAATATTTGACAATTTTTTTGGATTTTACATTCAAATATTTCCTGAAAAGGAAATAAAGAAGGAGCCCCACTCCGAAGCTCAACCAAGCGCTTCGGGTGAAGCTTAGCAAGATGGATAAAATTGCAATGACTGAGCAGAAGAGAAAGTAAAAAATTTCTGTGGGGCTGAATTTTACATCGGAAACCAGGAAGCCGATAAAAATCAGGCCAAAAGTGCTCGATATGCTCCCAAAGATATTCGGCTCGTGCATTGTGGAGAAAATTCGAAAGGTGAAAACATTCTGGCTCAATGTCGGGAGCAAATCTCGGACCATAATCGTTTCAGTACCACCCAAATGATAACTGGATATATAAAAAAATAAAAAGCTCAAAAGGCCATAGATCATCGGGCTGAGGGCAATGAGGAGAAATATTTTCAGCACTCGGCCGGTCTGTTCTCTTTCCTTGGCGAAATTCAGGATGATGTTGACGGTTAAAAAATAGAAAAGTGTATACAGGGCCAGAAGAAAGAATTTCCGCAGAGTTATGACCGGAATCTGGGACAAAAATGCCGAGGAGAATAAATTCAGCAGGAGAAAAATGAAAATGGGCTTATCCAAAGGTGTTTTGAAATATCTTATTCTAAGTCTGAAATAGGAAAAAGCAAAAATGATGATGAAGAAGATGATGATGATTTGATCTGGACGAATGGTGATGTTTCTGTAAATGTCCCACTGCAATCCGTTCAAGAATGTGGAAAAGAGCAAGAAGAAAAATGAGATCCTGATGGAAATGACGGATATCAAGACAAAAAAAAGACCGTAGAGGATGAAAAAGAAAGGAATGTTAAGTTGGTAGAGGGCTGCACAAAGGATTAAAGAAACAGAAAAGAGCAGGATTCTGGAGAAATCACGGATGTCGAAAAAGCGCCATTCGCCGGAGAGAGATATATCGTTAGGATTCAAAGTTTCTTGGCGCATGAAATCATTCTTTGCTCCGGAAGGAGGTCGCTAATTAAACGCCTTTGTACAACCAGTGCTTTTTATAAAATTTGAGTAAAAATTTATATATATTAATCCTGGCCAAAATGCAAGCCCATAGGGTCAAAAACTTCAATATCTTAAACTTGTCTCTGAAGATAATTTTTCTACACCTCCAGGCTTTTTTCAGAAAAAGCTTGGCTTCGTCATAGGAGTACCTGAGAACCTTCAGCTTGCTCAAATCCAGAAGAGCCGAGCAAGAGGCATAGTGTGCGTATTCCTGAACTTCAGGAGCCAAAATTGGCCATTGTTCTTTGTGCGCGGCCAGGAAGAGTTGGGTATAGTCGATATGCTGGGCCCAAAGCTGCTCTTGGTAATGAGAGGACACAGACATGGGGTATCTCCGCCAATAGCCCAAAATCTTAGGGATGAAGATAAATTCACCTTGAAAGGCCAGCTCCATCCAGGTGGGATAATCTACTACCATGGAGGGAAAGTCATCTGGTTGAAATCCACCAATTTTCTTCAGATATTTTCTTCTGATAACGGTTGTTTGGCTGTAGATGGGATTTTCCCCGAGTAGGAGGGCTTTCAGAGCACTTCCCAAGGGCTTGTTTTCTCTGACGGACGAGGGCCAGGGATATTTGGGCACTCTGACCTTTTCCTCCATTGACACTAAAGCTACGGCTCCATGGGAGAGAACGGCCTCAGGATTGGATTCAAGCAAGGGAATTTGGACCTCAAGCTTATATGCAGGCCAGAGGTCATCTCCTTCCAGGATGGCAATATATTTGCCCCGGCATAACTCTAAGGCCTGATTATATATATCGGCCAAGCGGTTCTTTCCCCAGTTAAAGGGATGACGGATGAACTTAATTCTCTTATCCCTTTGACAGTATTGCTCGATGATTAAAGGCGTCTGGTCCGTGGATGCGTCATCGACAACAATCATCTCCCAGTCAGCAAAGGTCTGAGCCTGCACGGATGCGATGGTCTGACCGATGAAACTCTCGTGGTTATAAGCTGGGGTAATGATGGAGACTATTGGCATTTTTGAATGTCGCCTCTATTTCGGAATTGGAGAATCGGGAGACTTCGAATGGCTATCATTCTTTTGTAGCGATAAGAAGAAGCTCTTCTCCCGCACTTTTCCTGAGAAGCCGAAACACTTCTTCCATAATATAGAACATTTTCCCTGTCGTTTTCAACGTCCATGAGCTGTCATCCTCGATATATTTGCCTTGCAGATTGATCATGCGGCTTGTCACCCAGGTCCAGCTAGTAAAATGGAATCGGACTTTGGAGTTTACACGGACAATATTGAATCCGGCTTGTTTGACGCTGGCCTCGAGTGAGGATGAGCTGAAAAGAAAGAAATGCCGCGGCGGGTCCAGATGTACCCAAGATTTATTAAATAGGCGATGTCCGAGACTTTCAAGATTTGGTGTTAGAATAATCAATTGACCTCCCGGCTTAAGCAAGCAAAAACATCGTCGGAGCAATGTTAGTGGGTTTGGAACATGTTCCAGGACATGTTGTAT
>Ga0114922_10001146_pt1 | contig 25329 bp, 22 predicted proteins | sample AartaG_FD_100975 | JGI IMG/M metagenome (GOLD analysis project Ga0114922, IMG submission 100975) | Deep subsurface microbial communities from Aarhus Bay to uncover new lineages of life (NeLLi) - Aarhus_00045 metaG | ecosystem: Environmental > Aquatic > Marine > Oceanic > Sediment | place... | reverse complement strand
CAAAATACGAAGCACGAAGCACGAAATACGAAACAAATCCAAATAACCAAAATGCAAAATTCAAAAAGAGATTGCTTCGCTGCGCTCGCAATGACTGATAAGACCGTTATGAAAAAAAAGGTTACCGGGTATAATAAAAGTATTCTTTGCAGAATGCATTACAAAAAAATCCGTGCATCCATAGATTTGCCGGCTTTAAGCGAAATATTTGCCGGTCTAAAATCAGCTTCAATTCTCGGCGGCAACCCGGCCAAGGCGGATGCAGACAGATTCAGCTACTGGGCCGCCGAGCCGAAAGAGATATTTGAATTTAAGGCGGAACAAAAAGACCCATTCGGAAAACTGCAAAAAGTCCTGGATAAATATAAGTTACATCAAGACACAAGACTCAAGACACAAGACTCAAGACTCAAGACACAAGACTCAAGACCGGAATTGCCGAAGGGGATTTTCTGCGGTGGATGGGTTGGATATTTTAGCTACGAGCTCGGCAGATATATTGAGAAGCTCCCCGAAACTACAATAGACGACCTTCAAATGCCGCTGATTTGGCTGTGCTTCTACGACCGGCTTATTGCCTACGACCATATCGAAGGAACTTTTTGGCTAATCGTCCTGGAATTGCCGGGCGATTCTGAAAAACCGCAGGACAAACTTGCCACCCTGGAGAAGCTGCTGGCTGAATCCCAAAAAATCCACATCTCGCAACCGGGGCCTGCCGACCTTGACAATATAGATTTTTCGCAAATTCGCTGCAATATGAATAAAGATTACTATATGCGAACGGTCGAGAAAATAAAACGCTACATCTACGACGGCGAGGTTTACCAGATTAACTTCTCACAGCGATTCGAATGTGATTACGATGCCAGGCCGATAAGGCTCTATCACTGGCAAAATCACCACAACCCAAGCGGCTACGCTGCGTACATCGATGGCGGAAATTTTCATATCGTCAGCGCCTCGCCTGAGATGTTTATAACAATTGATGACGGCCTCATTCGAACCAAGCCGATAAAAGGTACCCGGCGGCGTATCAGTGAGACAGCCCGGAAAAACCCGCACGCAAAACAAACCAACGTTAAAAATTTCAATGAGCTGCTCCATTGTGAAAAAGAACGCGCCGAGCTGAATATGATAATCGACCTGGAGCGTAACGATGTGGCCAAAATCTGCAAGCCGGGGACAAGGAAAGTAATTCAGCCCAGGACGATTGAAAGCTATCCGACTGTATTTCATGCCGTGGCGACCGTAGCCGGGCAGCTTCGTAACGGAATTACGTTCTGTGATATTTTACGGGCGATGTTCCCCGGAGGCTCTATTACCGGTGCTCCGAAAATCCGCTCGATGGAAATCATCGACGAAACAGAACCTACAGCCAGAGGCGTTTATACCGGCAGTATCGGCTTTATCGGCATAGACGGCTGTGCGTGCTTGAATATTGCCATAAGAACGATTATTATCAAAAACCGAAAGGCCTTTGCACAAACCGGCGGCGGTATAGTCGCAGATTCAGTTCCACAAGCAGAATGGGATGAAACTATCACAAAAGCAAGGGCACTGCTGGCTGGAATAAAAGAAACGCAAAAACCCAAACAACGGATAGTGGATATAAAAAAGATAAATAAAAAATCCAAAGCAATATTAAGTGAACTAAAGTGACTAAAGTGTAAAGTGACTAAAGTTATAGAATATTTTTCTCACTTTAGTTCACTTTAGGCACTATTCGATATTCGGATTTATACGAAGATGCCGGAAAAGGTTTTTCTAAATGACAAACTAATTGACATCGACAAGGCCCGGATATCCGCTACCGACAGCGGCTTTTTGTATGGAGCGGGGCTTTTCGAAACAATGCGAAGTTACAACGGCGTGGTATTCGCGCTGAAAGACCATCTGGACAGATTGTTTTTTAGCGCCCGTGCCCTATCGATACATCATACATACGACAGAAAATATATCACTGATGCTGTTTACAAAGTACTGCGAGCGAACAAATTAACCGATGCCCGTTTACGACTGACACTTACCAACGGGCCAATGTCCCAACCGGATGAGCAGCGCAAACCGACACTTCTTATCACCGCTGTAAAGCTTCAGCCTTACCCGGCTGAATATTATAAAAAAGGCGTTCTGGTAGTGCTTTGCCCATTCAGGCAGAACGCTGGCGAGCCAACGTGCGGACACAAAACGACAAGCTATTTCTCGCGTATGATTGCTCTAAATCGTGCACATCAAAAAAGGGCAGCCGAGGCGTTATGGTTCACGACGAATAATGTATTAGCCGAAGGCTGCATAAGCAATGTGTTTCTGGTCAAAGATTCCGCCCTTCATACACCGCCGATTAAAACGCCTGTCCTTGCGGGCATAGCGAGAAAGACTGTCTGCCAAATCGCCTTAAAAAACTCTATCAAACTTCTCGAAAAAGACATCTCCATAGACGACGTGCTGGCCGCCGATGAGATTTTCCTGACAAATGTAATTATGCAGATTATGCCGGTAACCGCAGTAGAAAAGCACACCGTCGGCGATGGCAAGGTCGGTACGATGACAAAAGAAATGCAAAAGAGTTTCGATGAATTTGTTGAAGGCCAGTGTGGGAAAAGGAAATGAAAATAAAAGATATTGCAGAGCAAATTGAAAAGATAGTCCCACTTAACTTAGCACAGGAATGGGACAATGTCGGCCTGCTTATCGGCGATGCGCAGAAAAATGCAAAAAAAATTCTGCTGACTATCGACGTAACCGGCGATGTTGTCGCTGAGGCCAGAAAACTAAAGACCGACCTGATTGTAAGTTATCATCCGGTAATCTGGGACGGTCTCAAGAATATCACCTCTGATGGGTCAACGGGCGTTGTTTATGAGTTAATCCGTTCCGGCATAGCGGTCTTTTCGATACACACCGCTCTGGATGCCGCTAGAGGCGGAGTCAACGACGGCCTTGCCGAGATTATCGGCATTGAAAATGGAAAGCCGATCGGGGATTACGTTGTTAATCCTGCGAGCGACAATGCACAGCATGGCTTGCACCATTACAAAGTCGTTGTCTTTGTCCCTGTTGAATCGGTGGCTGAAGTTTCAAATGCGATTTTCGCCGCCGGTGCGGGAGCAACAGGTAATTACAGCCACTGCGGCTTCGGTGCCGAGGGGACGGGGACTTTTTTGCCTTTGGAAGGCGCAATGCCGGCTATCGGCAAAAAAGGAAAACTGGAAAAGGTTCCGGAGATAAGATTTGAGACGATTGTGCCGGCCGAAAGACTCGATGAAGTAATAGCGGCAATGAAAAAGGCACATTCTTATGAGACGCCGGCTTTTGACGTCTTCAAGCTCTACAACGATCAAAGCAAATTCGGCTTAGGCAGAATCGGCAAATTAGCCAGGCCCTTACGAATTGAAGAGATTATCGAGAGAATAAAGAAACATACCGGCGCGAAAGCTATAGGCATAACCGGAAGAGAAAAACGGCTGGTGAAAACGGCGGCGGTCTGCGCGGGCTCGTGCGGGAAGCTTGTCAATCTGGTTATCGCCGCAAAGGTCGATTTGTATCTCACCGGTGAATTGAAACATCACCAGGCCCTTGCCGCACAGGAAGCCGGGTTGACCTGTATCTGCCTGAGCCATACGGTCTCTGAGCGGTTCATATTGAAAAAATTCGCCAAACAGTTGCAAAAGAAGCTAAATTCGGTGACAATAAGGGTAAGCAAAAAGGATGCAGACCCATTTAATTGGAAAAACGTATGACAGAAGAACAACTGGAACAAACAGAAGCGTCCATCCCAAACACTGAAACCAGTGAAGATATCGAGGAACAGAACGACCTCTCAGAGGGCGAGAAGGATGTTAAGACGACGGTCGAGACGGTCGTGGAGGCGGTTCTTTTCGCCAGTGACGAGTCCCTCTCGGAGAGCCGGCTGGCCAATATCGTTGAGACATCTGTTAAGCAGGTTCGGCAATGTATTAAAAACCTGAATGACAAATATCAGGCCAACAATAACGCCTTCAGGATAGAGCAAATCGCCGGTGGTTATCAAATGCTCACCCTCAGTCCTTATAATTATTGGCTGAAAAAATTACTTCGGGCCCGCAGCGACAGCAAGCTAAGCCCGGCCGCCCTTGAGACCCTTGCCATAATTGCCTACAAGCAGCCGGTCATGCGGGCCGATATCGAGGCCATAAGAGGCGTAGCCGCCGGTGAGGTAATTCGAACTCTTTGCTACAAAGGCATGGTCAAGATTGTAGGCCGAGCCGAGGTTTTAGGCAGGCCGATGCTTTACGGCACGACAAAGAAATTCCTGGAAACTTTCGGGCTGAACACACTCAAGGACCTGCCGAAAATTGAAGAGCTTAAAAAGCCGCCCGCTTAAGAAATCCCCGTATTGCCTATATCATATCGCCTATTGCCTCTGCTTCTTAGGTGATATACTAAGCGCTTTAAGAATACTTGCAGCCACTCTTTTAGCTAAGTAGTCGGAACCCTCGGCGGTAAAGTGGACGTTGCCGTTTGGCTGTTGAATCCGGCTTAGCTTCGGCAAGGCGTGAGCATACAGGTCGTTAATCATCACACCGTTTTCTTTCATAATTTTCTCGGCGGCTTTGTTGTACTTTATTTCATCACCCTTGAAGCGGCCCGTCTCGCCATCAGGAACCGGCGTCGTGCTGGCCCAAATAAGTTCCGCACCGGTGGCCTTGAGTATCCTGACGAGTTTGCGAAGATTCTGTTGATACTCCTCGAATGTCAAATCCAGTCTGCCATTCACTTTGTCCCTTCGGCCGGGCGTTTTTGCAACTGAACTTCGGTAACAGAGGTCGTGCAGCCCCCAGTTGAAGTGTATCACGTCCCAGCGGCCGTCGCCGAGCCATTCGTGAATTTTTTCAAGACCGATTCCCGTATGCCTGGCATTAGTGGGAGTCCGATGGACATTAGCTTTGCCGGTGAGCATCTTGCGAACCGGCAGGGTGTAACCAATCGAGATAGAATCACCTATCAGCAGGACACGCGGGAGGCTGGGGTCGTCTTGAATGGGCGCAAAAACGGGATTTACTTTAGCTTGCTTCCTGGCGGACTGCTTTGGTTTAGAGGCATCTTTCAAATAACCCAAGGAAGTGAGAAATCTGTCGGTTTCTTCGATAGTTTTATTAAATGAGCTGTTATCTTCGTCCCTTCCGTAGTTAAAAAAGCCGTGCCTCTTGCCTTCGAAGGGCACAAGCCGGCACACATTGCCGGCCTCGTTCATCGCTGCGCAGAAACGCTCAACGCTCTCGAATGGAACGGTCCGGTCCGCGGTACCGTGAAAAATGATACACGGAGGGGCACCTTTTTTTACGTGCTGCAAGGGAGATATTTCCTTTGCGCGGCGGAACCTTTCGTCCGAAGATCTTTTTTTAGAAAACTCTACCAAGTCCACAGCCGGATTGAACAGGACTAATGCATTGGGCCTGGAACTTATATTTTGGTCTTCGTCTTCTTCATCAAGTCCCTCAATCACGCCCGTGCAGGCTGCCACGTGGCCGCCCGCCGAGCCGCCGCCTGCGGCAATTTTGTTTGGGTTGACGCCAAGCCGTGCTGCGTTTGACCTGACCCATCGGACAGCGGACTTGCCATCGGCAACACATTCGAATGGTGTCGTGCCGTGCCTGTTTTTGACGCGATACTCAGCGGAAATCGCTATCATTCCCCGTGAGGCCAGATAATCGCACTGGTGGTAAAACTGTGTCGGAGTACCGCCGACCCAGCCGCCGCCGAAAAAGAATATTACCGCCGGGGACAATTCTTTTGCCTCCCGCTCGGGCGGCTCAAATATATGCAATTTCAATTCGACTTCGCCGATGGTTTTGTAAACCACCGGTATCGGCCTTACTGCAACTTTGGGACTCGTCCGGCGTTCCACCGCTGTCGCTGAAAGCGCTGTGGTAACTATGCAGGCTAAAAATATCACAATGTTTTTTTTCATTTTTCTAACTCCTTATAAGACGAATGATAGATTAATTCCACGGCAGTACTTCTACGTCAGGCTTAACTGCATGAGCAGGGCGAGGATGCTCGGCATCGAAAGTGTACATATCTTCTTGTTTTTCGATAACGACGAAGCTCTCATCAATTGAGCCGTCCGGCTTTGTTATATTATCGAGTGAAAGTCTCAGGTGTTTGGCGAGAAACTTATAGGCTCCGAGGCGTTTGGACAGGCCGTAATCATGTCCCTCATCGGGCAGATGAAGGTACTCGATGTTGGCCTCGGCGCCATAGAGGCGATAGACATTTTTTATATAAGGATATTCGACGTTCGGCGTGTTTTTAGTCCAGTCTTTGCCGTCGGAGATTAGCAGTTGCGGGCGCGGCGCGGCCAGAGCGGCAATATCCGTATTGTTCGTCTCGTGGGTATCGCTTTTGTGGATGGGCATGCCGCTTTCGCAGTTGCATCCGCCGAAGAAGTGGGCTGAGACCATAACGGTAGGGACCGAGACGGCGATGCGGTCATCGACGGCGGTGACAAGGAACGATTGAGTTCCTCCACCGGAAGCGCCGGTGACGCCGATGCGCTTTGGGTCCACGTTTTTTAGTGAAGTAAGAAAGTCGATGGCGCGGATACTGTTCCAGAGCTGCAATTTAAGGGCCTTCGGTCGATTATGCTGCCATCCTGCGTTTTTCCAGTCGCCATATCCCACCATATCATAAGAGAAAACAATAGCTCCCATACGGGCTAAGGCCGCACATCGCTTCTGCATATTGGGTCGAAACCGGCCGTAGTTACCGGCGTTGCTGAAATGTCCATGCGGACACAGCACCGCTGCAAAAGGTCCCTTGCCTGCCCGTGGATGATACAGATTCCCCGTCACAAAAACACCGGGCAGAGATTCAAACGCTGCGTTTTGAACGGTATAGCCGTCGTATTTGCGTTTGCTGTGAATGATAGGATTCAGAGAGCACTTTTTGGGCATAGGCAAAAGTTCTGCTCCGCGAAGGATGCCCTCACGAATTCGCCCGGCCCGGGCCTCCCATTGGGCCAAATTGGAATAGCTGCGGGCAAACTTAGCGAGCTGTTCTTTGGCGGTCTGCTCACTATGATAATGTCCCTGACAAAGCTGTGGCTTTTTGTTTTGAGCACCTTGAATAAGTCTGCCCGAAAATACAACTGCGAACATTGACACACTGACAACAAAAAGCCTGCAAACACTGACCGATGGACTTTTCATTTTAGACCTCTTAAGATTTTTTTGCGTTTCGATTCGTTTTATAAGCGAATTATTACCACTGTGCCAATGGCTTTACCTGCGCTTTTGTGACTATCTCCTTGTCTTTCCACACCGGCGAGAGCAGGATAGCCACACGAACGCTGCCCTTAGCATTGGGCAATCGTACGACAAGTCGGCGAACGCCCTTATTGGTCTTCTGGGGTGCTTTTTGTTGGGCCGACTCTATTGCAAATCCGGCGGGGGAAGGTGATAAAAGCCGTGCGAAAAGCTTTCTGCCGGCAAGGGTAAGTACAGCGGTATCATTTTCCTTTATATCGATTTTCGCATCCGTTGTCATAGCCCAGACGACCTCACAGGGATTTTCGATATCGAACTCGTCCTGCACAAGAACCGCCCGCCGATTCTCGAGAATCGCAACACCTCTTGTTACCTTGTTTGCGGACTTTTTGTAAGCGCTCGTCAAGTCAACAAGGACAAAAGCGGAAGACCTCTCTGTTTGGAACCTGGTAAACCTCGATTTTGCCAGGGGATCCTGGTCCTCGCCGTCCAGTATCGGGACACTATGACTTTTCGAATTCAGGCGGTAATAACTCCACCGCCTGCCGCCTCTTCTTTTGTCCCAGTAGCCGGGCAGATTGTAGTTGTCTGAGCCGAGGTCGCGCGCCCATCGCACACCAAGGGCATCAATCTCGAAGCTGCCTAAATCGAGATGGCCGTGATTGACCTGGTTATAGCCGGCCTTGACACCCACGAACAAGGCTTGCGGGTCATCCCAGGCGCTTCGGAATACTGCTATCTCCACAGGGCTACGGAAATAGCGGTCGAGGTCTTTGGCTGTGGGCATTTTCGCTGGAGACGGCACATACCAAACCACGTGCTGGGCACTGGCGTTGCGTTTGGCAATCTGGGCATGTTCGGCCTGGGCATACAAAGAATTCTTGTAGGTGCGAGCGAGCCAAAACATACACGGCATAGGTCTTCTGGAACTTCTCTCTCCAGAGTCAGCAAAGTTTAAGTACAGACCTCGCGGCCCGCTTGTGTATATTGGAAAGTTCCCGGATTCGGCCAGCCCCTCGATTTTTAATAGTCCGAAGTCTGTACCCAAAGCAGTCTGCAGCGCCGTCAGTCCGTAAGCCGTATAATGTGTGGCATAACTCCAGTAACCCGGCCCTTCCATCCAAGCGCCATCGGGGCTGTAGCTTTTCAGAGCACGCGGGAGTGACTCAATTGCAGAGATAATAATCTGCTCGGCGTACCGAGGCTCAGATTCCGCAATAGCCAAAGCACCGACTATCATCCCCCCATTGCAGACCTGGTTCCAGTTGTGCTCACTTTTAGGCCACCAGGATTTCTCATACGCGCTCAGTGCCGGTTCCAGGCCGTTCTTAACCAGGCCGACCCTGATTTTTTGCCGTGTTTCTACGTCGAGATAAGAGTACAGCCAGTCATAACCAAGGCCGACCGCGTGTGACATCTCAGCCGTATCTAAAAAGTGAGATGGATTCCAGTCCTTGAATGCACAGACGGTCAGCAGGTTTTCTTTGGCTTTTTCGGCATATTTTTGGTCACCCGTCCATCGATATGCAAGACCGAGGGCGTAGGTTCGATTCAGGCAGTCTCTGCTGACATGAAGAAGCCGCGGCCCAATCTTCCTGTAAGTTAGCATTTGCTTTTCAAGACAGGCATCCGCATCCTCAAGAACATCCCTCAAACATTTCTGCAGAACTTTATCTTTTGCATATAATCTTTTCAGACGCTCCAGGTCATTGTCTTTCAATATTAATCGGGGATGGTTTTTATCGAGTGTCTTAAGAACCGCGGAAGAATCTACAGTAACATCCTGGGCCGGTGCCAAAGTAGGACAGCAGCAACCCAGGATGGTCAACAACGCAACAAAGCTACATGCACTTGTCATAGTTCATCTCCAACTTATAAAGGGCGATTCGACTAACAATAAAGCTCCCCCGTGTTCAAACGTCAACAAAGGGGGGCAGACGCAGTGAATTATCAGGCATATTTATCTTAGGACTTGTAAATAAATTATCTTCCATTTTTGGCTGGCTGCGGCCCTGCCTGCCGGCAGGCAGGTTCGGCTGGCGGTGTCAGCAAAACCCTGCTCGCCGGCAGGCAAGTCGGACTACCAACCAGTAGGCCTGCGTTTTGCTTCCTTGCCAGCCTTGTCCTCGCTCAGCCAAAAACGAAACCTAATTTCTTTACCAGTCCTTATAAAAGTATAGCTCTAAGTTTTATGGTAATGATATTTCCTCAAGGGAGAAGGGGACTTTTACTATACTCTCCTCTGCCACAACCTCCAGTTCGCATTTATTCAATTTGGATATATCTTCATCAAAGTCGAACAACCAGTCACCGACCCGACCCGCATGCCCGCGCTTTTTGACCTTACTTCCATCATCTCTGAGCATATATAGTGATGTTATTTGGTAAACGCTCCCATCGAATGCGATTCCGAGCTTACGATTCTTGATAGATTTTATTCTCAAACTCAGTTTGTCAAGGATAGGATTGCCGGTGGACTCCTTCCCAACCAGCTCTTGAATGTTCTCCAAGACAACCGTTTCCTTAACAACATCTGTAATTACTTCTACATAACCTTCCAGATTTTTCAACTTCCCGGCGTTTTTAGATGGTGCTTTTTCCTTTAGTTTAAATTCCTTCTTTTTCTGATGCTCGTAGATTTTGCCTTGGAATACCGAAGGCTCCTCAGGTGTAACCATATCGTTGTCCTGGTCATCTAATAAACTCAGTAATACAGGTTTATTATGCCGGACGGGAGGATAGTCTTCATCCCAACTAAGTTCAATCCCAATCTCCGTGTATGATTGTTTAGGTATATCTGTACCGTCAATCTTTTTAGCCCTCTGCACCGAAACCCAGGCGACCTTCGCTGCTAACCCAGCCGATTCCTTTTGGACTTTCTCTTTTTCGACAGCTTTCTCCGGCAAAGCCGTAACCTTCAGTGGCAGAGTGAGCTTCAGCCTCGAAGCATCGAAAACAACAAACCCATTCCCTTCATCCGGGCCCTCTATAAACGCCTTTGTCCTGGCAAGCCTTTCCTTATTGCGCAGGTCTGTAGCCCAGCTAACCGTATTTGCAGCTTTTTCAAAATGTCCGCTGGTTTTTTCAATCTCTGCCGGCAGATGGACAGTTCTCTTGATATGCAGTCCTTTTGCCAGACCATAGACTTGTGTAAGACTTGGTCCGCTACCACTGGACAGTTTCATATCGCAATGAATCGCAGCCTTGTCGTCGCCGGCCGGTGCAATCCTTAATTTGATTTGTTCTTGACAGTACTCTGAGAGAAAAAACTGCTCCGGGCTGCTGAATGTTCCTTCAAGCTCAATAATCCTTCCTCCATCAGGCAGTTCTGTCTGTCTGACTGAGGTTATCTCAATTGCTGAACCAATTTTTTTGACCAGCTCCTCCTTATCGGGAATAGGGCCGTCTTGGGACCCTCGATTTTCTGAGACCGCTACCATAAATCTTTCGGAAAGAACCAGCTTTTGTTCTATGGTTCCACTGCCGTCAGAATTTAATGTGAGTTCTACCTCATCTTCATAACAGCCGCTCACCAAACAAACACAAAATAAAAACAGACATATTCTTTGCAAAACAGACATATTTCTACCTCCATTAAGAAATTTTATTTAGTAATGTTCGCATCCCTGCTTATCATCAACGATTATAAAGTATTAAATTCGTATGTCATTACGTAATTTTTTATAAGGCCTAACGAACAAGCTTACCTGCCTTCCATCACCTCAACAAAGACGAGTCAGGGCATTTTCACGTTGTGCAGACCCTACCTTTTCAACTTATCCGAAAACGCGACCAGTATAAACGTAGCTATAGGACCAAGTATCAGGGAGAGTAGAAACCAATTTAGGCCCTTTCTGTTCTTGCCCTGGGCGAGCCCTGCATTTATCAATGCAAGTGTTCCCCAACCAATGACATAGCCATGTTCCATATTAAAGTAACTCCCATCGATTTACCAACAACCTGTAATTTGTCCGCAGACAAATCCTTTTCTAACGCTCTCTTTGTGTGCGTCGCACAATCGGCCTCTACGAAACAGCTCCTAACGCCGCAAATTTTATAGAAGATTTGGGGCCTTTAGGGCAAGGAAAATCTTTTGCCGGGTCAATGTACACGGATTTGTGGATAATATTTTTGCGGTTGTTACAAGTGCCTGCTCCAGTTGAAATACTTCATGCGAGCGGTTCCAGATACCCTGCATATCTACTATGGGATAGTTTCGCACAGACTATGTTAGGTCGAAATAGCACATAACTAATTTAATCTACTTGAATTAATTTAAGCCTTATATAAAGCAATAACAATAGCTCTGATTGTCTGATTTTGCGTTATTTTATTTATAGGACTTTATCAAGAACCTGCAAGTCCTAAAATCCCCATTGGATTCATCAGTTATTTGTTGACAAGCTCCTTTCTATATGATAGAATTGCAGGTGTATGTTAGGAAGGAGCGGAGAGAAGGCTTCATTTCTCATTTCAAGCTTTCTCCTGTAGGAAACCGGAGTTTTGAGAACAACAGTTCCAAAGGCTTAGCCACATTGCTGTTGCCTCTTCGGATTGTGCCTAAAAAATCGGGAGAAAAAATGCAATTTTTTGCGAAACATCGGCATTTCTGTGTGAATGGAGTCGTGATATGCCTCGCTATTTGTCTGTTATTAGCTGCGCTGCTGATGGCCGGATGTGACGATGATGACGACGATAATGGCTCGCTTACAAGCCAGCCCGATGATGACACACCGGTTGTTATTCCGGCTCCGAGTGCTATTGTCCTTGGGACTATTGGTGTGAGTTTTGTCATCTGGCTCCACAAACGCAGAAAACATTAGATTCAATCACATTCCTGGTCTTAGCGCGGTGTTATTTAGTATAAAAACACCCAATATCGAGCGGGGAACAGGCATTACACCATACCATATAAGACTTACGCTTTGCGAGAGGCGAATTAATTGCCTTTTGGCCTTTACAATCCCTTCGGCCTTTGCTAAAATCCGTAAGCGTATTGAGTGAACTAATAATTAAATAAGAGCATTAACTCATTTACGCATATACGAAAATGGCTGGCAAAATTATTATTGATATCGAACGATGCAAAGGCTGCGGCTTATGTGTGGTGGTTTGTCCGAAGAACAGCATCGTCATCTCCACGAAATCCAATAAAAACGGTTACTTCCCGGCCGAGGCAAACAATACCGACTGTACCGGCTGTGCGGCCTGTGCCATTATCTGTCCGGAAGCTATAATTGAAGTTTACCGTGACGATACCGACAAGATTGAGATAGTAACCAAGCCGGGGGAGAAGGGTAAGCCGAGTCTAATCGAGGAAAAAGCGTGAGCCAAGTTAGAAATTCGAGATGGTGGAAAAAATATGACAGAAGAAGGTCAAATTTCTAACAGTTCCGGCGAACGGATTCTAATGTGCGGCAATGAGGCCCTCGCCGAAGCTGCTATCCTTGCCGGCTGCGATGCCTACTTTGGATATCCGATTACACCACAAAACGAAATCCCCGCCTATATGTCCAGAAGAATGCCTGAGGAAGGCCGGGTTTTTGTGCAGAGCGAAAGTGAGCTGGCCGCGATAAATATGGTATTCGGAGCCTCGGCCACCGGCAAAAGGGCCATGACAAGCTCATCCAGTCCCGGCATCAGCTTAATGCAGGAGGGCATAAGCTATCTGGCAGGTGCCGAACTGCCGGCGGTGGTCGTTAACGTAATGCGGGGCGGCCCGGGCCTGGGTAACATTGCCCCATCACAGAGCGATTACTTCCAGGCCACTCGCGGCGGCGGACACGGCGATTACCGAACCATTGTGTTCGGACCATCGAGCGTCCAGGAGCTGGTCGATTGTATGCCGCTGGCATTCGACCTGGCCGACCAGTACCGAATGACTGTTATGGTCCTGGCCGATGGTATCCTGGGCCAGATGATGGAGCCGATTGTGTTCAAGAAAAATCCGAGGCCTAAACTGCCTCCCAAAGACTGGGCGTTGACCGGCGCCAAGGACAGAGAGCAAAACATCGTCCGCTCATTATGGCTCGGTGAGGGAGTGCTGGAAAAACACAACAATAAGCTAAAGGCCAAATACGAGCGGATAGAAAAAAATGAAGTGCTCTGCGAGCAATACGAAGTTGACGATGCCGATATCATAGTGGTTGCATACGGCGTAGCGGCAAGAATCGTACAAGGCGCGGTAGCCAGGGCCAGAGAAGAAGGAATCAAGGTCGGATGGATACGTCCTATCACCCTGTGGCCGTTTCCTACAGAACAAATCAGCAGGGCCGCTGACGAATCCGTCAAAGCCGGACCTTTACGGTTTCGTATCTTCCTGACTGTTGAGATGAGCCTGGGGCAAATGGTCGAAGATGTAAAGCTGGCCGTAGCCGGAAAAGCACCGGTAGTATTTTACGGCCGGGCCGGCGGCGGCGTGCCGACGGTAGAAGAGATTCTGGATAAAATCAAACAATTAACGATAAGACGCAAGACACAAGACACAAGACAAAAGACAAAAGTATGAAAACAGTATTTAAGCGAACACCTACACTTAAAGATTGTCCGACCCATTATTGTCCCGGATGCGGGCATGGTATTGCTCATCGATTGTTAGCTGAGACCATTGATGAACTCGGCATACATGACCGCACTATAGGCATAGCACCGGTAGGATGCGCGGTGTTGGAGTATGATTACATTGACGTCGATATGATAGAGGTCGCGCACGGCAGAGCACCGGCCGTGGCAACGGGTATGAAAAGAACGAATCCCGACAAAATAATCTTCTCCTATCAAGGCGACGGCGATTTGGCCGCAATTGGAACTGCCGAGATTATCCATGCCGCCCAAAGAGCTGAACAGATAACCGTTATCTTTATCAACAACGCTGTCTTCGGAATGACCGGCGGCCAAATGGCGCCGACAACAATGATTGACCAGGTAACATCAACAACACCTAAAGGCCGTGCCGCTGCTGAGCAGGGCTATCCGCTGCAGGTCTCCGAACTATTGGCTGTGCTGCCGGGTGTAATTTATATCGAGCGCTGTGCGCTCAGCGGCCCAGCCCAAGTGCGCAAAGCCAAAAAGGCCATGAAGCACGCCTTCGAGTTACAGATAAATAACACAAAAGGCCTTTCGCTTGTTGAGTTGCTCAGCTCCTGCCCGACGTACTGGCGAATGAAACCGGCCGATGCGATGGAATGGATCGAAAGTGAAATGACAAAAGTTTTTCCGTTAGGGCGATTGAAGGGTTGAGAATGACAGCAAACGGTTTACACGAAGAGATTATTATCGCCGGCTTCGGCGGACAGGGAATAATGTTGACCGGCAAACTGTTGGCCCAGACTGCAATGAAGGCGGGCAAAGAGGTAACCTATATGCCCTCCTACGGCGCCGAGGTTCGAGGCGGTACTGCTAATTGTATGGTCGTTATCGCAGAGAAAAAAATCGCCTGCCCCGTAGTCGGCAAGCCTGATTCACTCATTGTTTTGAACAAGGCCTCGCTGAACAAATTCGGGCAACGGCTTAAACGCGGGGGATTGTTAATAATGAACAGTTCCCTGATTGATACTAAGCCGGAGTTAGATGATTCGATTGAGATAATTGCCGTACCTGCCGATGAATTGGCCGTCGAATTAGGTAGTCAGAAAAGCGCCAATATGGTAGCCCTGGGCGTGTATTTGCAAAAGCGAGGGCACCTCACCCCCGAAGGGGCCGTTCAAGCCCTGCCCGAGGTTCTTGCCAAACGATACCATAAGACATTGCCGGTAAATACCAAGGCCCTGCACCGCGGCGCCGAATTTATCAAGACATGTTGCAAGGTTTGAGCAAAAAGACACAGATAACTATGACTCGGAGGAATAAAATGAATCGGAGCCTCAAAACCCGGATGTTGTTGCTTATATGCCTGATGTTATTTTGTTTTGTCCCTGCGACCTGCGCCCAGGAACAATATAAGAAACAAAACAGAGATGCAATTTCCCAAATCGTGGACGGCAAGTACGATGCCGCCATAGAACACTTCGAGGACTATCTTAGCAAGCACCCAAAGGATCTCGAATCTCTGTACGGTCTGGCGGTTGCTTATGCTCAAAAAGGTAACATCGAAAAAGCTCTCGGCTATGTCAGACAGGCCGTTAATATAGGATTACCTTTTGGCCGTTTCCTCGCCGGCCCCAGAGATTTGTTAAAACCTCTAACCGACAGCGCTGAGTTCAAGGCGTTGGCCAAGAAACATACTGTCGAACTCCTGCACGGCCCATTACTTGGCTGCGTTACCGATACCAGCGCGAAGTTCTGGGTGCGCACATCCAACGAAGCACTCGTGCAAGTTTTCGTAAGTACCTCGGAAAAGATGGACCTGCCTATCAAGTCCGTTATTGCAAGAACCGCGAAGACGTCAGTAGCATTTTTAGTCAGAGATGGAGTCGCTATCAAGTGCGTTATTGCAAAAACAAACAGGGCTAAAGATTTCACAGCCGTGGTTGCCGTACAGGGCTTGAAGCCTGATACCTGCTACTACTACAAACTGCAGGTGGACGGCAGCGCGGAACCCCGACTGTGGTCTTTCCGCACGTTTCCCGTTTCCGGCACTAAAAGCAGATTTTGGATTGGCTTCGGCGGGGGGGCCGGGTTCACACCTCAGCACGAAAGAATGTGGGACACGATTGCCACCCACAATCTGCCTGCATTCCTTCTGCTCGGCGACAACGTATATATTGACAATCCGACAAGACAAGCCGTCCAGCAATACTGCTATTACCGGCGCCAGAGCCGCCTTGAATTCCGCGATTTCATCGCCTCCACAGCCATCTATGCCATCTGGGATGACCACGACTTCACCACCAACGATGCCGGGGGCGGGCCGGAAATACGCAAACCCGCCTGGAAGATTCCGGTCTGGCACACTTTTACCAACAACTGGAACAATCCTTACTACGCCGGAGGGGAAAATCAACCCGGATGCTGGTTCGATTTCTCAATCGGCGATGTTGACTTCTTCATGCTGGATGGCCGCTATTATCGTACTAAATCCAGGGCTGAAAATCCCTCTATGCTCGGCGACGTCCAGAAAAAATGGCTATTTAAAAAATTGAAGTCCTCTAAGGCCGCCTTCAAAGTTCTCGCCTCACCCGTACCCTGGGCCTTTGGCGCCAAGCCCGGCAGCCGCGACCCCTGGCAGGGTTACAGGGAAGAACGTGAAGAAATATTTTCCTTCCTCGAAACCAACAGAATCAACGGTGTGATTCTTATCTCAGCCGACCGCCACCGCTCCGACATCTGGAAGATTGAAAGGCCAAACGGATATCCACTCTACGAATTCGAAAGCTCGAAACTCACAAACATCCACACTCACAAAGTGATGCCCGGCTCTCTATTCGGCTACAATAAGAAATGCTCGTTCGGACTGCTGCAATTCGATACTGCCATACCTGACCCGCAGGTAACTTACAAAATAATCAATATTGATAACGAGGTCATCTACACTTTCTCTCTTAACAGAAGCCAACTGACACACAAAATGGCAAAATAAAGATTTCCCAAACCAACACTGAAGGCCTTGTAAAAACTTGCATAAATCCCCGCGATGGACTACAATGTAAGAAAGAGAAAGAACAAGATTTAACTTGAGATTGGGAAGCTAAAAATGGCCAAGCAATCAAATACCAGAAAGCCCAAAGCAATTTGCAGTTTCTGCGGCCGAACGGCAAGTCAGGCTGACACACTCATAGAGGGGCCGAACAAAGTCTTTATTTGTCCGGAATGTGTCGAGCTGTGCCACAACATCATCCAGCAAAACCGCAAACGAACCGGCACGAGCATCGTTAGTCTCGAAGAAATGCCCAGACCCAAAGAAATAAAGGAATACCTGGACCAGTATGTAATCGGCCAGGAACACGCCAAAAAATATCTTTCGGTCGCCGTTCATAACCACTACAAACGGCTGATGCACACCGACAGCGACGACAGCGACGTCGAGATAGATAAATCCAATGTTCTTTTAATCGGCCCGACCGGCTCCGGCAAAACCCTCCTTGCCCGCACACTTGCCAATAAACTGGAAGTACCCTTCGCAATATGCGATGCGACCACCGTTACCGAGGCCGGATACGTCGGCGAAGATGTTGAAAACTTCCTGCTGCGATTGCTCCAGTCCGCCGACTACGATATTGAATCAGCGCAGCGAGGCATCGTCTATATCGATGAAATAGACAAGGTTGGCAAAACGTCTCAGAACGTCTCAATCACCCGTGATGTCTCCGGGGAAGGCGTTCAGCAGGCACTGTTAAAGATGCTCGAAGGAACCACCGCAAACATCCCACCCCAGGGCGGAAGAAAGCATCCGGAGCAATCCTACATACAACTCGATACTACGCAGATACTTTTTATATGCGGCGGAACCTTTGTAGGACTGGAAAATATTATAAAGAAACGGCTTGGCAAAAAAATGATAGGATTCAATTCCGAGCTGGCCGGAAAAACCGACGAAAAAACCGATTACAGCGACATTCTACAACAGGTCGTACCGGAAGATATTATCGAGTATGGAATGATTCCCGAAATGGTTGGCCGGCTTCCTGTAATTACCACCCTCACAACTCTCGATGAAGGTGCGCTTATAGACATACTTACCCAGCCGAGGAATGCGCTCTGCAAGCAGTATCAAAGATTTTTCGAGATGGAAAATTCCGAGCTTGAGTTTACAGAAGATGCCTTACACGCATTAGCACAGAAAGCCCTCAAGCGCGACACCGGCGCACGGGCACTGCGAGCAATCACTGAGGAGCTGATGATTGACCTGATGTACCAGCTACCCGAAGAGCCAAAGCCCGTAAAATATGTAATTACCCGCGATATTGTCGAGGGCAAAGCCGAACTGTTCACGGCAAAACAAAAAGCAAAAAAAGAATCCGCATAAAACAAAACCCGTTGAAACTACCGAGGTCGGTCTTATGGATAAGACCCGGGCACATAGAAATCGAACAATAACACTCAGCCGGGAGAAAGCAGAGCGTTACAGCGGGGACTTGCTTCAGATTTGCGAACCTGCGACTGTCAATACCATCGAGAACAAAATAGTAAACCAGGACATTTTTGAAGTACTTGGTTTCCTGCCGGATAGGTTTGTTGACCTGCTGATACTGGACCCGCCATATAACCTTACAAAAACTTTCAACTCAAACACCTTTAGAAAAAAGAGCATAAGCAAGTACGCCGAATGGCTTGAGAACCTGCTGGTCAAGCTGTTGCCGACACTTACAAACAGCGCCTCGGTCTATGTTTGCTCTGAGTGGTATTCGTCAACAGCGGCCCATCTGGTTCTGGATAAGTTTTTGAAAGTAAGGAACCGAATCACCTGGGAGAGGGAAAAAGGCCGGGGCGCAAAGAGAAACTGGAAGAATGCTTCTGAAGATATCTGGTTCGCCACCGTCTCTGATGACTATGTATTCAATGTTGAAAATGTAAAACTAAAACGGAAGGTAATGGCGCCGTATACCGACGTAAACGGCGAACCAAAAGACTGGCACAACACATCCGAAGGCCAATTCCGCCTTACACATCCATCAAATTTATGGAACGATATTACAGTCCCCTTCTGGTCGATGCCGGAGAACACGGACCACCCGACACAAAAGCCGGAAAAACTATTGGCCAAATTGATACTGGCCAGCACGAATGAAGGCGATTTTGTTTTTGACCCGTTTATGGGGGTAGGAAGCAGTCTGGTGGCGGCTAAAAAACTGAATCGTAAATTCCTCGGGATTGAGATTGAAAAAGAATATTGCCTGCTCGCCGCCAAACGCCTGCACCTGGCCGAGCTTGATGCAACAATTCAGGGATACAGTGACGGCGTGTTCTGGGAAAGAAACACACTCAATTCACAAAAGCAGGAGATAAAGACACCCTCTCTCAGCTCATCGGTATAGCCGAATAAACATCCTGTTATTTCAGAATCACATTTTGTGATTTAATACAAAACGAAGTCTTACTCCACTACTTCCACGGTCGACAAGCCCGGCGTCAGCAAATTATATATTAGTATCACTTCACCATTGTGCATGCGGATACATCCTCTTGAATCTGCGGTTCCGATTTGTTCGGGGTCTTTTGTTCCGTGAATACCAAAACCATCTCTGCCTTTGGCGTCCCCTTCTATACCATCCAGGCCTATCCATCTCGAGCCTAAAGGATAATCCGGGTCTTCGGGGTAATATGTTTTTCCCGACTCTCTATCGGGCCATGGCGGCTTTATCAGCTTTCCATCGGATTTGACCCGCCAGAGTCCTGTTGGTGTTTCTCTGCCCGGCTTGCCCAGACCAACATGAAAGCTCCGAACAAATGTCTTGTCCTGAAGGTACAAATCCATCGTGAAAGTCGAACGATATACCTTCGCATGGAATGGGCCGTTAATGACTTTTATCTGCTCACCCAATTGCAGGGCTTCGGGGCGGGGGATTTTGTTAATCTCCTGAAGAATCTCCCAGGGGACCTTATATCGTTTGCCGATGGTTGAAAGTAAATCACCTGATTTGACTAAATAACTTCCACAAAGCTTGTCATCAGAAAAAATAGTTTTGCTTAGCAGCCATTCATCGGCAAGCTTGGACAACTGGTCTTTTACGAATGTTCTCTGCTGGACGTTCATAGGGATTCGGAGTGCCTCGTTTAGCTTACCACGGGCCTCGATAGTCCTCTCAGGCTTTTCGCTGAGCATCGCTGTGGCTTGGGCAATTATTTCAGCCGCCTCCGGATTAGGTTCGACATCCGGCACCGATATAATCTCAGGCAAATTCGGTTTCGATACAACCTCCGGCAAAATCGGTTCCAGTGCAGGCTTGGCCGGGAGATCCGGCAATTGTTCCGGCGTACGCTCCGGCTCTTGCGCCGTCTCCTTAACTATCTCCGGCTCTGTTTCGCTCAATGCCGGCACATCGGCCTCGGCTTTGTTTGTTATACCGTTAGTATCGTACTGAGCTTTGTCTTTGCTGAAAGGACCATATTTGTAAGCAATCCCCACAGTAACAACAAGTAAAACCGGAATTATATATATCCAGTTTACATTTCTTCGTTTGCCTCGCGGGCGGTGAGAACGACGGGCCATCTCAATCTCCTTTTCCGTTATCGGGTTCCCGCCTTGCGGGTTCCCTTACAATATATTATTTTCTCATCCGTTACTAAAAAATCTACCGGCTCATCGTGCTCAGTGACCGGTATCGTCTCAACAAGCTGCTCTGCAAAACCAAAGCCGCATCTGGAAGCATTAAGCTCGGCGTTCGCGAAAAACCTGTCGTAATAGGAACCGCCACGCCCAAGCCGATTGCCCTTCCTGTCGAACCCTAACGCCGGCGTAACCACCAAATCGATCTCTTCAAACGGCATCGGCACACCCGCTATCGGATTTCGCAGGCCGGATGAGCTCGTTGAAAAACCTGTTTCCAGTGAATGTATCTGAACCGACATCATATGCCTTTGCTGCCAGGAAACCTTCGGCACCGCTACCACCTTGCCGAGCTGCCAGGCGTGCAGTATTGCCTCGGATGTATCAGCCTCGTGCGGAAGGGACAAATACATCATAACCGTCGATGCACTTTGAAATTGTGGTATCGAAAGCAAATTCCGGCATGCTTTCCGGCTTTTTTCATTCCTCTGCTCCGATGGTATAGCAAGCAGGCAGTTCTGTAACTGCTGGCGCAACTGAGCCTTGTTCATTTACATATCCTTCTCTACGCCACTGTCTTTGACAGTTTTGCTCTTTTGTATCAAGCTTTGTAACTTTTGTAAATAGTGCTTGATATTTTTTTCGCAACCGCTCTCTTTCGGCATGTAATATTCTTTCTTCATCGACGCCGGAAGATACTCCTGCGGCACGAAACCATCCTTAAAGTTATGCGGATACTTGTAATCAGATCCAAAACCCAACTTTTTCGCAGCCGCATAGTGGCTGTCTTTTAAGTGTTTCGGCACTTTTTTAGTCGGCTGCTCTTTTACATCCGACATCGCCGACCAGATAGCACAAGCCGCAGCGTTCGATTTCGGCGCACAGGCAATGTATAACGCCGCCTGCGCCAGCGCCAACTGGGCTTCCGGCAAACCAACAAACTCAGATATCTGAACCGCCGCAGCGGCTAAAACCGTCGCCATCGGGTCGGCGTTTCCCACGTCTTCAGCCGCACAAATCGCAATCCGCCGGGCAATAAAACGCGTATCCTCCCCGCCCGCTAACATCCTAGCAAGCCAGTAAACCGTCGCGTCAGGGTCCGAACCCCGCATGCTTTTCTGCAAGGCGCTTGCCAGGTCATAGTGCGTATCGCCCGTGCCGTCATAGTCAATTGTCTTCTGTTGTATCGACTCCTTTGCAACCTCCAGATTAAATTTTATTTTCCCACCGGGCTTTCGGGCCGCTTGGGATAACACACCCACCTCAAGGGCCGTCAGGGCCTTTCTGGCATCCCCGTCGCACATCACCGCTAAAAATTTCAGCGCCCTCTGCTCTGCTTCGATATCAAACTTACCAAGCCCTCGTTCGGCATCGTCAATCGCCATTTTCAGCAATTTTAACACTTCTTCCTCACTGAGCGGCTCAAAATGAAATACCGTGCTGCGGGAAATCAAAGGTGAATTGACCGAAAAAAACGGGTTTTCAGTAGTGGCACCTATGAGAATCAAAATCCCCGCTTCGACATCATCCAGCAGGACATCCTGCTGTGCACGGTTGAAACGGTGAATCTCATCGATAAAAAGCACCGTCCTGGTCCCGTCCACTGCGAGTCTGTCGCGGGCACGTCCGATAATCTGCCGAATATCCCTGACGCTGGCCGCGGGGGCGCTAAGATAGTGAAATTCGGCCTTCGTGTAGTTCGCAATCACCACCGCCAAAGACGTCTTGCCTGTCCCGGGCGGACCGTAAAATATCAGACTACTGAGCCTGTCGGCCTCAAGCATTCTTGTCAGCAGCTTACCGGACCCAAGGAAATGCCTTTGTCCGATAAATTCATCAAGCTTTCTCGGCCTCATCCGAGCCGCCAGAGGCGCCGCTGAGCCTATATTCACCTCTTCAGACTCACTGAACAGAGTTTTGCCGGGTTCCCGTCTTGAGGGGTCCCTACCCTTTTTTTTATCCATAGTCCTATATTATATGAAAGATGTGCAAAACTGTCGAAAATTTATTTGGGACACTATCTCAGGGACTCTGGCACTAGTTTTTTGCCCCCATTTCCCTCGGACAGCTAATGCAAAAAAAAACCAAAAAAAACTTTTTTTTATTTGATTTGCAGCTAATAGCCGATAAACTTTTATATTAAACAGTAGGCGGGTGATTTAATCTTATAACGTATAATATAGTAACGTTTCATGTAGCAGGGAAAGTTTAACTAAAGGTCTTTAAAGGAGATGAACATGAAGAAAGGAATTTTGTTAACTGCCGTGGTCTTATTGAGTATATCGGGTTTCACCCAAGCCCAGGAAGGTGAACTTAGTGGCACTGTCGATTTAACCTACCTGAGCCAGTATATTTGGCGTGGTTTCGCTCTGTACGATAGCCAGAGCGCAATTCAGCCCAGTATCGACCTGGACCTTTATGGCACGGGGTTCGGCCTAAATGTTTTGTGGTCAAGGGCCAACACAAGCGGATTTGAAAATGCCGAGGAAGTGGACCTGACATTGTCTTACAGCAACAGTTGCTTTGAATACGAAACTTATGCCACTGATTACACCGTTGGCTGGATGTATTACAACTACCCGGACCAACCGACAGGCGGCAGTTTAACCTCTCTATCTAGACAGGCTCCGTATTCAGATTTGCAGGAGTTCTTTGCCTCTTTTTCCTGGCCGGAAATCTACCCCGAAGGCATCGTCCCCAGCTATACCATTATTAAGATGTGGGTATCAGAAAGTGGTTCCGCCATGAATAGGGGCCTTAGCTCTGCCGGCGCTGACGGTTTGGGAGGCTGGCTACACATCCTCGGGCTTAGCTACGACCTGCCGGTTGAGGACATGATCCCAGACCTTCCAGAACAAATCCTCCATCTCTCGGCAGCAATGGTCTACAACGATGGTGTTAATTTAAACGCTGATGTGGATCATGATTGGACACACGCTGTCTTAGGTGCCTCAACAGATTTTGACCTCGGCAACGACCTTACTTTTACTCCGGGTGTTTACTACCAATCAGCCTTCGAACATACGGCAAGCTTCAATGATGAACTCTGGTGCAGCCTGAGTGTGAAGTATGCGTTCTAAAACGACTAAGTAATATCAGCGAAAAAGGCCGGTCTTAAAAAGCCGGCCTTTTTTAGTTCATTATCTCAATCCTGTTAGAAATCACCTCTTTTTGCGTCTTATTGCTCACTGTAGAATTTCTAACGGGTTCAATCCACTAAACGTCGACACTAAGTTGTTCTGCAGGCCATAAATTTTGCTGTCTCAATCAGAGCGTCTTTAGCATCACTTTCTTTTAAACCGTCCAACGCCCCGATCGCCCCGGCAACGAAGTCCTGGGCCCGGCTGTGTGCATATTCCAGGCTACCATAACGGCTTAACATCTTCACCAGGGCATCCTTATCGTATTGCGGGTCTTTTCTCTCGAAATATGAATTTATAACCGTCTCTTTTTCCCTCTCGTCCACTGCTGACAATAAATGTATCACAGCCAAAGTCAGCTTGTGTTTATCAACATCACTGCCGGCCGTTTTGCCAGTTTTATTTTCATCCCCGACTATGTCGAGTAAATCGTCTGTAATTTGAAACGCAATGCCGGCATTCAAAGCAAATTCAGCCAACGACCGAGCCTGGGCCTTGGTCCCCTGCGACAAAAGCGCACCAAGACGGCAGGCGCTGCTAAAAAGAACGGCACTTTTTTCAGTAATAATGTCGATATATTCCGACTCGCTTAATTGCCAATTCTGCCTTTGAGCTATCTGTCTCAACTCACCTTCACAGACCCGAACCGCTGCGCCAGCAATCACTTTGGCCACCTGCGGGGCCAGCCCGGCATACATCTTGAAAACCCGGCTTAGTAAAAAATCCCCTAACAACACTGCCGCTTCGTTACCCCAAAGACTATTTACCGTGGGCCGGCCACGTCGTTTTTGCCCTTCGTCGATAACATCATCGTGCAGCAGCGTAGCATTGTGAATCATCTCAACAATCGCTGCAACATGGATATGCTCATCTGTGATTTTGCCGCAGCAGCTGCCGGCAAGCAAAACCAGGCCGGGGCGAATCATCTTGCCGCTGCGGACACGCAGATGTTCGAGCAATCGGTTAATATTGCCTGCTTCAGCAAACCCTGTCAACTGCTCATTGATTAGAGCTTTTACCCGGCTGAGCTGACTGTCGATAAGCCTGAAAGCCCGAATCCTGCTGTGTGGGACAGAAGCTGATCTGTCGGTATGTGCCGGTAACTGCATAGCATTGAGCTAATAGCGGATATGAAACTCAGGGTTTATCCACTATCTGCTACTCTCCCTTTCCGTGGGCATATTTGAAGAACTTTTTTCTCAGTAATTTTGTGATAGACCCCGGCTTGCCGTCTCCGATGACCCTGCCGTCAATCTCGACGATGCCAATAACCTCGGCAGCAGTTCCCGTGAGGAAAAATTCATCGCAAACATACAAATCAAATCTCGTCAGATTCTTCTCAACCACCTCAAGATTTTCTTCTCTGGCCAACTCGATAACGACTCCCCGTGTTATCCCTTCCAGCGAACCTGCTTCAGCCGGCGGCGTGTAAATCACACCATCCCTAACGATAAAAACATTATCACCGGTTGCTTCGGCCACATATCCTTCGTGGTTATACATAATCGCTTCCGGTACATCATTGTCCAGCGCCTCAATTTTAGCTAAGATGTTATTCAGATAATTCATGCTCTTGACCTGAGGCGGAATCGCCAAAGGATGATTACGAACCGTAGTCGCACTGATTACCTTCATACCTGTTTCATAAAGCTCTTCCGGATAAAGCTGAATGTTATCAGCTATGATAATTAATCTGCTGTCCTCGCAGATGAAGGGATTCAATCCCAAAGTTCCAACACCACGCGTAACAAGCAGTCGAATGTAGCCGTCGATAACACCATTGGCTTCAACAGTT
>Ga0114922_10001145_pt1 | contig 25330 bp, 20 predicted proteins | sample AartaG_FD_100975 | JGI IMG/M metagenome (GOLD analysis project Ga0114922, IMG submission 100975) | Deep subsurface microbial communities from Aarhus Bay to uncover new lineages of life (NeLLi) - Aarhus_00045 metaG | ecosystem: Environmental > Aquatic > Marine > Oceanic > Sediment | place... | reverse complement strand
TTTGACCAAGCCAGAACCAAAAATCAAGACGAGATCCGGATCGATATCCTCCACAAAACCCACACTTTCTTGCTCATTTAACGCACCCTTGCCGACCTCTAATAGCGGGAAATCTGGAGGCAGTTGAACGCCAAAATACTTCTCCTCGGCCAGGTCTCGATTCCTAAAATGACGGATAAAGTTTTCTCGATCTTGGTTAGGGATCCCATCAGGAGGTTGCGGGATTATCCCTTCCCGGATCTGCATGATGCCTCCAGAGAAGGGAAAATGCTTACTGAGCGAATTGATGTAGTAAAGATGCCTGGAATGATTCCCTCCAATCCACAGTATTCTCACCCCAATTCCTCCTGATCATTGGATACGGGTCTCAACAATCCCTCTGCGTCCAATTTCATTGCCACCTCCGACAACTGACGCATGGGAAGATCGGTTTTCTCGGATATATCTAAGAGCGAATTCGTGCCGTCACTATAGAACATCAGCCAACGGATAGTATCCAATTCATTCCCGTAGATGATATCCTCTGTTGAAATTCGGTACTCTCGCTCGAGATGATTCCTCTCAAAATCCGTGGCCGGCTGCTTGATAGAACCCCCAACTTTTGGATAAAGCCCGCGTTTTCCCAGCATCGGCTCAGAATACGGATTCAACGACTCGTAGCAACTGTTCATTTCTAGCTTCTCAATAGCCAACACATATAACTTGAGGCTTTCCACTAAATAGGCAGGACTCACAAAGTCCAAGTTATCCAGCGAGGTGTGATAAAAATCATATTCATAGTACTTATCCTTGCTTATCGTACCGATGGGGATCCGGAAGAACGGAGCGGAGTAATGCGCTTCGTCACTCCCGTTTATATCAAACGGATACTCAATATATGGAACGTTCAATTCGCGAAATGTTTGTCGAACCACTCGATCGATAAGGTGATTCCCAAGAAACGTCTGCTTGTAGCCAAATTGACCGGGACCGGCAACGGTGGTTGGGATAAATCCTCCCTTGATTTGCTTCATAGAATCTTCATTCTGAGAGAGATATGCGATTGCACCGATAGTCTCGGGAACAATGATGAAGCGATACGAATTCTTGGTTGGTCTGGTTTGCAACTCTCGTAGAAGTAGCGCCCATAAGATTTGACCCGAGAGATTGTCGTTCGCTAAAGAGGGGTGACAGCAATACGTTGAGATAAGGAATTCCTGATCTGAGGTCCCGTGAATGATTGTCTCTCCGTAGGTTAAGCTTCCCGTATTCAGAGTGGAATCGATGAAGACATGATAGGTTTCATCTCGGTCGAGTCGTTGGAATTGTTCGTATGTGAGACAGAATCCCCACTCTCGATTGTAATAACTTGTCCTGTAGGGGATAGCCTGAGGCAATTCGGGCAAATAATGTAGATGGGGTTCCAATTGTTGGAAGGATACCTGCTCGTCCACGGGGATACTGTAGTTGACGACATGGAGATTGTTCTCATCGAAATCGATGATTCGGCGACCTTTTGAATCCTCAATGAATCCTGCGTTTATATTCCATTCATCGGGCACAACCCAGTCATAGCAGACTGTACCTGAGGGAATTTCTTTGACCTCGAATGGCGCCACTGTTTGAAGCTTCGCCAGTGTCTCGCGAACGCCATTGCCGGTGATGCTCCTACAGATTGGAAATAGGTCCTCGAACAAGCTTTCAGTCTCTGCCAAAAGATCACCCCAGGGAAGAACTTGAAAATCAAAGTGTGTCAAAAATCACCTCTCCACGCATATTTTCAGAATGATCCTCAATGGTCACGTCCTATTGATATCACAACTACTGAAACATTAACACTCGATCCCGTTAGTCGATGCAAGATTCTAGAAGAATATCCCCGAAATTTGGAATCAAGATTTCTTGTGACTTGTATTTGAAGCTTTGGTTGTTCTCCTGTTCGATCCCTGCGCAGTATTGGGTAACTTGCGATGAAGAGTCCTTCCGACTTGGCTGGTCCTGGAAGCACTGACGGCATACAGCCTACCATCAAATTAAATCAACAAAGTCGCATGGCGAGATAATTCTGTCTTCTGTTCATTAATCTGAGATCAAGAATATTTCAACGATCCCATCATCATCCCGGAAGCCTAATTGAAAATACTCCCCTCTCCCCTCTTCTAGCAACTGGCGAATTCTGCCTGATGAGAAAGGGAATATCGAATCCACGACCACTGCATCCAATCCCTGATTCCGAAGAACGGTAGATAGCGAGTTAGCATCTGGAATTTCACCATCCGCATCAAGGCTCCTGACATCTACCATGCCTGCAGCAACGGGGATCAATGGAACTTTGACAAGAATATTTGAATGTTCGGGGAGATTCGCCTGTAGATAATAAACTGCTTGCTCGCGCGCTGATTTTCCAACACTCGGAAAGTCCGGAAATTTGTAGGAACCCCGCAGGATTATCCCAGCAGAAAGCAGGATTAAGAAAGGAGTTGCTTTGTTGGTAAATTCCTTTTGCCTGCTTGAGTTAATCATAATGATTAATATAGTTGCACTAGCGATGACAAATCCAGCAGTAAGAAAAGCCAGCTTCGCACCTAACCATCCAAACAGCACCAAAAGGAGATTTAAGGACAGGAATATGATCCTTTCTTTTGGACTCGAGTTTTGGCGAAAAATGCTAAACAGGCCGATAGAACTCAAGATGATGATCCAGAGCGTTACTTGAGGAATAAAGTGCCGGGCGAGAAAACCTAGCGACACGAGCGCAGGTAGAGACCACAGTATCACAGCAAGCAACAGCAGATACTCTCGCTTCCGAAGCAACAAAAGAATCCCAAAAACGGCGCAGAGACCGATAACTGGCGCAAGTCGCTTTCCAAAAAATTGCAAGAAGGACTCCGGCAATCGAGAAATGTTTACGATGATCCGTTCAATGAATGCTGCGGGGTTTCGGCTTATAGCACGGAAGATCGATCCATCATTTGCTTCTCTCGACCCATATAAACGTTGGGTTTCTTCTCGAGAGTTGAGTCCATTGGGATTCGAAAAGCTTACCTGATTAACCTCGAACGAATCCCAAGATTTGTTACCGACACTCATCTCTACTTTGCCGATTGAAATCCAGAATAAGAGTAGATACAGGAGTATTACACCTATGGCTGGGACGATTGCAGAAAGTACGACCTTGAACTTTTGAGAATGTATCCATTCCATAACGATAATCAAGAGGATTACCGCGCCCATGGTGAGAATAGATTCAAAACGGACAAGTACAGCAAGGCCTAAGAGGATAGAAAGGACTTGGATATCTCTAAGTCGGTGATCTTGCTGTATCGAATAGAACAATGCGAGCCCAAATGCTGCGATGGTGATATACAGAGCGTCGCTCTGGTTTTCCAAGATAGGGAAAATTGCGAGCGACGTGAATAGTACACCTGAAACTACCAATGGGGAGATATATTTTCTCAATCGAGAGGCAAGGGTAAGTGCTGATATCCAAATTAATATATAGAGGATAATCCGCCCTCCCCAGGCTTCAAACAAAAAACGGTCTGGAAGGGATCGGAATATGAGTTCAAGCGGTGCGTAGATGAGAGCAATAATAGGAGCCCATGCAATATCCCTCACTTCTAAGAACGTAAGGCTACGTCCAGAATCAATATATTTGGCTTCATCAAAGGCGTTAATCTCATTAAAGGAGATCAATAATCTAGGGGAAACAAGAATAATGTTGATGAATAGGATTAGTAGGATAAAAACCCACATTTGAGAACGTTTTTTGCTTTGGTCCATAATGCTTTTGCCTAATGACGAGTTTTGATAAATATTTTTTATAGAAATGTTTTGATCGAGCCGGGAATATTATCGGGCTCGTATTTCTCCTGATGAGGCCAAAACAATTTCCATGTCTAATAGATTGATGCCTCTATCCAACATCAGATAAATGCTTCAAGTCAACACTCGGCGTTCTTCTGCCAGATCTACAAAAGGGACATGCTTAACTTATTCCACGAATGATTTCTTTAAACTCGACTTCATCAGAAGTCAATTATAACTTCGATATCGAGAACCTAGCGCAGGAAATAAGCCAAGACTACTTCCACGGTGCCTTGATTTGAGTTCTTTGGTCGATGGCAAACCTTGAGTTGATCCTACTTCTTGCGTGAGGCAATGTCGCGATCCTAAATGTCTATCGACAAGGTCAAAAATCTGATACTCCCTCTCCTCTTCTCGCTGTTCAATCTGAAAAAATTGAATGCCTGAGTACTATCCGCGCTTCTGCTGTCTGCTGTTAGCTGGAACCAAAGCAAAATAATTCTCATTGCTGGTGATACATGAGAAAGTGACCATAAACAAAAGATATGCGTGCAGAAACTATGAATCCCCGTTCATATATAAGCGAAACCCGGCGCGTTCATGCGCAAGGGGCAGTCCCCAGACTTCCTCCCACTCATCAGGACAACTCGAATCGCAGATTACTGCGCAGGGCTGGAATTGTGTGTCACGGAACTGCGCCGAAGGCGTTCCCGCAACAATCCACTCGATCTCAAGATCATCGCGCGGCGCACCCATCAGCACCCAAAAGGGGTATTCAGCCGCAGTGCCTCGCAGGGCGAGCGCGACGGTTCGGCAATCTTGCTCCTGAGTGCGATGGACAAGATCCTGATAAAGCTTATAAGACCCGGGAGATAAAACGAAGTAAAGTTCTTCCCTGGATTTTCCAAGGATACTCATACCATCATCTCTTGCTAGTAGCGGACGTTCTTGGATCCCCACAAGCCAATTCCAGCCTGCAATAAAGATCAGGAAACCCAGAATGACCATAGCCTTTCTGGGGATGTACTTCGCGAAGACCACACTCACGACAGGTGCAAAGAGCACGAAGAACGGTAGATGATAGCGGCTCCCGAAAACCGAAAATTTAAATGCGATGCTGAGCAAGAGGAATGTCAGGACAACCATGCCAGTATAAACGCGTAGTAAGTTTCCCTTTTCCTTTCTCCTAATTAGAGTGAGAACCAAAGTCACCATAATAAGAAGGGCATGGATGGGATTCCCAGACTTGGTTTCCTCGGTGGTGGGCTGTCTAATAACAAATCCAGGATGCACGGACGTCCTGGGATCCGTCAGACTCAGGTCAAGGCCCGCATGGATCCGATCCAGCACAAAATAAATCCCCCGATTGAGTATTCTGAAGGGCGATCCTGCATGTAATGCCATATTCCTAAGCGTATTGGATGCGAGCACGCGCAGGCTCAGCATCTCATTCCTATGGACAGTGATATCCCCACCCATCCCCATCGGAGACCCATAAACCTGAAGGTTCCTGCCGAAATAGCCAATGTTAATAATGCTCACCAGGAAGATAACCAGGATGACTTTACCCAAGAATTCTCGAAAGCGGTGGCTGCGTAACAACACATAGGCAACATATAGGGCGAAGGGCAGGAGGTAAGCAAAGGCAGTTGGTTTTGTGTTGATCGCTAATCCTGCAGCTAAACCGATGAAAAAGACAGGTTCAAGATCGTGGCGGTTTTTCGACAATATGATCGCTTCTGATGCAATTATGATCATCCACATCGCAACCAGATAATCGGTCATCGTACTTGAAGCCTGGGCTATCCCCATCGGGAGTGTTGCGATAAAAACGCCCGTGAATAACTGCCCGGTGACCGAAGCCCCAAACCGAGCTGCAATCATGGATGCAACAATGATGCTGGCCAACATCGCGAACCATTGGGAGAAATTTGCTAATCTATCCCCACCGGTTAGAACGTAGGTTTGGAGGATGGATATTGCCGGGAGTGGCGGATAGTAGTTCTGCTTTTCAATGCCCGTTGCAAAAGGCCTCAAAGAGCCATTTTGAGCGTAGTGGGCGACCCGGCTCATGTGCGTATTGAGCGAATCCCATGTATTTGGTGGTGCGATCCAAGCAACCGTCGCCGTAATGACCAGTACACTGATCAGAAGCAAAAGTAAGATACGATCTGTTCCTGATGACGGCAGAGTGGGGAAATACCAGCGGATCGATGACCTTGTGCGCTTCAAATGAATTAGGTAGAAAGAAAGGACAACTGCTGGGAAAATCCAAACGATGGATAAGGCAAGCATATCGATCCTGTTGAGGATGCTAAGGATCTCGTTGCTTATTACCATATAGCCTGCGAGAAGTAGAACACTTCTCGAAAAACTCGTGCGCCACCCCCACTCTGGCCTCGTATTGGTCATCGTTAAATAGACCACGATCAATGACAGCGGGAAGAGAAGGACAGCTATGATGGATAGATTAGAAGAGATCAAAAATTGGCTCATCCCGATCCAATACAGGTATTACTCATTCAATATGCAATCTAGCTGCCCGGGGTGTGCAAATGTTCCCAACCGATTGATTAATCCCGTTGAACTTCATCATCTTGATAAACCTCTACAGACCCATCACCATAGGAGTGGACACGGCTGCTTGAAATCTGGGCCGCAATTAAACCCAACAGCCAGGTGGTGAGTGCAGTCGAGAAGAGGAAGATCGTAGAGTTTGGAAAAACCAACCGTTCTGCAAAAATTATTCCTGTAATCCACGTTGCTACGCCAAGGAGGCAGGAGAGCACCCCCAGTGGCAAGAAAATACGCAAGGGATCATAGAGCATAATCATCCTTAAGATAATCATGATGAAGCGTACGCCATCCCGCCATAGGTGGATCTTACTCTTGCCAGATCTCCTCGGTTTTACATCGATAGGAATAAATTTTACATCGTACCCAGCCTTCAAGAAGGCCATGGTGGTTGTTGTCGGAGCCGAAAAACCGTTGGGGAATAATGGCAGGAAATGAAGGACTGCCTTCCGGCGCATGGCCCGAAAACCCGATGTTAAGTCCTTAATTTCTTCCCTGGTAAGCCAGCTTGCGAAACGGTTGTAGAAGGAATTTGCTAGCCCCCGGTACCAACTTCCCTGGTAAATCGAAGTACGGGTTCCGATCACCAGGTCGTAGGGAGGGATCTCCTTGATCAGGATCGGGATTTCCTCAGGGTCGTGCTGCCCGTCGGCGTCCAACGTTACGATTATACGTCCCCGAGCCAGACCAATTCCCGTGCGCAGCGCTGCGCCATTCCCACGATTGATAAGATGGTGGGCTACCCGTAGTTCCTCTGGATAGTCTTGCCTGAGCTCGAGCAGCACTGCAAGCGACTGATCCTGCGAACCATCATCAACGGCGACGATCTCAAACTCGCGTTCCATCTTTTGAAGTGCAGTCACAATCGAGGGGATTAAGGTCTTAATCCCCTCTTCTTCACTGAATACAGGAAGGACAACTGATATATAGGGTCCTTCCTGCTCTGAGCTCGCCTTCTCCACCGGTCGCGTCTGATCCATCATGTCGTTTCCTAGCCCTGGGCATCAAAAGCCTCAGGATCCTTGCCTCGAATTTTGGTTCGAATATCTCCGAGCTTATCCTTACTTGTCAGAAAATCGGTAGAGCGTTGCACCTTCGAACATTGTTTCTTCAACCGCCCCAAGTTGGTCTAGCAATAATTGGGCATTCCCCTCAAGCTCACCGAAGTAGATAATCCTTCCACCATCTTTCAGTAAACCGCGCACAAATGCAATTTGTTCCTCCAGGTCTTCACGGTACACCTGTTGATAATGGTCAAACGTGATAGGAAAAGCGTACGCCGGACGATCCACCAACACATAGACAAGCTCGATATCATTGGAGATGATCATTTGTGATCGATCCAGCATCTCCAGCGCATCGATCACATCTGACATCGCCCGTTTCGAATCTGTATATCGAAAAACTGGACCGGGATTTCGTACAAAATTCACGGCTCGAACGCCGTAGGACCCCAGAATAACTATCCCGATTACTGTCAACAGGAGCCTGACTACCCTACTCTTCGTCCAATCCTCGCTCATTACTCGGGCCAGCATAGATGTCAATAAGATGACACTAGCAACGAAAATCGGGGCCAGATATCGGGCGGCACCAGAAGCACTCGTGCTCGCATCCAAAAACATCGAATTGACCAGAAGAACAAGTATATAGGCAGGAATATAGAGCAATAAAGCCCATGTCAACAATCCCAAGGCGCCTTTGTTCGTCCAAGTCATCCTCTGGGTTCTCAATCCCTCAAACCATAAAAAGAGACCAACAATAATGACTACTAGAGCAGCAGACAGGATTGCACGGAAGGGCGTGGGCAACCCGAGTCTGAGCGGGAAGAACCAAGCGTTCACTGTTCCCAGGAAAGCTGTGATTAACTCATTCGACAGAGGGAAGTAGCTCAAACCCCGATTGGTCAACGTGCCACTAATCGCTGCGTTGCGCATGAGCCATGCCATGACAGGCAGCGCAGCAGTCAATCCAAGAAGGCAAATGTCGATGATCCGCCTCTTGAGTGTTCCCTGTCCGAAGAAGAGCAGCAAACCCGCCGCTGCCACCCCGATGCTGACCCCAACGAAACGGGTGAGCGTCGCCGCGGCAATAAGTGCTCCTGAGATAAACAGAAATGTGCGCCCGCCGTTCCTCGCGTAGACCACCAAACTCCATAAGGACAATATCATGAGCAGGATATACAGAGGCTCAGACATAACCCAAGCATGAACCAGGATAAGGTCTTCCGACAACATCACCAGGAGTCCGGCAACAAGACCAAACCAGAAAGATCCCGTGATCTTTCTCACAAGATACGCGACCAGGAAAACATTTGCTCCAAAGAGAATGCTGTTGAGTAATCGTGCCCCCTGGAAAAGATCCTCAATGAAAATCCCAACAGCAACCAAAACCGTAGAAGTTCCTGGCGGGAATCCTGTGATCGGGAGGATCTCTCCAGCGCCCCCGGTACGCGAGAAACCATGACCCTGGAGCAAGTTTTCAGCTCCCATTACATAGTGGACCGAATCACCCGTAATGCCCGGTCCATCTCGGGTGAAATACAACGCAAGCAAACTAGCTGCAACAGCAAGAAGAAGATACACAGAATAAATTGAGATAACTCGCTTCTTATCTTCGCTCATCTAATTCCCGGTTGCATATACTAAGGTTGCGCATGCAGCAGTTTGTCAGGTTGCTGGGATTTCAATTCATGATATTGGCAGCTACAAAGAAGGCAACTCAATAGCTTTGGCTTTGGACATAAACGTTACTCCACCAGATTCACTCTCTGGCCGAGGGCGGACGATCGCAAGGCTCCAAGGCAGAGCTTAAGTGTTTCAATCCCATCCTCAAGATCGCATGCGGACAAAGCCTCTCCACGGACAAGTCGGATGAAATGCTCCATCTCAGCCAGAAACATATCATTTCTTTCGAATGGCTCCAAGGCAAAAACCTGGTCGCGGGTGGTGTTTATTGGTGAAGAATGATACACAACCCCATCGTAATAATCCCAGTGCAGGCTACCTTCCGAGCCCCGTATTACCAGGCTGTGCTCCGATGGTCTCTGGAAATAATTCAGGTGCACACTGGCCAGGACGCCGCTGCCAAATTGGATGATGAGCTCGGCTTGATCTTCAACATCCAGGCCAAAGTAACTTTGCCGAGCAACCTCTGCTGTGACGCTATCCGCACTTCCGAATATCCATCGCAAATAATCCAGTGGGTGAGATAGTGTCAGGATTACGCCGCCACCCAGATCGCGCCTGGCACTATATGAGGTCCGGAAGTCCTCCCAGGGATGCCATCCCGGGAGATATTCTCCCCAGTGCGCGCGAACACTCAATGGCTCTCCTATCAATCCTTCATCCAGAGCTTTCTTGATGAAAATGAGCGATGGGTGAAACCGGAATTGATATCCGATCAGGATCTTACCCCGGGCTGAATTCACAGCATCCATCAATGCGTCAACACCATCCATATCGTTTGAAACGGGTTTCTCAATCATCAAGGAGATACCCTCTTCAGCCAGCGGGATTGCTAGATCGAGATGTATTGCTGTTGGAGTTGCGATGATCGCTGCATCTGGCCGATGCCGGATCGCTGCTTGCAGATCTTTTTCGATAGGGATCGAACCCAGCTCTTGATCCTCCAATGTGCTCCGGCCCGTTCGCAAGAACAGGACATCATCCTCCCCCAGGTTTTTTAGGTTTTGAAAGTGACGCCGGCCGATCGAGCCATAACCAACAATAAGATATTTCATCTTCAGTCCTGTACTAAAAGAGAGCATAAGAACTCTCCCGTTCTCTTACCAGCGCTCCCATCTGTATATGTGATCTCGCGTTCGATAAATCGTTTCCGAGCCTCATGATCGAGTTCGGGTGACTCCAAGTAGATGTTAATCGCATCCCGCAATTCCTTGGGGGATGCTGCAACTTTTCCAGCTCCCGCCTGCCGGAAGCGATCGTGCGTTGGCCAATTGCCAATTTCGCTTAGTGGCAAGGAGTATTTGCGGGGAACATCCCAGCCCTTCGGCGAATCGATGCAGATGCTGATGACTGGTCGATCATGCAGAGCTGCTTCGACAACCATGGTCGAGTAGACAGTCAGAAAGATATCCGAGTGTGTCAACATAGAGGCTTTTTCAGGCATATCCTCGCCAGAGTAATACCCCAGTGCACCCCCAAGAGGGATTGGTTCGACAACATGCACATTCGGTCGCGATTTAGCAAGACGAAGGATTTGCTCGCGTTCATCCGAAAACAAATGTACGTCCATAAAATGATTCGGATGTAATCGGATGAGTAACTGTGTGGGCTCGGAAAGCTCACCCGCTTCCATGGACTCGATAATAGCTTCTATGTTCTGCAAATTAGGTGAGAAACTGATAAAGCTACATGCATACGATAGTAATTTTATTTGAGGATCGAGACCATGCTGCGCAAAGTATTCGTTCTTCGGGACGACCCACCGGTTCGTTATATATCCATCATATGTAGGGATGCCCCCAATATGCACTCTCCCCTCCGGCCAATCTGAGCCCTTCACCAGTTCTTCTTTTTGGATATTTGACCAGCAGTTTACGTAGTCCATTCTCACCCCGGGCAGACTATAGCTACTAGGGTTATCCCAGCCTACGATGACTGACGCTCGAGGGATTCCACGGTCCGCCGCTTCCCGCAGGAGATATCGATCCAACCTCCAACCAGGTGTGCTGCTGACGATCAAATCAGGTTCGTGCTTCTCGAATAGGTCCTCATAGAGATTGAAGGTAAAGTGTTCTTGAATCCTGACAAGGCTCTGACGGGTAAGCCGGGAACGCCTGAGGATAGCGATGATAAGCCTGGCCAAAGGCATGAAAATCCTCCGGCGGGTAGGCTCTTCGACACTCACTTGATCAATATAACTATCCATCGCTCCGGTGTTAATCTGGCGCGAACCACCAACTCGTCGGAGGAATTGAAGCCACCATTGGATATCATTCATATAGCTTGCGTTTGCCCTCGCCTTGGAGAGCCGTAATCCCTCAAACTCAATCTCGAGAGCCTGGAATCGATCAGGGATCTTCTCCTCCAAACTGTCATCGGTTAGGACGACAACCTTTGCTCCACAAGCTTTTAGTTCCTCGATAACCTGGCTCTGTAGAAAGTAAACGATTGCCAAACCATGATCGGCTATAAGCCATACTGTCTTTGAATGCATTTTCAAACGCCTACAGTTCCCATATTGAAATCATTACCGATCGCTGTAGTACCAGCGGAAGATCCGGTTATAGATAAAGAGAAGTGTCCACTTTAACGGGGCGAACGACAAAATCCGTTCCCGAAAGGTCCTTCTGCGTGATGGTGGGGCAAGGGATACTCGCTCTGCTGGAATTTCCTTCAATGTATTGCTCATATTCATCGTAAGAGGCTTTGAGGTCATCAAACGAAGGAGATTGGCATCATTTACCCTGCGGTCAAGATCGCGAACCTGACCCATAGGACGATTCATCTTAAAGGGCGTAAAACGTTGGAGTACCGATTTCCAAGCGACAAATTGCCAGTGGGATGCTCCCACATGTGCCTCTACGCCTTGATAAACCAAACGGATATCCTGGGTCGACTTGTATCGCTCACGAACATCCTGTTCATCCTGCCCCAGACTCATGTCGAACTCGCGAAACGTCTCCCAGGGGATAAATTGCCCCTTTGTAATTTCGATCTCATCCGCACCTTCCGCCCAAGCAACCGTTTGAGTGTAATAGTCGGGTGGAGTTCGAAAAGGACGACTCGTTACCATGCCAACTTCCGGATAGGTGTCAAGAATGCGGATCGATTGATGCAGCCATCCTGGTGAGAACAACACATCACTATCGGCATACGCTAGAATTTCACCCGGGCAGGTCTCGAAAATAATATTCCACGCGCCACCCTTACCAATGTTCTTTTCCGAAAGGATGAGGTACTGTATTTTCCCTTCGCCATGAAGCGACTTCAAATACGCAACCGTATCAGCTCCACTACCATTATCGAAAACCAGAAGTTCGTATGGTGAGGCCGTATTGGCTAACAAGCTTCCAAGACAGTTTTTGAGTACATCTAAATACTCGGCATAGTATCCAGCTAGAAAAGGAATGTATGTCAGCACTGCGACTGTTACTCTTTCCGGTTTCGCAACGCTATTCATGAACTTGGCGGGGTTCTGTCCTTCACGCATGGATTACGACTTTCCCAACATCATTCCGCGGATCGTTCTAGTTCCCCTGATAGCCGTCACCGTCAGGAGCTCCAAGTCTTAGTTCCTCGCACGATCGATGACCTCGAGTTCGGAAGGTTTCCGAAATCGAAGGATTCTAAGAGTGTGCGCGACAGTGAGATACGCAAGCCTGCCCAATCGGCGCTTGCTCCGGACCAAACTTGAGGATGGCCTGACTGCAATAGTTTTGGATTTGCTTCCTGCGGGTCTGGCAATTGCCAACAAGTTCAAAGGAAATAATCGCGAGCGAGGGGAGCCATGTTTCACCAATTGAGTAATTTGAAAACCTGATTGTTCCAACATTGCCCTGAGCGTACCAGCATGGAAATGGGTAAGATGTGGGATTTCAAAAGTGGCGTGGAAGTATAAATTTGGCACCTCTACCAAGAGCAAACCATCATCCGCTATCCATTTCTCTCTAAGCATTGTTAATTCATGCGCTGGCTCACTTAGATGCTCCAGTACATGTACCATCGTAATCAAGTCAAATCGCTTTTCATAAGGCCCGGGTAAATCTCCTAGGGTAGGATAAATTTCTATCCCACGGTTTTGAGCATACTCGCGGTATATATCAGCAAGCTCTACGCCGACCGCTTGAGATTTGAAGCGTTCCCGGACCAGTTCCAGAAGCATGCCGATTGAGGAACCAATATCTAAATGATAGTTAAAGGTCGTGGCAAGTTGTCCGAGCCGGTCAAGGAGAAAATGCGCCCTTCGTCGCTGGATCTCAATTTCTCTCGTTGAAACCCCCTGTACACGCTGGTGCTGCTTCATGTAAATCTTACGATAGTAGGTCTCCAACGATTCACGGTCCATGTGAGGGTTTTGATAAACTAAACCACAATGCACGCACATCCGGTTTGTAATTGCGATGCCGTATTCAATGTTCTGATCAAAGATAACACTCTCCTGCCCTTCACATGAAGGACAGGTTTTGATCTCCACCCAAGTAGGGCTGAACTCAGAAGGCATTTTCATCCCAGGGTTGTACGTCGAGCAAAAAACGACGGATAAGCTTATGCGGATTCATAGGGCCCGTCATGCGGCGAATGAAGGCGAAGAATGCGCCGCCAGGGTAGCGCAACAAGAATGCAATTGCCTCCAGTACCCGGAGAAAGGGTGAGCGCCAAACCATTCGTATTAAACTTCCCCGATAATATCGCAACCGTGAATTCGCAGGTATCCGCGAGCAACCATCTAGATGTTTCTGCGCATAAAAATGGAGTGCGACTACGAGGTAATACAAGAGCAGGAAAGGGCGATTTGCTTGATAAAAATGGAGCGTATCGCTCTCACCATAGCCTTTAAGCAGTTCCAAAAAATGATCTTGTTCCATGAGTAGACTTGGTTTCACCAACCCCACACAGGCATAACTGTATCGCAAATGCTTCTCATCGAGTAGGTAAACATCCTTTTCTTTCAGACCAAAATTATGAAACATTGCATCCCAGTGATCCAGGCATATACTTGGCCGATCTGGTTTTTCGGCGAGATAGCGGCGCCAGATTGAATCGATAGCCCTTTTTGATAGATAACCCATTCGCTGTAAGGTTTGCAGCCAAGATTTGAATTCTCCGTCAAGATCGATTGGCTCATCCACATTCAGTTTATACTCCGAAAGATTCCTCAGAATGGACCCTATCCCAGAGGCGATATATTGCATATCGTCCGGAGAAGTTCCTCCTAGTGATATGTATTCGAACACAAGGTAGCATCCATCCCGCCCTACTAATTTCGGCATGGGCACTTCGTCCCTTACGCTGTGGACAATTTGTTCTTGGCTCCGGGCAGCTTCTTCAGTGGGATACAGACGTACTTTGAATTTTCCAACCCCACTCGAATCAACCAGAGTCGTTCGTGGAAGCAGTCGGTCCTCGCTGAAGGAACCCGTAAAGCCGTCACCTGATTGAAATACAATTTCGCGGATGAGCTCTTCAGAGTCCATGCGTATCCTTAACCTGCTTCAAACCTGTCCTTGCTCTTGCACAGCTTCTCAGGTTGTGAAATACCAGCGGAAAATGCGATTATAAATTCCCAGCAAAGCGTAACGCACCAGCGCCAAACCCAAGATCCGTCGGCGGGGCGAAGTTCTAGCTTGTTTAGGTGGCAAGCTTCTAGCAATTTCATTACCCTTCAGATTAAGTGAGTGCATAAGCTCTGGATCGATGCGATTCCCCATATGCATGATCGTTCTTTCTTTTGTGGCAATACGCAGTAAACCACTACTCTCAATCGCCCGATCAAAGTTAGCGACGTCCTTACCCATCGGTCGTGTGTAGTCGAAGGGCAGGTAAGGAGCAAGCACTTCTTTTCGCACCATAAACTGGAAATGCTGAGCCGTAACGTAGGCTTGCATATCTCGGTACTCAAGCAAAAAATCGTCACGAGCCAATTCAGTATCTAACAATTCCATTTTTCCTACGGATCGAGCATGATCTGCAATCCATTCTTCCGGAATGAAATGTCCCCGGCTTACTTCGATTTCGGGATGCTCCTCGACTCGCTCCAGAGTTCTCTCTGAGTAGGTTGTTCTTCGCCGACGGGGAAGTCCGGTCACCGTGCCCACATCCGGGAAATGGTGGAGCAAATCAAGATGCGCCTGCAACCAACCCGGGAAGAAGTAGATGTCACTATCGGCGAAGACAATCCATTCGCCCGGCGCTCCACTCAGGATCATATTCCATGCCCCAACCTTCCCCAGATTACGACTTGAGAGTAGGAGAAATTGAATAAGATCTGATTCGAACATCTCTCCAAGATACTCCACCACATCTTGACAGCTTCCATTATCAAAAACCATTAAATCAATAGGTTCATCCGTATGTTCCAAGATGCTACGTAAACACAGTTTTAGAATCTCCAAGCTCTGTTCGTAGTATCCGCTTAGAAATGGAATATAGGAAAGCACAGCCACAGTGATGTTATTGGGTTTTGCAACCTTGCTTACAAACTTCGCAGGATTCTGCCCCTGTCTCATCACGTACTCCCCTTACCTATCTGGTTAATCGTGTCGGTCAGCCGCATGTTATTTTGACTCATCAACCAGCGGCTATGTATCCATGATTTGCAAGCGTCTCTCCCGCAATTTCATGAAAAATGGCAATATCCCTATCGGTGAAGAGTTCCTTCCACGCACCCAAGTTCCCCTTTCGCTTCAGATTGGCCAAAGGTGGCAATTGCTTCAAGCGCCGTTCCTCATCTGGCTTTTCTTTCAACTCAACTCCCAATAGATCCTTGATTTCATCTGTGGGCGGCGATGCACCCAGAAATTTCCAGATTGTTTCGATCTCTTCATAAGGACGGATGACAATATCTTCGAAGCGGACACAATGAAATCGATGGCCATAATATCGTTGCCCCAATTCAATGGTCTCGCTCACGTTTTTGACCCAATGCTGGGCACGATCTCTCAATGTGGCTGCCGTAAACAGGGAGCGTTCGCGCTTGAAATAAGGTTCTGGATCGCGAAGGAACCTTCTCCGGACCTTCCGTTCTGTTGCCGAAAGACGATCGGGGTGGTCGAGGAAATCCTGGAGGACGTGCGAGATAACCGCATCCCTTCCATCGCGGATGATGAATATAATACTCCCATCCGGGTAGATAGAATACATCCTCGTTACAGCTTCCCCATGTTCAAGGTTGTTTGGGCTTTTATCCCCAACAATCTCTTTCCCAAGCGCCCGCGATTCACGTTCTAGCATGAAATCGCAGGCTGACCTTAGCAGAACCGTTGAATAATCCTTACCTTGGTTCCAACGATTAGATCGTCTACCCAACCATTCCTCTACATCTGCATCTCTCACTAGTGAGTTTATGAAAGGAGGGCGGGTGAAGAAATGCGCCTGCCAGTTGCAATGGACTTCCGGATGAACACGCAGCAATCGTGCCAATAACGTTGTGCCCGATCGAGCATGCCCGAAAATGAAAAATTTTGGCTGAGGAAAGATGGATTTGATCTGATCAAGTTCGGAGGCACTGATAGGCGCAAGCAGCCGGTGGCGAACGTCATCACCGAACAACAAGACTCGAAGCGATCGCTTGACTCGTCTCCATAATTCGTCTCGGGTTTTCAGCATGTCGTTTATACCTAATCCATATCTACCGGGTCCACTAAAGAATAGTATCGCAAGGTTGCGCGTAGAAGAAAAATTGAACACCCTCAGCCTTTCTTTGCCTATTCAAGATCTCCCGATGAGATGTCATCCGTCCCCTGTATAACTGTCTACCTTCCATCATTTCCCATTGCCCTGCAATAATCGCACAAGATAGCGCAAAGTCTGGATCGGATGAAATGATTGCCGAACTGCCTGTGATGCTCGTCCAGGACCAAAATGTAAGTACAACCAAGTTTCCACTGACCGGAAAAACCCTCGTTCCCGCCAAGTCTTTCGCCGAAGTAATCCATTTTCAACGCGCCAATTCGTATCCTGTAAGGTGAAGATCATCTCATTCCCACCCGCTAACTGTACATTTTGGTTACTTTCCGGGTGGCGATAGTGTGGTTTTCCCCCAGGGAGGTGAGCATAATCGTGATCCTGATGCACAATCTGGATCGAGCCTGAGGCATCGATGACCGGGATACGTTCTCGTCGACCTTCGTAGACCATCCAATTATCCCAACCTGCTCTGCCTAAGGCGAAGGGGGGGATATCCATGAACGTTCCGCGCGGAAAAACAAAATAATCGCTTCCGCTGGGTTTATGCAGGCGACCTTCTCCTTCGACCTTTCCTATGAAATCATTTTGCCACCCATCCTGGAATGTAATCTCTTCGCGCAGGTCTAAGTCAATGCGGGAGCCAACGACAAGAAATTTATCAAGATTGCGGACGATGCTGGTCAATGTTAGAAAATCGGGCATGATAAGAATATCTGCATTCACGTAAGCCATAGTAGGAGCAGTAGATGCCAATTGCGCTTCTTGGAAAATTGAGTGGATTAGCGGAGTGCCGTATTCGTTCTGCTCTACCTCTCCAATATGCCTAACACCTAGGTCCGTGGCAACAACATCAACATTCTCTTCATCACCAAGGAGGATAACTTCCACCTGCGGACCTAGCTGGAGCCAGGTCCCAATTGCATTGCGCTGAATTCGGGTGATATGCTCGTCTCGAAATGGTTTCGGACATGAGAAAATCGTGAGTTCGGTCATCTATCGTTGCTTCGTCTTTCTTCCTTCTCACCGGTGAAACGCGTATCTTCATCCTGGTATGACCGTTGTGATACGCCTGCATTCAATCTAGATAGTTCGGGCTCACGCTCGAATAACGCGAGTACATCTACCCACGAGAAAGTATCTCGCCCCTCAAAACGCCGATAAACCTCCCGCAGCAGTATAAGGTCTTCTTCCGTATCCAGGGTCCAGCGCAGGTGGCTGTAATCTGCATGAGCATCGACACACAGAATACGAAAACGACCGGGTGTCTCATAGATGAAAGGCATCACATGTTCGCGCTGATACGCTCGGTCCGCCTTGGACCATGCTCGCGCTAATGCGTCGAATGAGCACACCTCTGTATCAAGTCCCACAGGGTAGGTTCGGTGTCCCGGCAATCGATTTGCGACAAAATCCACAGGCGGTTGCGCTTGGAGGAATACTTGGACGCAACGGTCGATAACGTCAGGATCGATCAGGGGACAATCCCCAGTTATGCGGACGACAATCTGCGCATTATTATCCTTCGCCGCATGGTACATACGGTCCAAAACATCGGTTCCATGTCCTCTATAGCACGGAACTGAATGGCGCTCACAGAACTCAGCAATTGGATTGTCTTCCTCCATCGTACTAGTTGCAATCAGAACTCGATCGAGCATCTTGGCGCGCGCAGCGCGATCGTATGTCCGCGCGATCACCGGTTCTCCTTCGAGATCCATTAGCACTTTCCCGGGCAGGCGAGAAGAACCCATTCGAGCTTGAATGATGCCAATAATCATAGGTGTTTCCATTAGGTTCTTCCAACTGTGTTATTGAAGGCAGTCCTGTAGGCGTCAAAAAGGATAGGGTAATTTTTCGTCCAGTCAGCTCGCTCAACAGCTTGAGTATGTGCCTTGCGGCCCATTTTCGGCCAACTTTCTCGCTCCCCTAAACAAAGGCGTAGAGTGTTGACCAAGCTCATAGGGTCTCCACTTTCGAACAGATAACCATCGACGCCATGTGTAATCCACTCACGATTCCCAGAAATATCAGAAACTACGCATACCAGTCCTGTCGCCATCGCTTCGAGAAGAGATACAGATGACCCATCGCTATAGGAGGACGAGATATATACGTCCGCAGCTTGATAATAAACCGGTAGGTCGGCAAATGGGACTCGACCCACAGGGAGGATTTTATCGACTAAACCAAATCGATGGATCGCCTGGTTAATATCATTCCTCATACTACCGTCGCCGAGCATGATCAACCGCAGCTCGGGTAAATCATTGGTTAGCTGTGCGAAAGCTTCTAAAACAAGATCTATACCGTAGATCGGCTCCCAATTCCGGGTGGTGAGCAGTATTGTTGCCTCTTCCCACCCTAATTCGGTTCTCAACTCGCCGTTCTCGCCCGGTGAGAATTGGTCCAGATCAATTCCCCACGGGAAGATGAATGAGTTCTCCCGATTAACCCCTAGGGCATCTGCTCGGTCCAATACCGCATGCGAATCGCATATGAATGCATCACACCTTCTCAAAACATATTGTGCCTTCCACCGACCTATTCCCGATTGAGCATCGAGAAGTACATCCGATCCCCATGACATGGCAACCAGCGGATGGAACTGCGTTAGCGAAAGCGGAAAGGCAATCTTCTGCAGAGGACCAGCGTGTATCAGATCTGGTTTAATCTGCGAAATGATTGCCGCCATTGTCCGCGCGACGTGAAGCGAGGACCCCCTGTTCATCCGCAGTGAGAAGACCGACCTTAAGTCTCGAATTCGCTCCGGGGGGTTCCGGCTATCCAGAGAATTCCTACCACTAAATGCCCAATACGAAATCTGATGTTCGCTTCGACTTAAGACATCCAAGAAACGATGGTCATGTGGTGAGAAACCGAGCGAACAATACAGAATGTCCACTAAATCCCCAGATGAGTCCAACGGAGCGCTTCGCCAGCTTTTACCGCGACCATCGTCTTCGAGCCAATCACAGCCTCAATTTCGTAGGGCATAATGGCTCCGATTTCTGCTGGCCGCAGAACATCAATCAATTCCCTTGTCAATGTTACGCCTGCAGGTATTTCCCTCGCAGCGCGCAGGCAACGTCTCTGTACGACGACTGTATCCTGCTCATTATCTGATACTCGCTTATCCGATGAGCCCATCGCGCTCTCTAATTCTCGAGTCCGATCGACCATCTCACGCCACGTTTCTGGTGTCATCGAGAATGGGTGGTCCGGTCCCTCTCGATGGATATCGTCCGTGAAGTGTTTTTCCACCGCGCGAGCCCCTAGAGCAACTGCTCCAAGAACAGTTGCATGGTGGGGAGTATGATCAGACAGTCCCAAGATGAGGTCAGGGTACATCGTCCGGTACGTTTTCAAGACATTCAAATGAATATGTTTGAAGTTTTCTTCGCTGGCAGTGTAGTTCGTATTACACTGCATCAGGATCAGATCCTGATTGAGCGGTCGAATCGTGTCTACTGCCCGCTGAACATCACCGATGGTAGATGCACCGGTAGCTAGAAACACTGGTTTTTCTTTGCTGGCGATATACCGCAGCATTTCAAGCCACGTGATATCCCCCGAGCCAATTTTATGGGCAGGTACTACGGGATCGAGCATATCCACTGCTTCAAAATCGTAGGGTGATGAGAAGTAATCGATCCCGGCTATATCACAAGTGTTCTTTAGAATGGGAGTCCAATCAAAAGGGATCGATGCGTCCGCGTATACTTCCGATACCGATTTTTTCCAAGAAGATTGATGAGATTGCTTTGATCCTAGCGTTTTAAAGCCGAAGTCACTGACGATCTTGGACGCCCGGAAATTCTGAAACTTAGCTGCATCTGCCCCTGAATCTGCTGCCAGATGGATGAGCACCTTCGCGCGCTCGATATCCCCATCATGATTCGCGGAAATATCTGCGATAAAGTAGGTTGGATGTCCATCACCTATCCAGCGGTCACCAATCTTGATCTTGTTCATCTTCAATTCGCCTCCGGGTTAAGTTTTCGAAGATGGATAAGTAACGATACTACGCGCTGCGCAGGAATATCTGTTAAGCCATCTTTTACGAGTCGGTTGAACGCCCAGTCGATCGGCTCAATAACTACTGCTGGATCAATAATCATCTTCAGGACAGTGATCTTCCATCCCCTTCTCACCATCAAATCCCCAAGCGGTTTGAAAGCTAATCTAGCGTACGAGAGTGGGGTGTAATATGCGTACTTGAGCCTCCAGGAATGTGGTAGGAGAGGAAAGAACCAATCAACGATTGTGGCTTTGCAAACAGAGAGTAGCCCACGTGATGTCGGCATTCTCATATCAAGACCATGAATCAGCTCCCCACCCGGTCGCAATAATCGATCCATATGATCCCATACTTCCTCGATGTTCGCTTCCGGAACGTGTTCGAGCGCAGATGCGCTGTATATGCAATCGAAATAATTCTCAGGAAGAGATGAGTGGAGTGGATCTCCAAGACGTTCCAGTACGAAATTAACTTGCGGGTTGGAAGTGATATGCTTGTGTGGATCCAACTGACGCTCCCAGAAGGATTCATCACTCCCCATTCCAAAATCATCAGCCGACCATACCTCACAACCGTATCTTTCAGCGATATGCATCGGCAATGGCGAATATCCAGATCCAACATCCAACACACGTTCATCTGCCGACCACTCCCTTGATTGAAGAATCCAGGGATAGTTAAATCCTTTAAGGTTGAACTTGGCTCCAAAAATTTCACCGTGCCGATATTGCAGGATACGATCTGTATCTGCGAAGGATAATTCGAGGAGCGTATACTTGGATGGTGAAGAATCTCTCACGGGAATATTCTCCTATCTCGCCGAAAAGCCTATGTTTGCTAAAGCACTTTCTAGTTCGCATCCAACAATGTGCGAGTGGTATGGTTGACAAGCAGCCTTGACGATATCCCTGAGACTTACTCACCCAACATCATGGTTTTAAGCGAGTCAACATATCCTTGCTTCCGGAGGTCGAGAAAACGTTGCATTCCAGCTATGAATGAAGGTGGTTGAAAATCCATCGCTCTACAGATCTTGCTGCTGTCAAGACAAAGTTTCAATGGACGTGGAGCCCTCAGTCCAGCCTCGCCAACAGATCCTGGAAGGATCAAATCGATTTCATAACCACCGACATCTGCGAGAGTGCGGCCAAACTGGTACTTGCTAACGCAATCCGCTCCGCCGATATGGAAGATTCCCGAAAGATGATATTCAATCAGCAGTAGCAAGGACGACACTAGATCGTTTACGAGAACCGGTGTAATCAAAACATCTTCAAAACCGGGACACGCCCGTCCTTGCTCAAGATTTTCCAGGAACCACTCAGCCAAGGACAATTTATCGAGCATGTTCCAGCCATAGAAGTTGGTGCGTACGATCGCTGCATCTGGACATATATCTCGGACAGTGATCTCCCCTGCTGCCTTGCTGCGACCATATACATTGATTGGTGAGACATTGTCCGACTCCGAAAGCCGATCCTTACTTCCATCGAAAACAGCATCTGTGGAAATGTGGATCAAGTATGCATTCGTCATTTGCGCAGCGTTAGCTACCTCACGCGCCATTTCCTGGTTGTGTAAATTCGCCCAATCTTCGTCTTGCTCACAACGATCGACATTCGCTTCAGCCGCTGCATGAACGATTACATCAGGCCGGCTTGTTCGAATAATTTCCAGCGCGGAGCCTGGCTGAGTAAGATCAGCCCGGATAATTTCCACTCCGGGATGATACAACCGATGTAAATGGGTGACAGCCGTGACCTTATAGGATTGGGCGGCAGTATAGACCAGGTTTGACCCCAATAATCCACTGGCGCCGGTAATGAGAAGCTTATCCATTTGCCCCCGGTTGAAATGCTTGCAGGATCTTATTGATATCTTCCCTTGTTAGCCAGACATCATTATTATCGCTGGTGTAGCTGAAACTCTCGGGCAGACTCTTGCCTCGCTTGCGCCATCCATGACCAAACCACGGCGATGCTGGGGGTTCAACCACAAAGAAGTCATCCAGTTCCAGGCTGTGCCGAGCTTCATCCTCGGAGATCAATACTTCGTGAAGTTTCTCGCCCGGACGAATGCCGATAAACTCAATTTCCACATCCGGTGCAATTGCGTTGGCAAGATCCATAAGGCGCATACTGGGGATCTTGGGGATGAATACCTCTCCACCTTGCATGCGCTCGATACTCTTGATTGTAAAATCAACCCCTTGCTCGACCGTCAACCAAAAGCGGGTCATGCGTTTATCCGTGATCGTGATCTTGCCCTGATCCTTTTGGCGAAGGAAGACCGGGATGACGCTGCCCCTACTGCCAACGACATTGCCATAGCGTACGCATGAAAATCGTGTGCCCGTCCCTCCCGCATAGGCGTTCGATTGAACAAAAAGTTTTTCGGCTGCCAGCTTGGTCGCTCCATACATATTGATCGGATTGACAGCCTTATCCGTGCTCAGTGCCATCACTTTATCGACACCCATATCTATTCCAGCTTCGACTACATTCCGCCCCCCCATGATATTTGTCAGAATGGCTTCAATGGGATTGTATTCACATGCCGGCACCTGTTTCAAAGCAGCTGCATGGACAACAATGTTAACTTCGTGCATCGCCCTGCGTAAGCGAGATTGATCACGGACATCCCCAATAAAATAGCGGAGATTGGGATGATCGAATCCATCCGTGCGCATCTCGTGCTGCTTCAATTCATCTCGGCTGAAAACGATGACCTTGGCAGGATGAAAGTTGGAGAGCATCGCTTCCACGAATTTCCGTCCGAATGAGCCAGTTCCGCCTGTTACAAGTACGACCTTATTTTTCCAATCCATGTCAAGGTATTCCTTCCGTCACATGTGCTTCACTGGTTTATAAAACAGTATCATCGGATACTGGCCAATACGACCAAAGAACCTTGGCACAGCCTCCTCGAATCCGTACAAAAGTTTAAGAAAATATTTCCCTAATAAACGCCGATGGATGAATGCTCGCAAGAAAGAGCTGCTGACACTCCGCCAGACACGGATATCGAGGCCAATCAGAAAGGCGAGCTCCTGACGTACCCAACGGTAATTATGGGTGGCTGTGAATGTGCCCTGCTTGCGGAGTAGCGCACCTGCTTCAGGGTAAAGCTCTTCTTCTGGAAGTGCTATCCTATTCTGTCTGCCGCGGATCCGCCGGTACGCCTCGAGAGCGCGGAAGGCAAGTTGGATAAAGGGAGACATAACGCGCATGAAGGGAGAATGTCCTGCCCAACTCGAGATGATCACGCTGCGTCCACCTGGTTTAAGGACCCGATGAAGACCCATGTATGCCTGTTTATGTTCGTTGAGAGGTAGATGATGAATGGTATGGAGAGATACGATCCCACCAAAGACATCGTCGGCGAAGGGCAGGTTGGCCAGATCGCCGACGACAAACAAGCCATGGTTCCCGATCCGCTGACGTGCTTCTTTGATCGCTCTGATGGAGATATCCATACATACTCGATATTGATAACCTTCAGAGTAGGTTAAATATTCGGGATATTGAATTGGACCGGAACCAGCGTCCAACATATATCGCCCTTGTAAATTAAGATGTCGGAGCACGCGCGTGTGGCAGCGATGGATATATTCACGCGAAACAGGACGCAGATCCTCATAACGCGCATTCTGATACACGCCGTCCCCGATTTCTTTCCATCCAATCGAGTCGTAGAACTCGCGTACGCTCTCCTTTACTGCACCTTCAGTCAAAACAAATCCCTCCTGGCTTCATTTTCCTACCCCACCCCAATATAGCTCCTCTCCAAGTAACGCTTGGATTGTCCTCTGATAGGGGATCAATCCTTCCTTGGTCACCACGTCCTCGAAAGGTAGGTCCTCTAAATCATCCCAGAATCCTATCAGGTGCCAGGGGAAAGAAAACGGGTACTCAAAGAAAAAGACATAGGCATAATGCATCGCCTTTCGCACCTGGGCACTGCTGAGCGGTTTGATGGCTTTAGAGGCAAGCATGGCTAGAAATTCATCCTTGCTCTCAGGGTCATACGTGAATCCCTTACCACGATAGTGTGTCGCACCAGAAACGATAACTGGCAAACCACCCATAGCCATCTCTAATCCAACGGTTGTTGTGTACACCAAACCCAGAGATGCTTGAGCGATAAGATCGTAGGTATTGATTGGAGAATCGGGTGGGACAACAACAATGTGCCCGGGCAAGTTAGGCAACGCGTGGCGGACGATCTCGGTGGATGGATAACCTGCACCAAGCAATTCCCCTGGATGGACCCGGATGACGAGTTGAACATCCTGACGCTTGGCGAAATGGCGTATCGTGATCTCAAGCCATTCGGCCATCCCCTCTGTGAATATCTGACGCCCCAGAGCAAGGCTGTCTCCGACAACATTCGTACAAAGCAGAACAATAGGTTTATCAGGGTCAAGCCCCAGACTTAACCGCAGTTCTTGTACCCCCTGTCGTTGACCAGGCTGCCAACGCCGGGTGAAATTTGCCCAGACCTTGCCCTCCCTGCGAGCGGAGTATAGCTCTTCAAGAGCTACTTCTTCGCGATCGGTGAGAGGATCCTCACCACGAAC
>Ga0114922_10001144_pt1 | contig 25332 bp, 17 predicted proteins | sample AartaG_FD_100975 | JGI IMG/M metagenome (GOLD analysis project Ga0114922, IMG submission 100975) | Deep subsurface microbial communities from Aarhus Bay to uncover new lineages of life (NeLLi) - Aarhus_00045 metaG | ecosystem: Environmental > Aquatic > Marine > Oceanic > Sediment | place... | reverse complement strand
TTGAGCTGACTAATCTCAAATCAAATCTTGGAGACTAGGTTACTGGAATAAAAGGACCGAAAGTCGGTTGCCTGTGCCTAAGCTTTCGGCTTGATCTTCAGGATATCGGCATCAAGGCTAAAGAAGGTCAGTCAAAGAAGAAGAGCTTTATAATTCTTTCGTTGCAGGGATCTATGGGATGAATTTTAAGGTTATGCCCGAGCTCGAGTGGCGATGGGGATATTTTGCTGTTTGGGTGGTGATCCTTTTAGTAGCTGTTCTTATGCTATTTTTTTTCAAACGAAAAAAATGGTTATGAGAAGAAATGGCCGAATTTTTCGAATAGATGTGTCGAGATAGGCAAAGAAAGAATAGGTGCATTTCATTCAAAAAAACAATATCACTTTTCAATCAGCGCCGGATGATTTAAAATAGAGATATATCAAATTTAGAAATGTGGTGAGAATGATGCTTATTAAGAGATGCTTAACACGAGGAAAGATTAGAGTCATGATTGCCATGTGTGTGTTTATCCTCTCGTGTGCCAGTTATAATTCTGTCTCTCTGACCCGGGAACAATCTCCTGATTCCTATGAACAGGGCTTGGCTTTACTCAAACAGTTCAAATACGGTGAAGCCAAAGCCAGTTTCGACAAAGCGATCGCTAGCAATCCCAAGCACAAACAAGCGTTTTACTACAGAGGAACCGCAAGAATACAGCTTGACCAGCTTGATTCGGCAAAAATCGACTTTGATAAATCTCTCAAGATCGACCCGGAATATGCCCTTGGATATGTGGGAAGAGCCCAGGTGTATATCAAGAAAAAAGACTTCACTAAGGCCATGGAGCAGTTGACTAAGGCACAGGCGCTCGAACCAAAGAATGCCGAGGCGTTTTATCAGAAGGGAGTTGTCTTTGGCTATCAACAAAAAGTTCCGGAAGCCATTGATTCATTTAAGCGTTGTCTTGAGGTACAGCCACTGCATGCCTATGCGCATTATCAGATCGGACTCGCTTACTATCAGGTCAAGAGGCCCGATTTGACGCTCGTCCATCTGGAAAAGTTCCTCATACTCGCACCCGATGCTCCAGAAGCCGAACAAGTCCGGAGGCTTCTGAGTTCGTTGCGCAGATAGGCGAATACCCCACTCTTCTCAAAATGCCTGACCGATACTGAAATAGAGGACAGTTTTTTTCTCGTATTCGCGAGGAGAAAGATTGATCCCATAGTCCAGCCGGAGAAAGATCCCAGAGAGATACAGCCGCAACCCGAATCCGGCGCCTGTGCGGACATCCAAAGGATTGAAAACTTCGAGGTTTTCATAGACATTCCCCAAATCAAGAAAAGCCACGCCCTCAAGCCCTTTATAAAGAGGAAATCGCAACTCTTGATTCATAACAAAAAGTGCCTCTCCGCCGAAAGAAATTTGGAAGAAGGGATCGTAAGGCCCAACCATCTCTCTCTCGAATCCTCGTATAGAATTAGCCCCTCCCGCTAAGAATCGTAGACTTCTCGGGCTCAGGACTTTGTCAAAGGCATCGGCTAGGCCGATCCGGTAGTTCGATGCCCAGACAACTCGTGAGGAGATAGGCACATAGAGGGAATACTGGCCAAAGAAACTGATATACTCGAGAGTACTCTTGAGGAACTTCGGGGAATAGGTGAGGCTCAATGATAGAAAAGATCCCTGCTTGGCGTTGAGTTTACTTGCCCGTGTATCTCTCACCCAAAAAATTTGAAATTCGGGAAAGAAGTAGTTGAGATCGAAAGAAAAAGGGCCAGCAGTTTCCAATTCGTTGATATGGGTGTTATTGATACGAAAAAGATAGGAAAGGGATGAATGGAGAGAGGTTTGCAGTTGTTGCTGAATCGAAAATCCCCACAATTCCTCTCTGAAAGTAGATACAGTCTCCTCCGTGTAGAAGAAAGAATACAGCGTGTTGAATCGTCTGCCGAACAAGTATGGATCTTGGAGCGAAAAGCGGTAATCCTTTTGGCGATCGTTCTGCCTGTAAAAGAACATGCCGTTACTTCCCCTGCCCAGGATGTTGATCAGGTCTAACTGACCGAAGCCTTCCAGCTTTTCTTCAGAGTTGTAACGCAGGCCATAACTCGCAGCGAACCTTGGCTCTTCCTGGACTTCGACCAGGATTTTTGGCCTTCCCCTCTGGCCCTCGCTGTCCTCCCTTCGTATGTGCACCGACCTGAAGATCATCAGGTTATAGAGATTTTTCTGGCTGGCGATCAGATCTCCTGTTCTCAAGATATTGCCTTCTCTGAAAGTGAGCTCTCTGCGGATGACGTGCTCTGGGGTGCGTCGGTTTCCGCGGACTTCAATGGAGGATATGGTGTGGATCTCTCCTTCCTGAATTGTATAGAGAAGGTCAATGGATGCCTTATCAGGCCCAGAGAGGTCCTGCCCATCGATCTTGACATCGTGGAAGCCCTGTGACCTGTAAAAACTGTAGAGCCTGTTGGTGTCTGTAGCAAGATAAGTGGGAGAGAAGATGGTTCCCTCTTTCAAACTCATGGCCTTGGTGAGATCGAAGTCTGTGAAAACAGAATTGCCGGTGATTTGAATGGAAGAGATTCGGCTTTGAATTCCCTGATCGATGGGAAGAGTGATATCTATAATATTTTTGTCTCGGTCAAAGAGAATTTGAGGGCGGCTGATAATGGCATTCTGATAACCGTATTCTGAAAGAAGAGCTTCAATACGTAATTTTGCGCGCTTGAAATCAGACAACAACACCCATAGCCCTTTGCCTTTAGCCTTAGGAATCCCTGATACGGCCGCTTTGATCGCTTTCGGGGAGATAAAGCTCTGCCCATCAATGGTAAAGTTTCTGATCCGGTATTTCGGTCCCAGGCTCGCGGAAAAGGCATAAACCGATTTTCCGTTGGTATTATTTTTTGTATATGACACACTGGCGTCGAGGTGACCTTTGCCGTTCAAATCACGGAGGAACTGTTTTTTTACTTGGGTGACGGACATTTCTTCAGGTAACCTTCCATTCCATTTAGCAATCACTTCTCTCTTGAGTTTTTTGCTGAGGGGGTCTCCCTCAAAAGCAATGGCTACAGGGCTGAGAGGGGTGATATTGAAAACAATTGTGATGGAGTCGCTGTTATCCTGTTGGAGCAGGGATTTGATGACTACGTTGAGATAGTTTTTGGCCTTGTAAAAAGCTTCCAGAGAGTTAATTGTCTTTCGCAGCTCTTTATAGCTGAATACAGATCCTTTTTTGAGCGACCGGGACAAACGGCTCAGGTCACTTTTTGGGAAAATGAAATCTCCTTCGAAGTGTATGTCTTTTATTTGGAACTGTTTGTATCTTAAAGGAACGAGTGCATTTTTCCCGCCATCCAGGCTTCCCAAGAAGAAACGGTGGCTAAAGCTCCCCCCGTAGCTTCCGTCGTCCTTTGCAAAAGATTGAAGGGCGAAGTTTTTACTGAAGTTGTAGTCCAGGACCCACGTCTGATTCTGAGTGTTGCTGATATCTGTCGAATATATAAGGTCTAATGGGTGGATCAATCTCTTCCGGAATGTGAACCTGGCTCCAGGATCCTCTTCTGATGCGATATTGATCGGCTCGATGGAGATCTCTTCGGCCTTAAGGAAATTTTTAACTATGTTTGTGAAGGGTGTAGCAAAAGGACTCAAGAAGTAAAGCATCAGCTGGTCGCCGATGACACCTGCGGCATCGTCCCGAAAGCTCTCTGTGCCGTATCCTGTGATCAGGAGAGAAGCCAGTTCGATTTCCGGGTAGGCTGGTGAAGAGCTAAGCCCAAATGCCAGGTTTGTGATCGTGCCTGTGATGGTCAAAGTAACCTTCAGATCTTCGGTGCCATTACGTAACTGTGTGTAGGATATCTGTGTGTGCCCAGTGATTGACAATTGTCCTTCAAGCGGGTCGGCGTCCTGAAAATTCAGACTGGCCTGTTCAACCTCATATTCGTGGTTTCCAAAAACGATCTGCCCGGTTTGCCTGCTCCGGACAAAGCCTGATAGCCGGGGATCGAAAACGGTTCCGCTCACTCGGATATTTCCATCCAGTTCCAGATTGGCCAGATTATTTTCGATAACAAACGCATCGACGGTGGATAAATCTATATCCAGATTCAGAGGCCGGATTCTTGGCGGGATGTCGTTGCGAAAAGCTCTGCGTCTTGTCCGGAGAGTGTTGATAAGCTGGCCTCCTGGATAGATGTCGCTATTGTAGTAGGACTGAGTAATTTTTACCTCTCCTCCAAGTGACCACTCTTTTTCTCTTTTTTCCAGAAGGAGAGTCCCGTCTAAAATCGCTTGGAATCCCTCCGGGTAGTTCAGCTGAACCTGGCCGGCTTTCATCTCGAATCTGGTGGACACGATTGCGAATGAGCGGTAAACAATCCTCCCTTGAATATTCGTGGAACCGCCGTTTACGATCCCTTCTAGGGAAAGCGCAACTGTCTCTGGGTCGGGAAAGTCAATTGTCCCGTCGACATTTGTGACAAGAAATGGTGGGTCTTCCATCTGATAAAACCCATCCGATATTTTTCCGAGCCCGCTGACCACTGGGCTTGTGAGATCTCCTTGCACATGAAGATCGAATGACAGGTTTCCACCCAGGATCGCATCTACTAAGAGAGGGGACAGAACCGCACTGTCCAGGGATGCGGAAAGACGAGCATCTATCTGTGCATCCGGGAATAGGCTCAATTCACATTCAGCTTGAAGGAATGATTGCCCGCCTGAAAGCCTGAATTTGGTGAGATGCAGCAGGCCTTCCCTCATACCGAACAGGATCTTTTCCTCATTTGACATCTTGAATTCATCGAGAGAAAATTCCAGGCTTGTCAGCTCCCCACTCATTTCGAGGTGTGAGAGTGATGTGAAATCACCGTGAAACCGCACGGTTCCATCAATCCTCCCCCCCAATTGTATGTCTAGTTCGTTCGAGAGAATTTCGGTAAAATTATCGAGGTTAAGCTCGGAAAGGGAGACGATGATCTCGTTCTGAGCTTGGATCCGCTTCATGTCCTCGTCGGACAGATTTCCTGGGAGCAGCGAACCCAAAAAAATCTGTCCTACTGCGGAGATGTTTCCCTCACTAACTCCGATTGAGAGCTGATCCAAGTGCAATACGTTTTCCTTGATTTCGGATTTCAGTGACATATCGTGGAAAATCAAGGGGATGAATGAGGAAGCCAATTGCCCATTTTCCATTTCTACAGAGGCATTGAGGACAGGCTCTTCAAGAGATCCAGAAAGGCTTCCTTCGATATTGAGCAGGCCTGAGGCTTCCGTTCCGGGTAAAAGAGCCTCCAAAATTCGAAGATTGATGGATCCATTCAGATTGATATTGCCCTGCTGCTCTTCTGTTAGAGGAAGACTCCCCGACACGGAAAACTCTGTTTGGGGACCTTTGAGCGAGAATTCCTCAATGATCAATTCGTTGTTTTGAATTTTTACAACAATCGGAAGTTGGCTGAGAATTGTAAGGTCTTTGTACCGGAACGAACTCCGTTCCAGGTTTAAAGATAGCGCGGAATTCTTCCAATCTCTCAGAGAAATGACAAAATCAGCCTCTGCCGAGACTTGAGATGCAATTGGGGAGGGCAGCGGCTCCAAGCCTGACCGGATCGTGTGCCATATGTCGATCGATTCCGTTTTGAGATGTCCTTGGATGAGATAAGGTTCTTCTAAGATGAGTTTTGCTTCCACAGAAGTCTGTCCGAGCGGTGTCTCCATTCGAATCTCGACCGTCTGGCCATCAGACACAGCTTTCAGGATCAGGGCTCCCACCCAAACATTCTGTACTCCCAAATTTTCCATGGACAGTTGGAGGGAAAAAACCGGATTTTCTACCGTGCCACTCCCTTTGAGCTGGAACTGGGCTAAGCCCTGGATTCTCTTTTCCCCCTTGATTATGGTTTGAAAGGTGGACAGATCGATCGCATGACCCTCGAGGTCGATAGCAAAGGTTCGCGCAATCAGATCCAATCCCAGAGATCCCTCAAGAACGCCTTCGCTCTTTGTGATGCCAAATTCCTCAAGGGTAAGATTTTGTTTCAAATATTGTCCCCTCACCGTTAAAGAGTTGAAGTTTTCATTATTCACAACGACGTCGTTGAGGACCCCTGAAAATTGGACAGAGGGATCAGTCAACTTTCCGGATAGGGCCGCTTCCCCTGATAAGAATCCCTGGATAGAGTAATTCTCTTGGATAAGCGAGGCGAAAGGTGCGATGTCCATATCGGAGGCTCTTGATCTTATCTGGGCTGAAGGCAAAAGAGATTTTTCAAATGGATCGATGAATATCTTTCCATCCATTGTTATTCCGCTCTGTTCTTCCCCGATCGATAAAGAGATGATGTTGATTGTCCTCTCTGCGTAAGTGAGTTCTGCATCGACGTTGCCGACTTCGTGTGTGTTGAGGACAATGTCGCGGCCTGTGACTCTCAAGGTTGCTTTCGGTTGTTCGTAGCTGCCCGAGGCTTCTCCCTCCAATAAGAGCTCTCCGCTAAGATGGATGGGCGGGACTCTTGTTAATCCAGGAAGCGATAAATCCCTTTTCATCCGCGTAAGGAGTTGTTCAGCATCTTCAAGGTCTCCTGATTTCAGTTGATACGCCAACTTGAATTGTTTTGTGGGGGACAGGCTTCCCGAAACGGTTAATGCAGTTTGGTTCAAATGGAATGAGCTGGGAAAAACATCGATGATCCCATTTTTAGCTTTGAATGAGACATTCCCTTTAAGGTCGATACGATCCGAGGCGGCAGAAAGTGCTTTCTGCAAAGATTCAAGCCGGATCTCTCCTTTCGCATCGATAGAATCGAGTGTGCGTTCTCTCCATTTTGCGGAGATGTATCCGCTGGTCCTGGTTGAAGACAAAAGAGCAATGTCGGGCATCCATTGTTTGAGTGCAGAAAGCCTTAAAGATGTCCACTGAAGCTCAACAGTCGAGTCTCCTTCTTTAAGCAGAGATAGGGCCAGCTCCCCCTTCAAATTTCCGTCTGAATCCTCGATCTCAAGGTTGTGAAAAGCGATGCGAGTCCTATCACCTAGAAAGTCTGTCTCCAGTTTCTTCAAAGGAATGTCGGCCACAAGGATGTCTTGTCCTTTCACATGGCCGTCCAATGTGAGATCAGATCCTGTGCCATTTATGGATGTTGTGACCGATAGAATTCCCCCGAAGTCATGTCCAATCTTGGAAACTCTGTTGAGAAAATCCATCTGGAGAGTTCCTTGTATCGTAAAAAGGTACTGCGGATTTTCCTGGCAATCCTGGATGTGACCCGATGCGTCCACGACGAATGGCTCTGTTTCACAAAGAAAACGTGTGATTTGGATAGAGTTGTCATCGAATGTCAGTTCTGTTAGGAATTTATCTAGAGAGAATTGGGATTCAAAAATCTTGAACTCCCCGGACCGCGCTGAAAGGATCCCTTTGTGGAACCCGTTGCTTTCCTCGAAATGAATGCGAATGGATATTTCTTCGATCAATGCGCTGATCGGATATTCCCGGTCCTGATAATCGATCTTGCCGTCGTCCAGCCGGAAATCGTCAATTCTAAAAGACAAAGGTTTATTACTGGCCGGTCTGACTTTTTTCGTCGAGGACGGCACCTTTTTTGTCATGCTGAGCCGGACCTCGGGATCTTTGATGTGAAATTTCTGAATGTGTACCTTTTTTCCGAGCAATGTCACGGCTGAAAGGTTGATGGTGAGTTTTTGAGCGTCAAAACTCTGTAATATTGAGTTCTCCGGAGCAAGTGACATGATTTTCAGGTCCTCGAACGAGGCACTGAGTCGGAATAAGTTGAGGTCGAGTGATTTTGCAGAAAGGGAAAGGTTAAAATCTCTCTTCAGACGCTGATCGATCTTTGAGAGCATGTATGTTCGGAATTTTGATGTGTGGACTGCGAGGAATCCTCCGAATATCGTGACTGTCAGGAAAATGAGAATGCCAAGTATAACGCGTTTTTTCCACGTGGACGATTTCTTTTTGGAAGAATCTATTTTTTTGTGCATTGATCCGTCTCATCTCTTCAATGGTAAGTGCATCAGAATTTTGAATTGTGAGTTATGCTCTCGCTTATTATCATACCTTTTGTCCCTATAAATTTTCAAGGTGCCATCGCAGGTGTTGCCCAAGTCGGAGGTGATATGGTTTCAGCAACGAAGAATTCTGTGATGCCTGCTTTTGATGCTTCCAAAGAAATCAGTGAGGAAGTGGCAAACTCTGTAAAGAATGCACTCAAAGAAAGTGTCGATGGAGCCAAGGATATTTTTGACGAAATCAGGTAGAAAAGATTGCGGTCACTTCATCAAGATCCTGATACGTTTGATGCTTTTCTCATTCGCTTCCAATATCAGAATCCTAAAATCGCCTGTTTCAAATATCTCTCCCTGTTTGGGGATTTTTTGCATGTTTTCGATAAGATATCCTGCGATTGTCTCGTAGTCGCCTTCCGGGATCGACATGTCATAAGTATGATTCAACGTATATATTTCGGCCTTCCCCTCACAGTCGATCACTCGATCACTAATCTTGCGAATGACTTTTTCCTCTTCGATGTCTTTCTCGTCACGGATATCACCCATGATCTCTTCGACCAGATCCTCAATGGTCACCAGCCCGACCACGCCTCCATATTCGTCCACAACGAAAGCCATGAATTTCTTGGTTGTTATGAGTTGCCTTAATAGAGGAAAAATATGTTTGGATTTTGGGATATGGAGGATGTTTTTTTGGACGTGGGAGTAAATGGTCGGTGACTGACTCTCTGCGTACAAGACATCCAAGACGTTGACCAGGCCGACGATGTTATCTATCCTGTCTTTGTAGACTGGAATGCGAGAATAGCCTGTGGCTGCCACAGCTTTCAGGAAAGAATCATGATTATAGTCCTCTGGGACAGCGACAATGTCGACGAGAGGGGTCATGATCATTCCGGCCTTCCGGCTTTCCAAATCCAAGATGCTGTGGATCATTCGGAGCTGCGCCTTTTTGAGTGCTCCCTCTTCTTCTCCCATCTTGGCCAGCAGCTTGAGTTCCTCACGCATAATGCGGAACCCTTCCTCTCTGTTTTCATCTCTGGCGATCCTGATCAAAGGATCGGTGATCTTTGTGACTAACGAAGCGATAGGATAGAGAAACACGGAAGACACACGCAATCCAAAGGCGCTTTTTAAAGCAAGCGTGTCTGCTTTTGCCCGGAATATTGTTTTGGGAAGGACCTCACAGAACAGAAGGATGATAAATGTCATGATCAAAGTATTCGCGATTTCTATCAGTTCTTCATTGCCTGAGAGAGCATACTGGGTCAGACGTAATCCTGCAACACCAGCCGCCGCAGCCATGAGGTTCGTGCCAACAAGCACGATCCCCAGCATTTTATTGGGTTCTTGAAGGAGTCTCTTAATGATTCTGGCGCGGTTATCTCCATACTGAGCGAGCACATTGATTTTGGAACGGGATGCGGAAACAACAGCGGTTTCAGCACCCGCGTAGAATGCAAGGAAGCCGAGGGATATCATCAGGAGAAAAACGAATGCGACTACAGAATGCGTGCCGATCGATACACCTTCCACTGTGCCAGGGGAATAAAGGAATGGGACGCAGAGACCGAAAAAAAGTAAAACAGACATGAAGGAAGATGAGGAGGAGGAAGAAGAAGACACATCTTCTTTTTTTTTCGTTTTCCTCAGTTTTAGCTGAATCTTTACAAGCTCTATCCGTTTGCCCTTCATCTTGTAAACTTCAAAGGACACTTTACTAGAGCCGTCCACTTTGCTTTCGCCGGCAGAGGGGATTGCTCCTAACAGACTGATGACATACCCACTGATCGTGTCAGCGACCGAAAGGTCCAAATTGAGCTTGAGACGTTTATTGACACTCCGAAGACTCGTAGATCCTGAGACGAGATAACTCGAAAGATCTGAGGGATCTTTAATGATCATATTGGGCGGAATAGAATCGTACTCGTCCACGATCTCTCCGATGACCTCCTCAACAATGTCTTCTGCCGAGGCCATTCCTGAGACCCCCCCAAATTCATCCAAGAGTATAGCCACTGGTTGATTCTTTTTTGTCATCTCTGCTAACAAGGACCCACAGTCTCTCGTCAAGTGAACGAAAAAAGGCGCTCGAATCAGGGTGTTCTCATGCTCTGGATTCAGAGAATTGAGAAAATTCTGGCGATTGAGAAAATCGTCTAGGGTGAGATCATAGATATTTTTTCTGTTTAGCTTTTCCAAGTTTGTGTCTTTCCAGCGAGGGATGTCCTTGACATAGAAGATTCCGCATATGTTGTCGATTTCTTTCCTGTACACAGGGAGCCTGGAGTAGCCGGCATTTTTGGCCTTCTGGAATGCCTTCTGGATGGTTTCAGAAACTTCGACACACACCATTTGGAGCCTTGGAACCATGATTTCTTTGACCTTCGTATCATGGAGTTCGATAATGTTGAGCAGGAGTTCTTCCTCTTTCTCATCAAGGGCTCCGTGATCTTCGGTTGTTCTCACGATAGAACGAATCTCCTCACTCGTGATCGGTGTCTCGTCAACCATACTGTGGACTCCGAAAAGGGGAAGCAAGAGATCAGTGATCGAGCGTAAGATTTTTCTGAAAGGATAGATGAGTTTAGAGAAGAACCAAAGCGGGGGAGCCACGATTCGTGACAGCTTTTCTGCATGCTTGATGGCAAATGTTTTTGGAGTGATCTCTCCAAAAATGAGAAGTAAAACTGTTTCCAAAAGGATGATCACTACATAGGTAATCGCCGGATTCTGTTCTCTTAACAGAGTTCCAAGGATGAGTGAACCTGTGATACTGATAAAGGCCAGATTCACGAGCGTGTTTCCGAACAGGACAGTGATGAACAGCCTTCGGGGATCGTCCAGGAATTTGATGATTGCAGAGCGGCGTTCGCCATCCTCAGCTCGCATCCGTTGAATCTGGATTTTACTCAAAGCTGAGAGAGCAGTTTCCGACCCTGAGAAAAAAGCAGAAAAGAGCAACAAAAGGCCTAAGCCGAGAATGTTGAACACTAGTGTCGTAAGATTCATAATGAAGTCGCCTGCATACAACATATATCACACTGCAAATTAACGGTCAATTTGACTTGGATTCCCATCAAGCAATCGTGATCAATTTCTTTCTCATGCGTGATTTAAATCAGATGGAGCAATCCAAAATATAACTGGATTATTCTGACCCTCCTCAAAAAGAATAAAAAAAAGTATTGACATTTGAGTGAAATATTTTATTATACTTGTTAAGTTCAATTTAAAATTGAAATAATCACATTAAATTAAATTCAAGTGGCACAAGCACTAAGTCAGTTCACAGTAAAAAAACTTCGAGAGCCGGTCGAAAAGCAGCTCGATGAGGATATTGAGTGGGTGTGCAACAGCCTTGGATTTCTGACACTTCGAGATCAGGACAAAACCGCTTCTAGGATACTGAACGCTCTCATCCAATCAGCCGGGGAAGGAAAAGGACTGACGAGCGAAGAATTAACTCAACGTGTCGAGCCCACAATAGGTTCGGTCATATATCACTTAAAAAAACTGATGAAGGCTGGACTTGTGGTAAAACTGAATTCGACATATGAACTTCGTATGAACAGTTTTTTTAAAACGATCGATGAGATTGAAAGGGAGATCGTCAGCATTCTGCGAGATATCAAAAAAATCGCTAAGGATATTGATAACGCTGTTGGACTTGAATACAGATAATAAAGGGGAACTCCGACTAAAACATACCTTCTATAATTTCAAATCTTACCTCATGGGAGGACTGCCATGAAGAACTACAAGACGTTTCATGAGAAAGGAGATGAAAACATCTGGTGGGACGATAACGAGGAGGTGTCCAAAGAGAAAAAACTCAGAAAAATCCGCTGGGAACGACGCAGACGTGATAAATTCGATTTGGATAGGCACCGCCAGGAATCTCTTTTCAGACGAGAGGGTTTATGAGATTGCCCGGACCGTATCTTGTGTGGCCCATTTCATCCATTCATTTCCGGTCCGTTCTTGTTCAAGGAGCCAAAAATGGCAAAATACGCAAGGTGTTTTCGTTGTAAAAAGAGGTTTCCAATAAAAAAGGATCAACACCCCAAATATTCTCTCTGTCCTGTGTGCAAGAGCTATAAAGAAGAGTTCGGGTCAGGCTCTTCCTGGATCGATCACAATTTCAGAGATCCGGGCAGAAGAGTTTAATAGCAGCAAGCGATCATAAATCCCGTAATTTCCATTCATAAGACAATCTGAGCTGGTCTATTGAGATAATTTATTCCTCGTGTTATATGAGGGGAACAATAGCTCCAGAGCGATTTGATGAGGATGTTTTAAATTGATGCATAATAATAAGCCAGCATCAAGGCAGACTCCTCCAGTCCAGCTGGCCCGTCACCTTGGTCTTTTTGAGGCGACGATGATAGGGGTCGGGGCCATGATCGGGGCAGGGATTTTTGTCCTCACCGGAATGGCCGCAGGAAATGCGGGACCGGCCGCCCTGATTGCCTTTGGTCTAAACGGCGTTATTACTCTGTTCACCGCCTTGAGCTATGCTGAGCTGTCCAGTGCTATTCCTGAGGCCGGAGGGGGCTACTCTTTTATCAAAAAAGTTATGCCTAACTCTATCGCCTTTACGTCGGGCTGGATGCTCTGGTTTGCTTACATCGTGGCCTGCAGCCTCTACGCCAAAGGTTTTGGCAGTTATTTTATGGAGTTTGCGACCCGCTATATGCCGGCAATCGGAAATGCGCTCTTAAAGGTCTTGGGAGAACACGGTTCTGTTGCTCTCATGACCATACTTGTCAGCCTTCTTTTTATTTCGGTGAATATTATCGGCACTCATGCCAGCGGAAAGACCGAAAATATCATCACCCTGGCTAAAATTGCTATTCTCGCTGTATTTATATTTTTTGGCCTCAAACAGGCGTTGTCTGCGACTGAAGTCACCCTGGCCAATTTCAGGCCTCTCTTTCCAATGGGTTTCACAGGGGTTTTGGCTGCCATGGGATTAACTTTTATCGCTTTTGAAGGATATGACCTGATTGCCACTGTGAGCGAGGAGGTCCGTGAACCTCAGAAGACCATCCCCAAAGCCATCCTATATTCTTTAGGCATAACGATTAGTATCTATCTTCTGGTCGTATTCGTCTGCATCGGCGCTGTCCCTGCGGCCGAAGGCCTGCAATCCTGGCAATTGCTTGGCAAATACCAGGAGATCGGAATCATCCGCGCAGCCCAAAGCTTTATGCCGGCTTTTGGCATTGTACTTGTTCTGGGCGGAGGGCTTTTCGCCACCTTAAGTGCCCTCAATGCCACAGTGCTTGCATCCTCCCGTGTCGCCTTCTCCATGGGCCGTGACTGGATGCTGCCCCACAGCCTCAGCCGTATTCATTCCCAGAAAAGAACACCTGTTCTTGCTATCTCCGTAAGCGGCTTGCTCTTCATCGGGATTGCTGTATTTCTTCCCCTTGAAACCATCGGTGTTGCAAGCAGTTTGTTGTTTTTGTTGACGTTTTCTCTAGTAAATATAGCTTTAATCATCTACCGGAAAAGGAGCAAAACTCTGCCTCCCTTCCGAGTTCCTTTTTTCCCTGTGATTCCGATCCTGGGATTCCTAACGAGTGTAGGCTTGGGACTATTCCAGCTTATCAATCAAAGCACTGCCTGGATCCTGACTGCTGCCTGGATTCTGGTAGGCTTCGTCATTTATTTATTTGCCTTTTCCAGAAAGGTCAAGATCGCCGATGTTCCAAAATTTGTCCAAACACCCGAACTCATCGATTTAAAAAAGACTCGACGCTATAAAATCTTGGTGCCGCTAGCGAACCCCACACGTGTCGTCCCCCTGATGCACATGGCTGGGAGAATCGCTGGGTCGTGTAAAGGTGAAATTCTATCTTTAAACGTGAGTGTGCTGCCCAATATCACAGAATATTCCGAGGCAGAACCATTCCTCCGCGAAGCTCAGTCCATCATGAGCAAAGCCCAAAAGATTGCGTTCGACCTTCAGGTCCCGCACACTTTTTTGATGAAAATCGGGCGTTCTGTTGCAGCTGAGATCGTACAAGTCGCTAAAGAGAATGCGTGCCAGCTGATTCTGTTGGGTTATAAAAAGGATGAAGACCCTTTGGAGAACAGCGTAATTCATCGTGTCATTATCAGGCAGCCCTGTGATGTAGCCATACTCAAAAGTGATTCTGAGGAAATCCCGTCTTTCCGCAGAATACTCCTCTCGATCGGCGGACAAGAAGTTCATGATCATTTAAAGGCCCGGATCGTCCATTGCTTATCCCAGGAAGAGGAGAATGAGGTCACGTTTTTGAAGGTTATAGCGGAAGGTTCAGTGAAGGCCACGATCAGGAAGACAGAAGAATCGCTGAGAAGTACGGCCAAAATGTACAACATCCCTGAGGCAAAAATAGAGGTTGCGCAGCACTCCGATGTCGCGGCAGCCATTGCAACGCGTGCAAATCAGCATGATTTTCTGATTTTAGGAATGCGAAAAGGGGCCTGGCTCAAATCTTTTTTCTTTGGAATGATTGCTCAGCAAATCACCGGCCAAGTCCGCTGTCCAACGCTGCTGACAAAAACCAAATCACCTACAAGAGGCGGATTTAAAAAGCCCGCTACAATACCTGAAGATGATTCTTGTATCATGGAGTGAGGTTAGCCTTATTTTGTAATTAGAACTGTTTAAAAAGAGTGATTTTAAGAAAGCGTCATGTCGTGTAAATCGAGTAAGAAAAGAGCTAAGAGAGCCGTTCGGGCCTTTAGGCTCGGTATCCATATCCGTTCGTTTAGTGTGTGATCATCGACACCGATAGGACCAAAGCCATCCAGGGTTGGGATCCCCATTGATCCGAAGAAGTTGCCGTCGGAAGTGCCTCTTCTGTGTTTTGTAGATATTTCCTGTTCAATCCCATCGGCGACCTTTTTTAGGCGGTTCAGCAACAGCTCTGTTTTCTTTATTGAGGGCATGGCCGGGCGGTAATTGAGAATTTCCAGATGTGTTGAGCAGTCGGGCTGTTCATTATGTGAGACAAACTGCTTCATCCGATCGAGCAGCAGAGCATAGTGTTCTTCATCCTGCCATCTGAGATCAAACAAGAAATGGGCATTACCAGGAATAGTACTCGGCCCAAGACCTCCTTCGATCTGTCCCACGTTTACACGTACATTCGGAAAGGTACCGTTGAGCGATTCAAAGGCAATCACTTTATGGGCTAATTCGAGGATGGCGCTGGCCTTTTCGTTAGTTACCGTACTAACGTGCTGGTCGAGACCATGGCATTCCAGCTTTCCTCCGGCCTTTCCGTTACGGGAAACCACGATTTCCCCATTTCCTCCAGCACATTCTGCCACTAAGCAAGCGATGGTCCTGTTTCGCTCCTCTTCATAGATTTTTCGGGAGGTCGGAGATCCTGTCTCTTCATCCCCTCCAAGAATCATAGTCAAATTCAAGGAATCAAGGCAATCAGCATGTTTAAGAGCTTTGAGGGCATAAACCATAACTGCCAGCCCTCCCTTCATGTCGGCAGTTCCAGGGCCATTCAGCCACTGTCCATCTCTTTTACAGGTTTGAAAAGGATGTTCAGGGGGAAACACTGTATCCGTGTGACCTAAAAGATATACCGCTTTCCCTTCTTCCGCCGTTCTTAATATATGATGATCTCCCACTTTATCTTGTTCGATGATGTTGTGAATGGGGAAAATACCCTCTAGTTCTTCCAGAATCAGCGATGATACACAGTCATTTCCCGTTGTGTTGAACGTGTAGGAATTTTGTTCGCTAAGGGTAATTACAAAATCGCTCTGTTCTTTCTCCCATCCTTCGATCAGCTCGATAATCTTAGCTCGAGAATTTTGAGGCATGATTTATTACTCCGAAAAAAAAGCTATGGGCTCTCGTCTTCGTATTCACAGACCTGGCCTGCCCAAGTCCTGAATAGGAGCTTACCATTACGGTTGATATTAAGAAGATAAGTGGGGTAAAGGGGAGTTTTTCCTTTTCCTTCGGGTGCCGTGATTATGTAGGTCGGTACACCCAAACCAGAGGAGTATCCCCTCAAGTTTTCCATGATATTCAGACCTTCCCCAACAGAAGCACGAAAGTGCTGAATACCCTGTAGTTTCTTGCAGTTGAAGATATAATAGGGCCGAACTCTAATTCGCAGCAGCTCGTGAACCAGTTTTTTCATAACATTCTTATCGCTGTTGATCCCCTTTAGAAGAACCGATTGATTTCCCACCTGTACACCTGAGTCGATCAGCATATCAACCGCTTTTGCGGAATCCGGATTGAGCTCCAGTGGATGATTGAACTGCGTGTTGAGATAGATAGGCTTGTGTTTTTTTAGGATGGCGCAGAGCGCTGGAGTCACTCTCTGTGGAAGCGTAGCCAGCATTCGTGATCCGAGCCGCTTGATCTCCACATGAGGGATGTGATCTAGCTCTGTCAGGATCCAATCAATTGTTTCATCGGACAATATGAGGGCATCGCCGCCGGTGATGAGCACATCCCTGATCTCTGGACATTCGGCAATGTACTCCAATGCAGCAAGAATATCTTCTTTGGGATAGATCATATCTTTTAAGGCAATATCTTTTTTTCTGAGGCAGTGGCGGCAGAACATGGCACAGATGTTTGTGACATTGATGATCAGCCGGTCAGGATAAAGGCGCGTGATGAGGGGAGCCGGGGAATTATAGACAAGGGCATAAGGATCCTTCATCTCTTCCTGATCCAGGTATTCGGTGATCGTTGGAACTGACTGCATGAATACGGGGCAAAAACGGTTCTCCGGATCCATGAGACTGAGATAGTGAGGAGAGATCTGCCACCTTTATTGTGTGGCAGTTTTTTCTATGTCGCTAATCTCTTTATCGGAAAGGCGGATGATACGTTTGAGAATGGAGGCCTCGTTAATTGCGTTTTGATAGTGCCACTTGTAGTGTTCCCATTCGTCTTTTTTTCCGCCTAATATGTTCAGGATGTTCTTTTTCTGCTCTTGAATCCGGTCCCATTGGTTGAAGCCGGTGGGGATCTTATCCCTAACTTCCAGATAATCTGCAATTTTTGCTTTGTGTTGGTTGGCGCGCTCACGGGCGATCTCCCGGTTTTTTTCGGGCACATACATGGGAGAATCCGGATTGCTAACGACTGACATACTTACCTCCCTTGTGATGATATGTTTTGATTTGGATGATTTTATCCGAAGGATCCATAGCACCAAAATAGCTGGGCTCTTCGATGGCATAGCGCTGGACAGCTAATTCTATAATCCGGTTTATGAGTTTATCGTAGGTCAGGCCTGCCTTCCTTGCAGCTGTCACAAAAGATGAATGGGGATTGATACTCGCCATTGAATTCATTTCCAGTATATGTGGCAGGTTGTACTGATCCAAACGAAAGTCGACTCTGCCGTAATCATAGATATCCAATACTTTGAAGGTCTGAACCGCCAGTTTCTGAAGGTATGCCTTCGTCTCGGGCGGAAGTTCAGCAGGGCACACTTTTTTCACTTTATTTCCCGGCTTTAAATTAAATTTGACATCATGAGTGTAAATGGCTGTTGGCCCTCCTTCCAAAACCAGCTCAAGAATCGGAAGCGGCTGTTGAGGATTGTTTCCCAAGATACTAACATTGATCTCGCGCCCCGCGATAAACTCTTCTACCAAGGCCGGCTGTTTGTACTCTTCTATGATTTCGGTAACCGCTGCTTTTAGAGAAGGTGAATCATGAACAATTTTCAATCCGAAACTTGCCGCCTCTCCACGGGGTTTGACGATGACAGGAAAATTCAGGAACGGAGCATCCAGTTCCGGGGACATGTAAATGCGATAATTGGGGGTGGGCAGATTCGAGGCCTTGAGTATTTGTTTGGTGATTGCTTTATCTTGAGCTAGTGTATGACCCATAGGGCTCGATCCTGTATAAGGAATTCCGGCAATCTCGAGTATGGAGGGGACATGCGTGTAGCGGCATTTTCCCTGAACACCCAAAGAGAGGTTCATTACAATACCATTGGGCCGGCGTTTAGATAGCTTGGGAAGAAACTTGTTTAGTTTTGAAAGTAAATTGCGATCCGCAGGGATGAGTTCCACATCATGGCTGCCAGTTTCAAGGGCTTTTACTACTTTCTGTATGGTCTCCTCTGGATACCATTCGCGATTCTGGCTGCCGAATACATTTATGAAGCCTTTTCGGTCTCTATTGTATACAACTGCTACTTTCATGTTGATCTCTTCTCCTTAAGCTCTGGTTGCATTTAACATAGTAAGAATCTTGACTTTTATTCTGTTGGATATGTCTTATGTCTTGAAATCTTCTTTTCGAATGCCGTATTTTATCATTAATTTGTGCAATTGACGTGTTGAAATTCCCGCTGCAGCTGCAGAATCATTTATTCTACCTCTGTTGTCTCCCAATAAGTTTTTGAGATAATTTATTTCGATTTCCGCTATAGCTTTTTCCCTTATCTCGGACAGCGTGCCGGTAGAATGATCGGGGATAACTGTTGAAGGAGACTCGGATTCGAAGAGCTCATTTGGAAAATTATCTGGGATTAACGTTGAGGTGCTTTCTAGAATATAGGCTCGTTCGATAAGGTTCTCCAATTCTCTAATGTTTCCCGGCCAATCGTAGTTGTTAAATACTTCTATAACATGAGGGTGTATGCCACGAATCTGCTTGAGATGCATTTTATTCATTTTTTCTAGAATCACGTTGGCAAGATAAGGGATGTCCTCCTTTCTTTTTTGAAGTGGAGGGATTTCGATGGGAAAGACGTTCAAACGGTAATAAAGATCTTTTCTGAAAAGTCCTTCTTCGCACATTTTTTCCAAATCTGAATTTGTGGCTGCAATAATTCTAACATCTGTTTTAAGAGTAATTTCTCCTCCTACCCGTTGAAAAGTCTGATCCTGCAATATTTGTAAAAGCTTAATCTGTGCAGAGGGTGTAATTGTCCCGATCTCATCCAAGAAAATTGTCCCCTCATTTGCAATCTCAAACTTTCCCAGTTTTCTTCTGTCGGCTCCTGTGAATGATCCTTTTTCATGCCCAAAGAGTTCGCTTTCTAGAAGAGTGTCGGGTATTGCTCCACAGTGTACAGGTATGAACTGTTTTTCTCTACGGCTACTGTGTTGATGGATAAGGTTAGCCAGGACTCCCTTGCCAGTTCCGGTTTCACCTATGAGGAGCACAATTGTTTTTGTGGGCGCGACAGCACGGATTTTTGCGTATACTTTTTGCATCGCAGAGCTTTTGGTTTGGATTAGGTTCAATGCATCTGCTTGCCAAAATTGCTCTCTGAGATAATCTAACTCTGACTCCATAATTTTATAATCGTAAATACTATCCATGATGAGCTTGAATTCTTCCGGATTTATAGGATAGGTGAGATAAGTATTGGCTCCTGCCTTAACAGCCCTCACTGCCTCTCGCAATGATTCCTGAGTGCACATAACCACGATTTCTAGGGTGGGGTACATTGCCCAGAAAGGTAAGAAGGTTTCCTTGAACTCATTATTTACTGCTGATTGAGAGAGAATCTCAAGGTCGATAAACACAAAGTCGTAGCGCTTCTTTTGAAGTATTGCTATTGCAGACTCAATGTCTTCAGCTTGAGCTAAGAGGGACCGAGAGGTTAAGCAGGACTGGATTGTTTGAACAGCAGAATCATCCTTAGTTATGACAATGATGGATCTCATCGGTTTTTCCAGAACTCATAACTAGTTTAATATTATAGAAGAAAAGGCTTCAAAATAATATAACAAAGCTCTCAGAAAACGCAGATTTTCATGTAAATTAATGTCATTTGGGAATTGCTTGTGTTCCTTTCAAGAGTTGATAGAGTTGCCTGTCTCGTTGGTCATTACAATGCATTTTTCAATTTTTTTTATTTTTATTAACTTGATTCCTGCCACTTCCTTTATTTTACCACTCACCCTTACCAAGTTTTGAATGAAGTTGAATAGCTTTTTTCCATTATTATCATTACAAATAAGAAATTCTTCCTCTCCGTGAGTTGAAATCGCAATTGCTATGATGTTTCCATTATTATCCCAATCGACAGGTATGATAATCCCTTTTAGTGTCACAAGACCGTTCTTATTTTTAATCGGAAACGCCTCCATGATGAGTCTTTCTTTCGGCTAAATAGACAGCATGAATTGTGCCAATTTTTTTCTGTTCAGACACATTGATGAATAAAATGAGGTACTACCGTGTTTTTCTTGATATGGGTAGAGATATTCTTTCTTGGAGACTGTACAAAAAAGAGTTGTGATAAGCATAATCCTCACAAATTTTGGGAACTCCAGATTCTGAAATTAAAAGTCCATAAATGTCCGAGACTTTAGTTTTTTAGAAAATCAACTTCATTCAAATTTGTCCTTAAGACTGGAATAAGTGGTTTTTATTAAGGACGGAAAAAACCTGTGCTTTTTATCCAAGAATATTTTTTGGCACATTTTTCGCAGTCGCTTTTATAAAGATGAACAACTTATCAATAACGTTAAACAAGCCTGTACCAAAAAAGTCTCTTAATAACGTTCTTAAGGAAAAAGACGTGTTGAATTTTATTTTTATTACTGTAATTTGTTTTGGCAGCATTACTGCGTTGGTTTTTTCTTTAAGATTTAATGTATTTTTTTTATGGCAGGAATTTTTAATTTCTACAAAATTCCTGAGAATTTCGACTTATTTTTTCATTTCCTCATTTATTATTTTGATGGGTGGTCTTATTTTTAAAACCCTTATCTGGTTTCGTTATAAACCTCTGCCACTGGATATTTACCCGGGTTTTGAGTGGCCATCCGTCTCAGTTATCATGCCTGCTTTTAATGAAGAAGATTCCTTCCTTGGCTCAATCGACTCCATTTTTGCTAGCCATTATCCGAGAGATAAGCTAGAGGTTATTACAATCAACGATGGCTCGACTGATTCGACTCATCAAAAAATGCTTCAATCGAAAAAGAAATATAAGAAAAAGCTCCAAGTGATTCATTTTTCTAGGAATCTTGGGAAAAGAATTGCTCTTCACAGAGGAATCATTAAGGCAAAAGGGGAGATCATCGTCACTGTCGATACCGACAGCCAAATTGATCCAAACGCATTAAGTAACATTGTAATTCCGCTGATTAAGGAGAGTAGTTGTGGTGCCGTTGCTGGACGGGTTGAAGTTCTCAACAACAAAGAGACTTTCTTAACAAGGATGCTTTCCATCCGCTACTCCTTATCCTTCAACTTCGGGCGTGCTTATCAAAGTGTCTACGGTGCTGTTTTTTGCTGCCCCGGAGCGCTCACTGCGTATCGAAAGAATGTTTTACTGATGTTTCTTGATCAGTGGAAAAACCAGAGATTTCTGAATACTGAATGCACTTACGGAGAAGACCGAGCCTTCACAACTCTTATTCTGAAATCGGGATATACGACTCGTTTGCAGTCAAATGCTGTCGTCTACACAACTGTCCCTTCTCGATTTAAAAAAATGGTAAAGATGTACCTTCGATGGAACCGGAGCTGTGTTCGGGAGACCATTCTCTTCGCCCGATTCATGTTTTCAAAATACAGGGACCACAATCGTGTTTTGCCTGTTATTGACTTTTTCTTTTTAAACATCATGTACCCTTTTCATCTGCTTTCATTTGGAATCATTGCGTATTCTGCTATAGTCCATCCGATACTGCTACTTCGGTATATTACCATCATCATCATCGCCTCGTTCTTTCTTTCTCTTTATTATCTGAGATCCCAAAAGAGCATGGTATTTCTCTATGGTGTCCCTTACGGTATTCTCACTGCATTTAGCCTTTGGTGGATTTTTCTCTTTGCCGCTCTAACAGTCAGGAGTACATCATGGATGACTCGTTAGATTTTCCTCTTATTTTCGTAACAATGATTAATTTGATTGAATTTAAATTGAGTCATATTCATTTTGTTTAATATCAATGAAAAATGTCAAAAAATAGAACAAACTATCTATACAAAGCTTTGAGATGACAAATTACTCTCGATTTGTTTTCAAGTTTATTATTTTAATCCTCACATTTCTTCTTTTACTATTTGGATGTGCACCTAAGGGCAAAGATTTCAACATAATCTATATAAGCTTAGATACAACCCGTTATGATTACATAGATACTGGGAAAGGAGCTCGGGCATACACTCCTGAACTAAGAAGGTATTCCGAGCGGTCAATTGTATTTGAGAATGTATTTTCTACGTCCACCCAGACTCTCCCCTCTCATTTGTCAGTATTTACCTCCCATTATCCACATGAGTTAGGTGTTTACACTAACGATGATAAATATGAGGGTCGCTTTAAGTTTATTTCCGAAGTTTTTGAAGAACAGGGATACCATACGGCAGCGATAATTTCCTTGGGAACTCTCAATAGCAGCACTGGTACTCAGAATGGCTTTCGGGAATTCCGGGAAGATCTTTTCGAAGAAAAGATCTTTTTTGTACCTGCAGAAAAAATCACCTCTGAAGCCATTAAGACAATTCAAAAATTAAAGAAGGGAAGATTCTTCCTTTTTCTTCATTACTCTGATCCGCACACACCTTATGCTCCACCAGAAGTCAAGGGCGAATTTAGGATTACTCTGGACGACAATCCGATTACGCAGTTTGACTCTTATAAAGGAGCAATCATCAAGGAAAAGATTTCTCTCTGCAAAGGGACTCATGTTCTTGAATTTGAGCTTGATCACGAAATGGACGATTTCAATCATTTTGTGATTAGAGGATTGACTGCAAGTGAAGAGTGCAGTCTTTTTACAAAGGACCTCGATTATTCTGAGAAACTCTATGGCGGATCATATAAGATGAAAGGTTCTGCCGCACAAATAAGAATTCAGTGTGAAAAAGATGGTTTCATCAAGATCTTTCAGATAATCCCGATTCTGAAGCCCAAATCTGCCTCAGAGTATTACAGGATGGAAGTTGAGTATATGGATAGCAATGTCGGTAAATTGCTTAGATTCATCGATGAAATTGGCCTACACAATAATACAATTGTTGCTATTTTCGCAGATCACGGTGAAGGGCACGGAGAAAGAGACGGTTTTTTTGGTCATACAAGATATCTGAATAGACAGTTTATCCATGTCCCGCTGATTATAAATATACCAGGATACGGGAGAAAAAGAGTTAGTTATCCAATTTCGCTCGTGGGATTATCTCCCACAATTCTTGAATTTCTCGAGATTCGAGATAAAAGCTTCGATTACAGAAATAGCTTTTTAGATGCTATCCAAGGAATGTTTTGGAAAAATAAATTTATCTATTCATTTGCTTTCGATTCTCCCTCTAAAATGAATAAGCTCTCTATTATAAAATGGCCGTTTCAATGCATTCTTTATTTGGAGGAGAGAAAAGTACAGAAAAGAGAGCTTTATAATCTTAACTTGTCGCAATCGTTCAGTGATAGAGATGCTGTGCATGAAGACACCATTCGAAAGGGTTATCTTTCTTATTATCTTGCGTTTCTCAAGGAATTCAGGCAGATGAGAGAAATCTTAGCGCTGGCATATATACCCCAAAAGAGGCTCGATAAAAAAGATTTGGAAAAGCTGAAAGCCTTAGGTTATATAGATGACTAGAGAATTCCTTGTTGTGAGCCTAAATCCTAAAAAAGAATTCTTTGTTCCGGTATTGCAATATTAGGAACTTTCAGTTCCGAAATTTTCTGTTCCTTTTATTTTCCAACCGACCTCTTCTAGTAAAGTAGAGATATTTTAAATTAAAAACGACAGTTTATCAGGGAGGGATTTGCGCGTAATAACAGTTAATCACATTCAACATAAGCGTGATCGTCTAGAGACAAATTGGCACATTTTTCGCAATTATTTAATGTGAAAATAGAAGACATGAATCAAAATTCTGAATAAGGAGAATCGAAATGAAGGTCATGCCGCTACATGATAGAGTTCTTGTAAAGAGAATCGAAAAAAGCGAAGTGAAGAAAGGTGGGATCATCATCCCTGACTCAGCCAAAGAAAAATCCATGGAGGCAGAAATAATAGAAGTGGGAAAAGGGCGTCGCACTGAAGAAGGCAAATTGATTGCTCCTTCTGTGAAGAAAGGAGATAAAGTTCTTATTGGGAAATATAGCGGAACAGAGGTCGAAATCAATGGAATTGAACACCTTATTATCCGCGAAGATGAGGTTTTGGCAAAAATCGCTTAATTAGGAGATAAGGAGGAAAAATGGCTAAACAAATAACAACAGGTGAAAACGCCAGACAGTCATTATTAAAAGGCGTGAATACACTTAGCAACGTGGTCAAAGAGACCCTTGGACCTCGGGGAAAAAACGTTATCCTAGAGAAAAAATGGGGTTCACCGACGAGCACTAAAGATGGTGTTACCGTAGCAAAAGAAATTGAACTCAAAGATCCTCTTGAAAATATAGGCGCTTAGCTCGTTAAAGAAGTTGCTTCAAAAACATCAGATGTTGCCGGAGATGGGACAACGACAGCCACTGTTTTGGCTCAATGTATATTTGCTGAAGGATTAAAGTATGTGACATCTGGTGCAAATCCCATGCTCATAAAAAAGGGAATTGATCAGGCTGTTGAGAATGTAGTAGAGGAGCTTAAAAAAATGAGTAGGGAGGTCAGTGGAGAAATGATCGCTCAGGTAGGGGCAATCTCTGCCAATAATGATGAATCCATCGGAAAGACCATTGCCGAGGCGATGGATAAAGTTGGTAAGGATGGTGTCATTACTGTGGAAGAGGCTAAAGGTCTAGAGACAACCATGGAGATTGTCGAAGGTATGCAGTTCGACAGAGGATACCTTTCACCCTATTTCATCACTGATCCGGAAAGGATGGAATGTGTCTTGGAAGATCCACTAATCCTTCTCCACGAGAAGAAAATCAGCAACTTAAGAGAGTTTCTCCCCCTACTGGAGAGCGTGGCCAAGATAGGTAAGCCTCTCCTGGTGATTGCCGAGGATGTCGAGGGCGAAGCTCTTGCTACCCTTGTTGTCAACAAACTTAAGGGGACTTTTAGTTGTGCCGCGGTCAAAGCTCCAGGATTTGGTGATAGGCGTAAGGCAATGCTGGAGGATATCGCAATTCTAACAGGGGGTAAGGTAATTACCGAGGATATCGGAGTGAAGCTTGAAAATGTAAGCTCTGATTGGCTGGGTGAAGCTAAAAAAATCGTTATAGATAAAGATGATACGACGGTTGTTGAAGGGCAAGGCAATAAAGATGATATCCAAGCCCGGATCAAGCAGATGAGAACTCAGATTGAGGATACGACGTCTGACTATGACCGAGAAAAACTCCAGGAAAGACTGGCCAAAATGGTTGGAGGTGTGGC
>Ga0114922_10001143_pt1 | contig 25338 bp, 25 predicted proteins | sample AartaG_FD_100975 | JGI IMG/M metagenome (GOLD analysis project Ga0114922, IMG submission 100975) | Deep subsurface microbial communities from Aarhus Bay to uncover new lineages of life (NeLLi) - Aarhus_00045 metaG | ecosystem: Environmental > Aquatic > Marine > Oceanic > Sediment | place... | reverse complement strand
TGATACCATATCTAAAAAATATCGTTCAGCTCATCAGGAGACGAAAAATTTATTTATTAGCCATTTAAGAAAAGAAATCCAAACATTAACTTTCACACTCTCTAGAAAAATGGCAGAACTCCACGCAATATGGACAAGAAATGCATTACCGTCTCTAAAAAATAAAATTTTCAGCTATCGTGCGGGAATCAGTAAAAATAAAAGAAGAGAAATTGAACAAAACTTCAAACAGAAGAATATTTGGGGAATTAGCTCTACTAATGCACTAGAGCTAGGAATTGATATTGGTTCTTTAGATGCTATTATATGTTCTGGATTCCCTGGTACCATCTCAAGTTTTAGACAACAAATTGGCCGTTCTGGAAGAGGTACTGATCTCTCAATATCAACTTTAATTCCAATGCAAAATCCTTTAGATCTCTTCTATATTCACAATCCTGATAAATTATTTGGACCAATTCAAGAGGAAGTTCTAATTACATTAGATAATAAATATATTTTAAAGAATCATATATGTTGTGCGAGTAAAGAAAAACCGATAAGAATTGAAGATTACAGTAAGTTCGGTGTTCAGAATAAAGATTTATTTGTCGAATGTTTGGAAGAATTAGTTTCAGAATCTTTGCTCATGAAAAGAGGAGATCGTTATTTTTGGAATAGTGATTTTTTTCCTAATGAAAAGTTTGGATTAAATAATCTTTCAAATCGTAGTTATAAGGTTTTGCTAAAAACGGGTTCAAGTGAAGAACTTTTAACTGTTGAAGATGAAAGTTTCGTTTTTCGTGATTTGCACGAAGGTGCTGTTTATCTTTATGAAACAGAAACTTATCTAGTACACGAACTTGATTTAGAAGAACGATTAGTCTATTTAAGAAGAGCAAATGTTGATTTTTATACACAATCCTTAAAACATACAGATATCACTCCTCTTAATGTAATCTCAGAAAAAAAAGTAGGTTCAAACAAGAATATTGATGTATTTTTTGGAAACGTGAAAGTAGAGCATGAATATTACTCTTATAAAGTGCTTGATACTCTAACTCAAGAGATTCGCTCACGGCATCCTTTAGAAGATATTCCTCTTATTGAGTTTGAGAGTCAAGCTTTATGGCTTCTAATTCCTTTCGAGTATCAAAAAGACTTAGAATTAGCCGGATATGATCTCGGAGGAACTATTCACGCTATAGAACATGCCATGATTGCTATGGCACCGGGACTAGCTCAAATTTCTCGGTGGGATTTAGGTGGAGTTTCAATCGATTTTGATCCTGTTAAACAACAACCCATTATTTACATATATGATGCATATAGAGGAGGTATAGGGATATCTGAAGCACTTTATCACACTTTAAATGAATTGTTAGAATTAACTTATAAATTAATTAATTCATGTAGTTGTAAAAGCTCTGATGGCTGCCCAGTTTGTATAATGAGCCCAAAATGTGGAAATAATAATGATCCTTTAGATAAAGAAGGAGCATTATATCTATTAAAGAAGCTTACTAATTCTATATCTAATGAATAGAACCGTTCTTAATTTTTTTCATTGGAAGATGAGTATTTCAAATAAATCTAAGGAATTTGAATTTAATGTAAAATATTTAAAGACTAAAATTATATTTATACATAACACCAGATAAAAACCTATAGAATTAAGTAAAATATTCATAATTATCGGGTATTTGGGTTGGCATATACTTCCACATTCAAGATAGTAATTTTTGGAGATTCACAAACTGGCAAAACCACATTAACTCATAGATTTCTAACGAATTTATTTAAGCAAGATATAACTATGACCCTCGGTGTAGATTTTCACCTGAAGGCTCTTGAAGTCGATGGTGAAATGGTAAAACTTCAGATATGGGATTTTGCTGGAGAAGAACGATTTAGGTTTCTCTTTCCATCGTATATTAGAGGTGCTAGTGGTGCTATTTTTATGTATGATATTACTAATTATGGTTCACTGGCTCATGCCGATGATTGGTTTGAAATTGTTGAGAATGAAATTGGCTCTAAATTACCAATTGTTTTTGTTGGTGGGAAAACTGATTTAACTCATTTAAAGGAAATATCTACTAAAAAAGCGATGGATATAGCGATAACAAAAGGTGCTGATGGATTTATTGAATGCAGCTCCAAAACTGGAGAAAATATTCATAAAATTTTTAGCCTTCTAACAAAACTAATCCTTAAAGATAGGCATTAGCATTAATTATAACCTTTTTATAGCTTTAAATTTAAGGACTCATTTTTTATTTATTTTTTTTATTATTTGCTTTTCTATAATAAATTTTAATTGCCTAAATTTTATGGTTTATTAAAAAAATTTTTTTAAAACAAGCTGTTCCAATAATAATTATGACATCGCAAAAAAATCTCAAATGGGATGATCTTGTATCTCCAACAATGAACCCAGATGAATATTTAGAAACTTACGGAAATAAAGTTAGAAAAGTCTATGAAAAATATCAACCAAAATCAGATATCCTTGATAAGATTAAAGAATTACTCAAGGATAAGAAAGAAAAATTGAGAATAGTTGCTTTAGGTGCCGATTGGTGTCCTGATTGTTCAAGAAATGTACCCAGTATGATAAAAATAACAAAAGCAATCAAAACAGAAGATTTTGATTTACAAGTTTTATATGGGATAATGGTAAATGCATTACACAAGCCAGAAGAAGCAATTTGGCATAAAAAACGTTCTCCACCAGAGGCAAATGATCCAAAATTTGAATTAAGAGCTATACCAACTTTCTATTTCTTTAACAAATCTGGTGAATATTTAGGTATGATCGTGGAAAATCCAGAATATCAATCGACTTTAGAAGAGGACATCTTGAAAATTTTAGAAATAAATTTATAATTAAAAGCAATCTTGTTTTTATGGCTTTTTTTCATATAATTTTTTGAAAATCATCAAAATTTAAATTATAAATAAGCCATAATAATTTTATGTCGAAATTAAAAGTTAAAAAAGTAATAATTTTCAAACACGGCGTATCTTATTATATTCTTGAGGGTATTCTAAAAGGTACAGGTAATTTTGAACTTGAATTTAAAATTGATGAAATGAATGATATCTTAAAATCACTTTTTGTTTTAGATACAAGCGAAAAAGGATATATATCATCGATATCTTATGACGCTGCCTTAGAGACTCACCAATTACTAAAATCCATAATGTTGAACATTCCTGATCAAGATTCTTTTTCTTCTCTTGTAACCCAGATTAAAGGTGCTGGTGTAAATATAACAATTGGGGGCGCTAAAAAGGTTACTGGAAAAATAATGGGGATTGAATTTGTTGAAAAACTAAGTAAAGTAGATAAAATCATAGAGAAACTATTGATCTTATTACAAGAAGATGGAACGATTACCAAATATAACTTCTCAGAAATTAAATCTCTTGAAATATTAAATGAAGAAATTAAAAAGGATTTGAAATTTTTCTTAGATACAGTAATCGCTGGAAAGAAAAAGGATGCTAAGAAAATTTTAATAAACTGTGAATCTGGTGGAGATGATACTAGTGAGAGAAACCTTTTGGTATCTTATATTCGTGAAAGTCCAATCTGGAAAACTTCATATCGATTAATAATGAGTAAGCAACAAGCTCTAGATCAAAAATGCTTACTATCTGGTTGGAGTTTAATTGAAAACACCACCAATCAAGATTGGGAAGATATCAACCTCTCATTAGTTGCGGGTATGCCAGTCTCCTTTGTTTATGAATTCTACAGACCCATTTTCATCCAAAGACCTGTTATTCAACCACCTAAAATTTTAAGTGCGAGGCCCACGGAGATAGAAGAAGGATTAGAAATGGATAAATATAAGGATTATGCAATGGCAGAAATGGAAGCAAGACCTATAGCAATGAAAAAAGCTAAAGCTGCTAGAACTGGAGCACGACCTCCTACAGCACCTGCTGGTGGAATGGGTTATATGCAAAGTGTTATGTCAGATACAGAGATATATGATAAAGTGAAATCTCAAGTTAAAATGCAAACAAAAGATTTGGGAGAATTGTTTGAATATAATATTTCAAATCCTGTAACAATTAAGCGAAAACAATCCGCTCTGGTGCCAATTCTCACAGAATCAATAAAAGCAAGGAAAATTTTACTCTATAATAAAAACGATCAGGATAAAAATCCTAATGCATGTTTAGAAATCACTAATAATACAAATTTAATGCTCGAAAGAGGGCCTGCTACAATCATTTATGATGATAATCTTGCTGGTGAAGCTATTATTCCTTTCTTAAATAAAGGAGATACGAGATTGTTAAACTATGCTATAGAGCAAGCTGTAATTATTACCCATGAACAAAAATCTGAGAATTTAAACGTGCATAGAGTTACATTTGGAAGTGGTTATTCTTATGAATATTACTATACTAACTTGATGACTACTTATAAAATTAAAAATAAGACAGATGAAGAAAAGGAATTATATCTCGATCATCCTAAAACTCATGATTACAAATTTGTAGAAAAGCCTGTTGAACCCGAAGAGACTGCTAATTATTGGCGATTCAAATTAACATTAAAACCTAAAGATGCTGTCGTGTTTAAATTAAAAGAACAAAAAGAAAATTACTCAAGTAATTATCTATGGAATTATAGCAAAGAAGATCTTTTAAAAAGAGTTGGTTTCTATGTAAAAAAGAAATTTATTGACTCTGATCTGGAGACAAAATTAAAAGAAATTGCTCGATTAATTCAAACTTTAAACGATTTGAGATCTAAAGAAGATAAACTAAATGAAGAAAGAGATTTAATGACTGATGAACAAGTAAGGCTTAGAGAAAATATCTCGGTTTTAGGAGAAGATAGTCAATCTGTTTCATTAAAAGAACGATATATCAAGAAATTGAACAATCAAGAGAGCAGATTTGAAGAAATCAATAAAGAACTTAAAAATTTAGGCAAAGAAATCAAGGAGTTAAACTCTGATATCGAAAATGAAATGAATTTGCTCTCACTACCCTAAGTTTAAAAATCTTCTTTTTTTTTTGTTATAAATTTAAATCTTAAATTAATTTACTTTCATTAAGAATGGTAGGAAAAACAGAATTTGCTGGTTTTAGAAGTTTAATATACCGCAGTGGATGGCTTTACAATGCGGTGACTCGCAGATTATATGACCAAGATACAAAATTTTACACAATTGCAACTATTATAGGTAAAGGACCAAAAAGAATTTTAGATTTACCATGTGGTACTGGATACCTAATGCGTTTTTTGCATCCAGCAATTGAATATGAAGGTGTAGATCTTAACCATCGATTTCTAAAGCGAATAAGAACAAAAGAATTGAAAAAAAGAAATATAAAATTGAAAAAAATCATCATACAAAGAAAAAATATCTTCGATTTTCACGATTATCAAGGTGAAAAAAAGGATGTAATTGTACTATGTGATATCTTACATCATATTTACCCTAAACATGTCGAATTAATTAATATCGCTAAAAAAATTGCTCAAAAAATTATTATTTGTGAACCATATGTCATTAAACCCAGAGAAATTTCCGCTCGTGATAAATTATTTAAAATAGTGATATTTTTTGGTAAATACTTGCCAAAATCTTTAATCAAAATTGTTGATTTCTTATTTTTAGATAATGATGGCATTAATACTTATCATAAGAGATCACAATGGAATCTTGATAAGAAAAGTCTTAGAGAATTTTATAAATCTATGGGATTTAATAATATACAAAAAATTTTAGATGAATATATTGCCATTTGGGAATCATAAAGTTAAAGAGAGGATTGTTTCTTAATATGTTAAACATCACATTATCACTATGGGATACTGGAGGACAAGAACGATTTGATTTTTTTAAAACCGATTTCTTCAGAGGTGTTGCAGCTGTTGGTTTAGTTTTTGATTTAAGCCGTCCTGATACTTTTGATAAGATAGATGAATATTTCAATGAAATTAGAGAACGTTCTGGGAATATCCCTATTTTTTTAGTTGGAAATAAGAATGATCTTATAAAAGATATTGGAGAAACAATCCCTAGAGAAAAAATAATTCAAAAAGTAAATCAATACTATTTATTTGATTATATAGAAACCTCTGCATTAGAAAATAAAAACGTACAAAACTTATTTTACCGATTAACAATTACAGCATTATTAGATTTCAAAGCAAGACTAGGAGAAATAGAAGACACTAATCATTTTAGATTTAAAATTTTACTTACTGGTGCTGCAGCTGTCGGGAAATCATCCTTGATTAGAACTTTTAATAAAAAAAGCTTTATAGAAGATTACAAATTAACCGTTGGTTTGGACTTTATGATACAGAATCTTGAAATTCTTGAGAAGAACCTTCCAAAAGAAACTCTTGAGCTAATTAAAAGATCGGTTAAAAGTTATAAAAAGCTTGTTAAAAAATCTCGCAAAAAAGAAGAAATAGATGAGATTTCAGAACCAATAGAAGAGATTCAAAAGCATTAACCGCTTTTTCATCATTTTTAATTCTAATTTTCTTACTCCAGATTATACATAATGAGTCTGACTTGCTATCATGTCCGCAGTATGTATTAGAGTAGCCAGTTCATTCATTTCTATGGGATAATACTTACTCCATTGACCATGATGGAAAATTATTGCTTTATACATTTCATCATCAAAAAATAATACAAGACTATGCTTCTTAAGCACTGCTATTGCCTCTTCTACATGATAATCCCTTCCTTCGTAGTTAAACCTGCTTATAATATCTTCATGTACTACATTTAATTCTGCACGATCTACTGCAATTTTGGATATTATGTCTTTTTTTTTAAAAGAATAATATGAGATTTTTCCAAAATCGTGATAGATAGCAGTTAAAATTGCTTTTTTAATATCGACATTGTAATCTTTAGATTTACCTAGTAAATAGGTATAATTTGTTACCAATAAAATATGATCAAATAAACCTCCTTCATAACCTCCATGAAATCCTCTCAATGCAGCAGGTAATCTTTTAGCCTCCATTAAAATTTCTTTTAAAAATTCTCTCGTAGCATCTTCAAGTCCAGAAAGATCAAAAAAATAATCAAATCCTTTATATTCAAAATCTAATTGATTTTTAAGATCTTTATTTACAAAATGGTTCATATCATGTAAATCAATTTTTGTACCTTGAGCCTGCTTATATATTTTCGAATTAAATTCAGTTAATAGCCTAATAGCAAACTCATGATCCTGATGATTCAAAATGAGAAAAAATTTCGCAATATGCTTACAAAATTTATTATTAGGTTTTTTTCTTGACAAAAAGTCAGGGCAATTATGAGTAATAACATCAAAAGAATTTTTTTTTGAAATATCTATTGTTAATTTATAAGGAACTATTTTATTTCCTTGAATTTCAGCTTCAATTAAACCAATTTCTTTATTGGTTTTTAAAATTCTTATACAATTATTTGAAACTGACTCTGCTCGAGTTAATGTATTCCTATCTGTAAAATTTTTGATTAAATCTTCAAAATCCTTTTCTTCTAGCATTATTTATCATATTAGGTATAAAAATTATTTAAAATAGTAGTCCCTAATTAATTTAAGTTTTTAAACCAAAAAAAATTAAATAATCATATCCTTATTATCTTAAAAAATAAAGGTGTGAAATTTGAGTATTGATGAGTTACAAGAACAAGTTGATAAGTTACTTGAGGAAATGGATGAACTTCAGGAAGTTTGTGATACTTTAGAGAAATGTGAAGACCCAGATAGTTGTTCAACATGCGAAACTAATACAAAAATTGAAGAACTTGAGAAAAAAGTTGAAGAACTTGAAAACAAAGTTGAGAAATTAATGAGAGAAGAAGAAGAATAAAATTCTCTCATATCCAAATTATAACTACTACATTTTGTTTTATTCTATTTATTTCTTATCATTTTTTCTACTTAATCATTTTATTTGAAACCTTTTCAGCTTTTTGAAAATAAAAGTAATATAAAAAATTTGAACAAACTTTATTATGGAATAGTAAGTTATATTTAAAGTGTATATTTATCTTAGAAATTAAATTAGACCAAAAAAAAATAATAAAAAAAGTTATAGGGTAGATGGTTATGTCTGAAAAAAGAAGATTTAAGGTACAGGCAATAAAGGACGAAATTCTCGAAAAATTCAATCTTAAAAATCGATATGCGTTTCTGAATAATAATCTGACCGCAATTTTATCACAAAAAGAATTTAATTTTCTACGTGAAGTTCAGCGTTTTTGTTTGCGTTATGAGAAGAAACATAACATAATTCACGGTCCTGACGAAGATATTTATGATTGGATACCAGATTTTGGCGAAAAAGGGTATATTACACGTCAACACTCATTTGACATAGTTGATGTGGTTTATGAAGATTGGGGCTTAGCAGCAGATTTCATGAGACAGTTAGCAATCGATATGTTTGATCCACAATTTGGTATGGGTGGCGGAGCAACTGTTCTCGCGATTAACCCTGTTTATGAACATCACGATAATGTTCCTGAACGATTAGAAGCGTTAAAAGATTTGGTGACTGGAAAATCTCCTGGTGCAATCCTCATTACTGAACCAGAAAGAGGATCGGATGCGGTTCACCAATTATCAACATGCGATGAGCAGGAAGATGGTTCTTTTATTTTGAATGGTACCAAAATCTATAACACAAATGCTCCCAAATCTAAATGGGTAGTTGCCTATGCTACTGCGGAAAAAAACAACGGAAATTTAATGGCTCAATTTTTAATTAATACCAACTGGGATGGATTTGAAGTTGAACGAGTAAATATACCATGGGTTCCTAAATTGTTCCTCGGAAAGGAATATTTCAAAAATCTCAGAGTTCCAAAAGAATATGTATTAGCGCCGGTAGGTAAAGGAAGGGAGCATATGTTTGAAGGTTTGGTTCCAGAGAGAATTGCCATTGCTATGATGAGTATAGCAGAGTGTTGGGGTGCTTTAACATATGCCGTGATCTATGCCAATAATAGAAAGCAATTCGATCAGGAAATCTTAAAATTTCAAGGAGTTGGTTTCTTACTTGCAGATTTATGGGCAAAGACAACTAATTTGACAATCGGGCTTTTAAAGTTCTGTGAAAGCTTCGATGAGAAATATATTAAGTTTGAAGGAAATATTCCTAAAAATATATCTCAAGCAATGGTTGCAAGTGCTTCTCAATTCAAATACCAATCTACAGCATTGTCAAAAGAAGTTTGTTATGAAACTGCGAATGTGATGGGGGGTGCAGGGTTATGTGATAATACCATGATGCACGATTACCTAAATATTTCACGGATTCAGGAAATCGTAGGTGGCTCAAGACAAATTCAGCAATATATAATGTCGATGGCGTTGAGACAACTATACAAGATGTCAGTTTCATAACTTAAATTAATACCTTTTTATTTTCTTCTATTTTATCATTTTAATAAAAAAATAGTTGACTTGTCAAAGCATTCACAAAAGCCATTGTCAAATCTATTAATGAAACTTAAATCGAATTATTACGAGTTATTCTGCACTAAATATTTGATTAAGAAACGTAAAGAAAAAAAATACCGCAAAAAATAGTAAAATAACTAGAGTAATACTAAAAATCTGAGGTACAATCAAACTTCTAACTTCTGGAATTGAGAAAACATAATAAGCAGAAATAAACGCTAGTACGAAAAAAATTGTGAATGTTAAGTCTATATAAATGTGCTTTTTTCGCTCGTTCACGATAACTATTAATCTAATTTAACTATAAAAATGTTTTGAAATTAAGGATACCTGCTTATCTTATATCCTGAGACAAAATTAAAAAAAAGAGAGTTAGAGCATTTTAAACAGTTGTCTCAACGCCATCGACATTATATATTGCTGAATTTGTCTTGAGCCACCTACGATTTCTTGAATTCTCGAGATGTTTACATAATCGTGCATTAATGTATTATCTGATAATCCAGCTCCTCCCATTAAATTCGCAGCTTCATAGCAAACCTCTTTTGAGAGGTTGGTACAATGATACTTAAATTGACTTGCTGACGCGACCATTGCTCTTGAAATGTTAGCTGGGATGTGACCTTCGAATTTTTCCATCTTTTTGTCATACTCCTCGCAGAACTTCAGCAATCCGAGTGTTAAATTGGTTGTTTTAGCCCAGAGGTCAGTAAGTAAAAATCCTACACCTTGGAATTTTAAGATTTCCTGATCGAATTGCTTTCTCATGTTAGCATAAATCGCTGCGTGAGATACTGCCCCCCAACATTGGGAAATAGCACCATAAGCAATACCAATCCGTTCAGGTACTAATCCTTCAAACATATGCTCCCTTCCTTTACCAACAGGTCCCAAGATATATTCCTTTGGCACTCTAAGATTTTCGAACCACTCATGACCCAAATATAGTTTTGGGACATAAGGAATATTTACTCGATCACACTTCCACCCATCCCAGTTGGTATTAATTAAAAATTGAGCCATTAAATTTCCGTTGTTTTTTTCTGCAGTAGCATAGGCAACAGCCCATTTTGCTTTAGGAGCATTCGTATTGTAAACTTTTTCGCCATTTAGGAGATAACTGCCATCTTCCTGCTCATCGCATGTTGTTAATTGGTGAACTGCATCGGAACCTCTTTCTGGTTCAGTTATACAAATACATCCTGATTCTCGGCCTGTAACGAGATCTTTCAATGACTTTAATCGCCCAGTAATATTTTCATGGTGATCGTGAATGGGATTAATTGCTAATACTGTAGCACCAATAGCCATACCAAATTGTGTATCAAAACTATCTAGAGCAAGAGTTCTAAGGAAATCTGCTACAGCACCATAATAATTATAATTGACATCAACCATTTCAAAATTATATGCTCTTGTAACATATCCTTCTGCTCCAAATGTGGGAATCCAGTCATATACATCTTCTTCAGGGCCATGTGTAATCCCATTTTTCTTTTCGAATCTCACGCAAAATTTTTGAACACTTTTGAAGAAATTAAACTGCTCTGGCGCCAAAATTGCCATTAAATTATTGTTTATGAAATTATATCGATTTTTAAGACTTAATTTATCTAAAATCTCGTCATTTATTACTTGGTCTATAAACCTTGGCATTGTTTTTACCCCACTTTTTAATCCTTTAATTTTTAAGATAATTAATTATACTAGGGAAAAAGTGCATTAACTTTTTAATTTATGGAAAACGATACTACGATATTCAAAATATCACATATCTTTTTAAAAAATCTTTATATGAAATGGATAATAATGATCGATTTCTAGATAAAAGCACATTAAATTCAACAAATTAGTTTCTGTATTCTATTTGAAAACCGTTTTGAAATGATTAACCCTGTCTCGAATGGGCAATTACTTTTGAATTGGATCACTGAAATAAAATGTTGATCAATTCCTGTTAAAGAAAGTACGCCAAAATTTTCCAAAGAGATAAGTTCATTTACTCTATAATTTCCAGAAATAAATCGTCCTTCTAATAGTCTAATTATTTCAGAAAGAATATTTGGTTCTAGTGAAGAAACAATTATCCTTCCGGTTTGGGTTAAAAGAGCGGAAGATACAACAGAAGAAGAAAATGTATGTAATTCATTAAAAATATTTAATAGTTCTTTCTTAATTTCATCTGACACTAGTTGACCATGATTTTCCATTATTTCATTTATGTTTTTCTCAAACTCAAAAAACTTTGATATTTCACCATCGAAATTGTTGGTAAGTAAGGTAAGATCATACTTATTTATAAACTGTTTCTTAATTTCTCTCAGTTGATTTCTAAGCTCGACAAGGTTGTCGGTTCGATCGCTAAAGAGAGCAAATAATAATTCATCATTTCCTATTTTTTCTATTTCAAATATGAACCTAAAAAGACCAACTTCAATTTCAGATAATTCTTCAGTTTTTAATGTCTGTTTTACAAACGAGAAAATCGCGCTTAAGAAACTGCTTGTTAGCTTTATATTAAAAATATCCTCATAAGTTTTATAGAAGATTAATTCACCAGTGTTTCCTTTCATTATGAAGATATTTTTTATCATTTAACTCAGAGATATTTTTTCAGTGAAAAATATATTCTTTAATTTCTTTAATAATAGTCCATCTATAAAAATTCTTTTATTAATATATTTCTTAGGTAAACGCAACAAACATGCAACAAAATCTCTCTAAATTTCTTCAAAAACTTATTCTAAAAATAAAAGTTAGGGTTAATATATCTATAAAGATTTCATTTAGAGAAGTAAAGATTTAATTTAAAACCCGTCAAATTTTGCCCATTCATCTTCTTCCTCTTCTTCTTCATCGTCAACATATTCTTCAATCTTCTCACTTTTAATACCTTCTGAAATCTCTTCTTCGAATTCTTCAAGTTCATCTTCAAAGGATATTGATTTTTCCATATCTGTGGTAGTGTCAGCGGAAACCTTTATTTCTGGAATAGGTCCTTCTACTGGTTTCTTCTTTTCAACTAACTTCAGGTAATCTCCATGAATCTTAATAGTTATTGGAGTTTCTTCCTGTAAGAGCCTTACGACGACCTCCTCACTTGCACTCGAGTCGTGAGGCATACGCATAACAACTGCTCTCGAACCTTCGAATACTCCACTTATTATTTCAACGGTATCACCTTCTTCTAAATATTCCGTAACACTTCTTGGCAATAATACATGTTTCAATTCAATCAATTTAATATTTTGCACTATTCTTCCTTTAATATGAGGTATTCCTTGCACAGCTATTTGAACATCACGTTTCTGAGGTGCTTCAAAGAATATATAGCCTGGCAATAAGGGAGAAACAAGCATAGCTCTTATATCTGGAATTACATCTAAGATCTTAAACCTATAAAAAATCTGCTTTAAAATATTACTTTCTTGATTTATTGTTGTTCTCACTGCAAATAGAGTAGTTAGATCTTCTTTTTCTTCAAGTTCCTCTCTACTAATTACTGTTTCCAAATCTAACTTTTTATTATCAACTCTCTTTACATCTTCTTCTTGATCGGCCATTTTTTCTCACGATTCCTATTTGAATTTGGGTTTTTATAAATTTTTTTTTAGAAAATAAGTATATAATTGTAAAAGATTACAAAATTAAAAATTTTTGCTTTTTATTAAGCTATCAAGGTGTTTTCTTAATTAGAATTTTTTTTATAATGTAAATTGTAGCTTGATGAATTTTAACAACTAGAATGGTATATTATTAATATTTAAAATTTCTGGAATCCTTCTGTTCCTTTCAAGCCAAGAAATCTCATGTTTCAGATATCTCCATGATATCTCGCATTTACCCATCTTGTCATCAGTTTGCGTCTCCCACTCCCACGGATTCACAATCACAAGATCACCAATCCTTATCCAAACCCTCTTTTTGATTTTTCCCCGTATTCTACCAATCCTATGTTTACCATCCTCACAGAAAACTTCCATTCGATCATTTCCAAAAACCCCTACCACGCGAGCAAACATTTCTCCTAATTTTTTACTAGGGAATTTAACACGGGTAACTACAGGCGGTACATAAGGACCACCTCTCCTTTTACTTTTTGATTTTGATTTTCCTTTTTTTTTTGCCATACTTAGATACTCTTTTTCAATTTTGTAATTTAGATTTTATCTTCAGGTTTATAATCTCCTTTAATAAATACAACTTTAATTGGTCTATCAGAATCATTTCTGATATTGTGCATTTCTTTTGGTTCACATAAAAATACACTCCCTCGTGGAGCTTTATACTCTTTATCATCAATTATCATCACGCCATTGCCTTCTGCGAAATAAAATGTTTCATCAAGTATATTATGTCCATGAGCTTTATCACCCATCATTTCACCAGGTTTAAGTAAAATAACTCCCCAATCTATCGAAGGCCCCCTCATAAGATATTTCACACCAGATTCTCCACCTCTATATTCAAAATCCGTTTCATGAACTTTTTTAATTGTAAATCACCAATGGTGTAATTATGGTATAAAACAAATTATCTAGAGTAAATTATAAATCTTACCTATTATAAAGAGATTCATAGTTTAATATAATAATTCTCGCGACTTCATAAAAATATAAAAGATAAATTTTATGATTCCTCCTTTCAGTTTTGCCAGAATCCCACATATCCTTTTTGGTGCTGGTAAGTTAATTGAACTTTATGATTTTATTCCAAAATTTGGAAATAATGTCTTATTTGTTATTGGAGGGAGTTCACTAAAACAATCAGGTAACTGGAACAAGATTACTTCTAACCTTGAGAATAAATCAATCAATTTTTCATTAGTTTCTATTTCAGGGGAACCATCTCCAACTGTTATTGATGAAATTGTAGCAAAATTTAGAAATAAAAATCTCAAACTAATTGTTGGCATTGGTGGAGGGAGTGTTACTGACGCAGGAAAAGCAATTTCTGCTATGCTAACAAAAGATGATTCAATTAAAAATTATCTTGAAGGTATTGGCACTAAAATTCACGATGGTAAGAAAATACATTATATTGCAATCCCTACAACATCAGGAACTGGGAGTGAAGCAACAAAAAATGCAGTTATTAGTGAAATTGGTCCAGATGGTTTTAAAAAATCACTTCGTCATGATAATTTAATACCAAACATGGCAATTATTGACCCTGAACTTATGATTTCTTGTCCACCATCGGTTTCAGCGGCTTGTGGAATGGATGCTTTCACACAACTACTTGAAGCATATGTATCTTCAAAAGCGAGTCCTATTACAGATGCTCTAGCTTATAGTGGAATGAAATTCATGAGTGAAAATATCCTATTAGCATGCTCTACCGGAGCGTCTGATGTGAATGCCCGAGGGGCAATGGCATATGGTTCATTATTGTCCGGAATTGTTCTTGCTAATGCGGGTTTAGGAATTATTCATGGATTAGCATCCCCGATTGGAGGTTTCTTCAAAATACCTCATGGAGTAGTATGTGGTACTCTTCTAGCTGAAGCAACTAAAGTGAATATTGAAATTTTGCAAAAACAAGGACTAGAAGGAAAACTTGGGTTAAAAAAACATGCACAAATAGGAGCATTATTAACAGGTGAACATCATGTGGAAGCAAATAAGATCCTTGACTATTGTTATACATTAATAGAAGTGCTTGAAAATTGGACCGAAAATTTAAAGATTGATCGATTAGGAAAATATGGTATTGAAGAAAAAGATATTGATAAAATAGTAGAAAGTGCAGGATTAAAGAACAATCCAGTTAAGTTAAACAAAGAAAGCATTAAGAATATATTACTTAAGAGATTATAAGTATGAAATCATTACGGTTATGAGTCTCTATAACTTTTTTATAAGTTCTTTTGCTAGCAACTCAAAAGCTAATTGAACGTTTTCTCCTGTTTTTGAAGAAATTTTTAAATAATTAAAAAAACCATAATTCTCCTTAAGTTTTAATGCAAAATCGTCATCAATAGTAATTTGATCTTTCAAGTCTAATTTTGTTCCTAAGAATATGATAGGGTTATCAGGATTCTCCTGTCTACAAATGTCAACCCATTGTCCAATTTGTTCTAAACTTGATGGTCTGGTGAGATCAAAGAGTATTAAGGCACCTCTGGCACCTTTTGCATAATTTTTTAATAGAGGTCTAAAATGCTCCTGACCACCAAAATCCCATACTTGGAGTAAAATTTTATTCCCTTCTATGTTAAGTTCTTTTAAAAAAAATTCAACTCCGATTGTCATACGTGTGTCAGCGAGAAATCTGCCTTCAATATACCGATAAAGGAGTGTTGTTTTCCCAACACCGCCCTCTCCCGCTGTAACGACCTTTAAAAGTATAGATTTTGGCACAGTGTTTCCTCAATTTCATAAATAAATAAAATTTTAGATTATATATTAATCTAAGAATTACAAGAGTATAAACATTTTTTATTGAAATTTTAAAATGTATTAATTATTTTATATTTTTTTAAGCTCTGTCAATGGATAAATATTTCTTTTGTCTCAAAAATATTGTATTAATCTTAATTATTTTTGCTTTTTTACGCAATTCTGAATCATTTGTCGCCAGATATATGTTTTGATTTTCCAATTTTAAGTTTTTTAACATTCTTAGTATAAAATCATCAGTAGTTTCATTTTCTTTTTTGATATACTCCAAGATTCCAATATTATACTTTTGCTTATTTTTTTCTAGGTATAATAACCCTGATTCAAGGAACCTTTTAAAATTAGTAGCTCTCGGGTCCCTCTTTCTTTTCGATTCTAATTCATTAAGAATTTGTTGATATATTATAAATCTTAAGTTTCCTTCAATTTTTAATCGAATTTCATCAAAATAATCTATTTTAAATTGAAAAGGAAGTAAAATGAAATTAGAATCGATTACAACTAAATTCTTATTGGATTTCAATAGGCTTGGCGCTCTAATATTTTTCTTGTTAAAACATCGAAAGCTTTTTGAACATTTTCGCCCGTTTTGGAAGAAATTTTGAGATAATCAATCAAATTAAATTCACTAAGAAAAGATTTTGCATAATCGTCTTCGACCATGATCTCATCATCTAAATCTAATTTTGTACCTAAAAAGAGAACAGGAAGATCTGGGGCACCTTTCCGCACAATATTAAGCCATTGTTGCAAATTTTCTAAAGTGGTTATTCGAGTAAGATCAAACATTAACAATGCCCCCTTAGCTCCTAAGACGTAACTTTCAAGTAAAAAACGAAATCTTTCTTGTCCACCGAAATCCCAGAGCTGCAATGTACAATGTTTGGAATCAATCTCGGTCTCTTTTAAAAAAAACTCCACCCCGATAGTCATTTTTGTCTCGGCCGAGAATTTTCCCTCGACATACCTGTGAAGCAGTGTTGTTTTCCCTACTCCTCCTTCCCCTGCAGTCAATATTTTGAGTATATACTTGGCCGGCATTGTTGTTATTCTCTTCTTGATTTTTGGGCGATTAGTCTTAAATATTACTCTTCTGGAGCTTTTTATTAAGATTATTAAATATTTATGTTATAATGATAATCAAAAAACGTATTAATATTCTTTTTTGAAACGATATTTTGAAATTAATTAAATTGAATAATAATTTTTTGTTTTTGTTTTTTATGGTTTCTTTGAATTTAAATCAATAAAAAAGAATTTAAAAATAAATTTTATTAATTTCGGTATAATAATTACTATTAGTCTTTTTTTGGAAATATTAATAGATATACATATAAGGTGATTAAATATGAAAATGAAAAAGAAAGTTCCAACTGAAGAAGAATTAAACAAACTAAAAGTAAATTCATGGGGTACGTGGAGTAAAGAAGTCAGTGAATTTGATTGGTCATATGGTGATACAGAAACTTGTTATATTTTGGATGGAGAGGTAGAAGTGACAGATTCAGATACAGGAGAGAAAATCGAATTTAAGAAGGGTGAGCTTGTTCAATTTGAAAAAGGCTTAAAATGTGTTTGGAATGTGAAAAGACCAATAAGAAAGCATTTTAGTTTTGATCTAAATTTTGGAGATATTGATTAATCCTCCTTTTTTTTCTTTTTATTTTTTTATCGCTTCAAAAAATAAAATTATAAATACCATTAATAAACAGTTAGATTAATAAAACTAAGATTTAAACCGATTTAAAATGGATAATGAATCACAAATAGATATTAAAACCTTAAGACCAAATCAATTAGGATATGTCTATAAGGATATTGAGAAACACGCTAAAATTATGGAATCTTTCTTAGGTGCTTCAAAATTCGTTATTTTTGACCCCCTTGAATTAGATGTTACTGTTCGGGGAGTTAAAAAGAAATTTACAATAAAGTCAGGTTTTGGCAGGATTTTTGATACTGAAATTGAATTACTTCAACCAGTAGAGGGAGAATCAATCTATACAGAGTTTTTAGAAGAAGGAAGAGAAGGACTACATCATGTAAGTTATAAAGTTGATAATATCTCAGCTTATATTGATGAATTTAAGAAAACCGGAATAAAAGTTTTACAATGGGGCTTGCTTATAAAATTAGTTTATGTTTATTTAGATACTGAGAAAATTTTTAACACAATAATTGAGTTTACTGAGGAACTCAAAAGGGGAATGAGGAATACATTGAGTTTTTAGTTTATATTTCAAATCGCTGCTTGTCTTTGTGTTCTTTTACTGAAATTTCTCTCTCACTGAGTCTATTAAGTTTTACTAAACTATCTTTCATTGCTTTAATCTCTGCGCGAGTAGTAACCTTATAATCTTTTAAATTATCAAGGATTTCTTTCTCACTAAAACCTTTATTATAGACTTCTTCGAATTTTGCGATTGTTTTCTCATGATAGAAAATATATTGTTTATTTAAGAAAGCAATTAACCAGTCTTTTTTTTCTTGTTTTTGAGATAATTCAAACATCTCATCCTGTATTTTTAGTAAAGATTTCTTAAACTTTCGTGCAATTAACTCATCTTCAATTTTATAGTATTTTCTTAGGAATTTATGAAGTTTTCTTTTAAAAAGCAATCTTGGAACATATGATAACAAGAACAACACTAATGTGATACCGGACATCCAAATAGCAGCTATTGGATTATAAATGGCTACAATTAGGATAATAGCCACAAGAAAAAGAAACCATCTTCTTCCAATTGTTTTTATTATAACAATATACTTTTTTGGCAAGGTTTCAGACTAAGAATTATTCCGTATTAATTAAAGATATAATTTATTGCTTAAAAACTTAATTTTAGATGAAAATAAAAAGGTAAACCACGTATAACCACATAAAAAAGCGTGACCGGGTATTTTCCTTGTATGCCATGACCGTAAGCTAACTTACAGTTTGTAGTTTCCCATAGATCGCAACTACAGTACTATCTACAACGCGAAACAAGTTTAACTTCCGGGTTCGGATGGTTCCAGCGCAGTAGCGAATTGCTACTAATTTATGTGGTTATGAACGTAATTTTGAACCATTTTATAAGGTCGGTTATTTTATAAGAAAATACTTACTTATATATGGTTACAAGTAAATAGGAAAAATTAAAGCTAATAAAAAAACTTTACTGTAATATATTTAATAGATTTGGAGAAAGATAAGTTTAAAAAGGAATAATGTAATAAATTTACATTAGATTTATCAAATCTCTCTTTCAATACGAGTGGCTTTTTTTAATCCATAAAATGTAATATAACCAGAAATTCCAATAACTCCAATGATGGTAATCATAGAGATCACTGATATGTAATTCATTAATGGAGTTGGGATTAATAGAGTAAATGAAGAATCTTGGAAAATAATTGTATTATTGGCATAATCTCTTGTAATAATAAAATAAGAGTATTTACCTGGTATTAACTTCTCGGTGTTAATAGGGAATAGTTCTTTATTTTCTTTAATGCTATTTGATAATCCATAGTAAGTATAATCAGTAAAATTATTTTTAGATAAATATACATATACACATTCTATCCCTGATTTATTGTCATGAGTTTCAATATTGAAAGTAGTTATAACTGAAGTTTTAGGATTCTTAGGGCTACATTCTACTCCCATTAACAGAGGTTTATTGTCATCTGGAAGTGCCGTAAAATTGAAATAAGATGGGATTAAATTGTGCCCTGTAATTGTCACATTATATAACTCATTTGCTTGAGCGGGGACGCGAAAATTCGCTAAACCAGTGTCATCCGCGTATGCAGTATGATATTTTCCATCAGAAGTTCTTAAATGAACTTTTGCATAAGGCACATCTTTACCATCAATATCTTTAATAGATATCGACACTAATTGACCCTCATAAACACTTTCAGAAAAAGGATTTAATGCTGCTTTAGGTCTGTCTGTATAAATATCAAGCTCCGGATCGCCCAAAAGGCAATAAGTCAAAATATTTTTGCGTTCAAAATCTAATTCTGTTGAACCAAAATCCTTGGTATAATAATCGCTATTCATATATGCAATTTTTGAATCATAAAGAGCCCTACCTTGTTGAAACTTTTTGTTAACAAAAAATTCTTTCCAGAATAATTTTGCATTTCCACGATTTAACATTTCGAGATCATAATCATCTGTAAAATACCATGTGACTCTTAACCCTCCAATTGCTCCAATCGCACCACCATCTTCTTTTTTTATTAATGTTTCACCAATACTATCATCACTAAAATCATAACTCGATGTTGAGCAAGCATCTAAGTACACTAAAGAAGGCATATGATCATTCGAGCTAGTACTAGCATCTGATGAACGATACCCCACTGTAGTGGGATTTCTGTAGTATGCTGTTGGAAGACCATGGCCCACCATCAATACTGTAGAAAATCCATCATTAAAATAATTATCAAGATCTGTTCGGGTAAGATTGTTTCCTTCTTCTACTAAATGAGTGTAATTCACTTCGTTTTTAGCAAAATTTTCTATAATATAACTTGTTAAGCGGCTTTCATATTCTCCATCAGGATCAGAGCCACTAGGATAATCAGATATTCCTCCTGCTAACAACATACTATTCATCCAATCACCAATATTAGGATTAGTCTCATATTTCAATGTTTTATTTACCATAATTTCAAGTTCGTTAGCATTATTTGCGGGAAACCTCCCTACATAAACTTCTGGATCCCAAGAGATTTCATCTAATCCATAAGCATTATCCGGATTATCCGGATTATCTGGATTAGTCGGACTTTCTCCCCAATTTCCATCTCCATCACTATTCCAAGTCCCATTAAGATCTGCATAATAGAAATCTGTAGGTTTATATTCTTCTCCTCCAACTGTTTCTGTTCTCCCACCACCCCATCTTGATACATCCGGGTTATACACTTTCCTAATCGGAATTAAATCCCCTTGAGCATTTTCAGTATCTCCTGCTAAGAGAACCCATCTTATATTTTCTCTATTATAATACCATTTAATCATGTTCCGAATTCGTTCTGCATCATCCACCCCCTCATATAAAGAGAAATTACTTAAAATGATTGTTTTGACACCTTTTTCATTTTTCCAGTCCATTAAAGGTTTCACAGCATTGATAAAATCTGTGTTATTTGGAGTTATAATTAACATTTCGATTTTTGGATTATACCAGCTATCGTTTAATTTGGTATAATCGATATCTGGTAAAATAGATATATCGATATCTAAATATCCATTAGAAATTCTTGGATTTTCTGACCGGTAATATTCTGTTGTATTTATTAAATTATTGGATAAAAATATATTGATTAGGGGAGAAAAAGCTAATAAAAAGATAGACAAGTAGATAAATTTTTTAGGAAAAAGTCTAACCATTAATTATCAAGATAACAATTTATTAACAATATATATATTATAGGATATAAAGATTTAAAAATAAGAATTTAATTGTTATAAAAAAAATTTTTATGGTTATTATGCCACTTCGATTTAATTTTTGCCCACATTGTGAAGAAAAAATAATATTTGAAATTGAGATGAAAGACATTAATTCTAGCCATTATCCTGCTCCAGTTTATATCGTATGCAAACTGTGCCATAAATTATCAACATTTTATGTGGACAGTTTCTTACGAGTATCTTATAAAGAGCTTGATAAAAAAACAGGTGGTATCACGACGATTAATACACAATGATAGATTTTATAGCTATTTTTTTTTAACAAACCCTATATATTGATTAATTTAATAAAAAATACTACCTTAATTGTTCTTAGGAAACTAAATATATAGGAGTTAAAAACACTAAAATTAAATTAATATGTCTTATAAATTGGAAGATGTAAGTGGAATTGGAAAAGCAACGGCAGAAAGATTAAAAACAGCCAAAATTGATTCTGTTGAAAAGCTTGCTAACGCTAAACCAGAAGATTTATTAAAGCTAAAAATAAAGGGTGTTGGAAAAGCAACGGCCGAGAAATATATTGCAAATGCAAAAAAAATGCTAAAAGAAACAGAGATTCCAGAACAATCATCTGGTGAAGTAAAAGAAAAACCTGAAGAAAAATCTGATTCAAAACCTAAAGCAAAACCTAGACCAAAGCCAGTTTCAAAAGCGGAGGTTAGTAAGCTAAAAGAATTGATAAAACAACAAGCGGAATGTAATATAGGGCTCGTAGGGCATGTAGATCATGGAATTTATTGAAGGGCTCCTTCATAGAACATAAAGACAACCCTAGTAAAAACCCTAACAGGAGATTGGACAGATAGGCATTCGGAAGAGCAAGAAAGAGGAATTTCAATAAAATTAGGGTATTCTAATGCTACTATTTTATGTTGTCCAAATTGCGACGAGTATATAACATATTACCTAGCTGAACAAGCAAGGAAAAAAGGAGAAACTCGATTTTTATGCCCTCAATGTAAAGAACAGTTAGAATTTAGAAGAAATATTTCATTCGTCGATGCTCCTGGCCATGAAATCTTAATGGCAACAATGTTAAGTGGAGCTTCATTGATGGATGGGGCATGTTTATTAATCGCTGCTGATGAGAAATGTCCTCAACCACAAACAAGAGAACATTTAGAAGCATTACATATTGCAGATATAGAAAACATAATTATACTACAAAATAAAATAGACGCAGTTTCACGAGAGCAGGTAAAGGAGAATTATCAACAAATTAAAGAATTTGTTAAAGGTACCATTGCTGAAAAAGCCCCCATTATACCAATTTCAGCAGTATTTGGCGCTAATATAGGTTTAGTTTTAAGAGCATTCGAAGAAATTATTCCTTCCCCTGTACTTAGTGAGGGAGATTTCCAATTTTTAATAGCTAGATCTTTTGATATTAATCGTCCAGGGAAAGAAATCAATAGCTTAAAAGGGGGCGTAATAGGTGGTTCAGTTTTAAAAGGGAACATCAATATTGGCGATCAAATTGAAATTCGACCGGGTTTAAGAGTTAAAGATAACTATATTCCTCTAAAATCCACTATTGTAAGTATTAGTCAAGGAAACAATCTATTGGATAATGCTAAGCCGGGAGGGCTTATAGGTTTAGGAACAAAATTAGATCCCGCTTTAACCAAGGGTGATCACTTGATAGGTCATTTGGTTGGAAAACCGGATACTTTACCCGATGTTTTGGATGAAGTAGAATTAAAAGTAAATCTTTTAGATAGAGTAATTGGCGTTGAACAAATGCTCCGAGTACATTCACTTAAGCATAATGAAAAATTATTATTAGTTGTAGGAACAGAAAAGACGGGAGGTACAGTAACAAAAATCTTAAAAAATACTGTTATTCTAAAATTAAATCCTCCAATATGTCCTCCAGAAAAGTTTATCTACGCAATTTCGAGAATTATAAACAGACGTTATCGATTAATTGGATATGGAGAGACAGTAAATCATAATTAAAATCCTATTTCAATAACTTCTACTTTTAACCATTATGAGGAATAAGAAATAAAGACTTCGCGTATTTTTCCCCTTATTAGCGATAAGGATGGATCTACACCATGAAAAACTTTTTTTAAAGTTTGAATTACTTCTTTTTCATTATTGGGGTTGTTTGATTTTGTTAAACTTTGTTTAGTTTCATATAATATCAGAGTATCAGAAACTTTAGCAAGAAAATGAAGTATTATCTCAGCAATTACATTACTCGATAAATTGATATGATTTTTAACTTCTTTAATTTCATAAAAAATCTCATTCATTATTCTTTTTTCTAAAAAAGTAATAAAATCATCTATATTATCACAAAAGATAACAATCAAAGTAATTATCGTAATTTCTTATTTTTTAAATAAAATATTACTCCAAAGAATATAATAACTCCATTTATAAGACTAAATACAAATATCCAAAGGGGAAAATGAGGATAATTTGTATAAATATAATTAATATTATTTACAGTACTAGCAGTTGACTCCTTTAAGAAAATTCTATTATAATAAACTCTAATTGTATAATTTCCATGAGGAACATTATACAATATGATCTCTCCATGTTCATTAGTATTTCCCGGTGGGATCGGTTGAATACTATCATTAGATATATAAGTTCCATATTCAACACCATAATAAAATACCTCTACTCTAGCACCAACTAAAGGCATTTTAATATTATCTGTAATAACAACTCTTAAAGTTTGATCCGAAATATATTTAATTATACAAGGACAAGTTTCTCCTGCAATTAAATAAGGTAGTTTTATTTTTATTCCCTCTCTTCCCGTTATTGAACTATTCAAATGAAAAGATTGAACATCTCTTTCAAATTGCGAAGAACTTTTTAAAACTTGTTCAATAAAAAGAGTATCTTCATATATTGTTAAATTCATGAGGTAGATATGCCTTGGTCCAGCAATTAATGAGGGTAAATAGATTCTCTCACGAATATCTCCCATAGAGACAAGCCTATCTATAGCCCAAGTCTTTTCTACTGAATTAATGAATTTAAAAGTGAATAGAGATGTGAAATTTAATAAAACAACACTATTATTGGCTAAAAAATGATCTGATAATAAAATATCAATCGATTTATCTACATTTAAACGAACGCCAATATCAACAGAGATATCGTTTAATAAAAGACTGTGTCCATCCAGTCTATTTTTATCAGGTAAATTCATCGTTAATGCAACATCTATATTATCAACATCTACATTATTCTCTAGTATCGTTTCACCGTATTTTTTTCCTAGCAAGTTAAACCCATAATTAAATTTTACAGTAAAGTTTTGTTTTATATTATTTATTAATAAGCCCTGGTTAGGGTATTGAGTTATGCTCCAAGATTGAACACTTAAATCATATTCCCATATGAGATGCATTGTAAAATTAAAGACAGGACCTTTATGAAAATAGCTTTTATAATTGAATAATATAAATTTATTACTATCAAAAGTATAATCTGTTTCTTCATTTAATTCAATAGTGTCAATTCCATTATTAACATAAAATTCTTGTAATCTACTTAGTCTTAAACGGGAAAGATAAATTAAATATCCTGCTTGTGGATTATTGTACTCAACTTCTAAAGTTTCATTCAATTTTACGGTTATTATATTACTATCAATGATATTATCATCTAAGTTATCCTGGATTGCGGGGTCTATGGTTTCAACAAAATTGAAGTCTGTTCGAGAAATACTATATGCTCCTGAGTTAATATCTTCCCCAATTAGTGGATAAATAACATTGTGATTAAAAAAACCCATCTCTAGGTTACTAAAATCAATATCATTTACCGTTATATTTCCAAGAGAATATTTCTCTTCAGAGAGTATAGGAGTAAAATCTTCTTGAGAGATATCACTTAATATGGGTGTGGTTTCATAATTAGTTAAGTTAGAATTAAATGCTTCATTCCCAAATATTATCGGAATTAAGAATAAAGATATAACCAAAATAATTAGATAACTCTTTATATAATAACTTTTACAATTCCGATTTTTATTAGGCATTTTAAATG
>Ga0114922_10001142_pt1 | contig 25340 bp, 30 predicted proteins | sample AartaG_FD_100975 | JGI IMG/M metagenome (GOLD analysis project Ga0114922, IMG submission 100975) | Deep subsurface microbial communities from Aarhus Bay to uncover new lineages of life (NeLLi) - Aarhus_00045 metaG | ecosystem: Environmental > Aquatic > Marine > Oceanic > Sediment | place... | reverse complement strand
TTAAGCACAACATATTTGTCCTCTTTGCTTATAATTTGGGCGGAGGTTCCTGCACTATGAACAAGCTTTCCCCCTTTGCCTGGCTCAAACTCAACGTTATGCACTAAAGTTCCTACGGGAATGGATCCCAATGGCAAAGCATTCCCAAGTTTTATCTCAACGTCCTCGCCTGCCTGTATAATATCGCCTAACTTGATGCCCAAAGGGGCGAGTACATAGCGCTTTTCTCCGTCAACATAATGAACTAGGGCAATGCGAGCTGCCCTATTAGGGTCATATTCAACGGAAGCCACCTTTCCTGGTACGGTAATCTTATCCCTCTTAAAATCGATGAGGCGAAGCTTGCGCTTACTCCCGCCACCTCGGTGACGCACTGTTATTACACCTCGGCTGTTACGTCCTGCTTTCTTTTTCAGTGGCGCAAGTAAAGATTTCTCTGGAGCCACCTTGGTTAGCTCTTCGAAGGTGGCTCCAGACATAAATCTCCTGCCTGGAGAAGTTGGATTATAAGTCTTTAATCCCACAAGTCACTCCTTATTTGTGAGTCCTTTGCCAACGAGTCTTTTTGAGAAGTTTCTTATGCCTGTGCTTTGACATCTTCTTTTTTCTCCACTTGGTAACTGAGCCCATTAGACACCCTCGAATAAAGTAATTTTATGTCCCGGTGCTAAAGTAACTAGCGCCTTTTTCCAGGATGAGCCAGTTACTTGTCTCCTGCCAAACCTTCTTGTCTTCCCGGGCACCGTTATCACATTGACTTTGCTTACCTTCACCTTGAAGGCTTGTTCCACTGCCTCCTTAATCTGAGACTTGGTAGCCTTGCCCGCTACCTCGAAGGCATATTTATCTTCCTCCTTAAGCAGGGTAGCCTTCTCTGTAATTAAAGGACGTCGCAGAACTTCGTAAAGATGCAATTTATTTACCCCAAATTTCTTCAATGTTGCGTATTGCAGGTACAGTGGCTACCAACATTTCATAAGAAAGTAAATCCAATACATTAATTAGAGCTGAAGTTAGGACTTTTACTTTAGGCAAATTAGCCGCTGCTCTAACTACATTGGGTGTGGATTGAGCAGTAAGAATTAAAGTGGAAGAATCGATGGCAAGCGAGGACAGAACGGCTATCATGTCTTTTGTCTTTGGTTCCTTGAAATTAAGTTCCTGTACCAGCTTTATATTCCCCTCTCTAACCTTAGCGGAAAGGAGGCATTTTAGAGCTAACCTCCTCATTTTCTTGGGCATCAGTTGGCGGTAGATGCGTGGCTTTGGGCCAAAAACTACCCCCCCTCCCCTGAGCAGGGGTGATTTTATATTCCCCCTGCGCGCTCTGCCAGTATGCTTTTGGGCATAAAGTTTTCTTGTGCTGCCACTAATTTCCCCCCTTGTCTTAGTTGACGCAGTGCCTTGGCGTCTATTGGCTAATTGTCTTGCCATTGCCTGGTGAACTACCGCCTCGTTAAAGGGAAGAGCAAAAATAGCCTGACTAAGCTCTATTTGGTCAACAACTTCACCGGTTAAGCTATAAACTGGCACTTGCACTTCCTATTACCCTACTTTCTTAATTATTAATAGCCCCCCATTGGCTCCAGGTACTGCGCCCTTCACCAAAAGCAAATTGTGCTCTGGGTCAGCTTGAATTACCTTGAGGTTACGCGCTGTTACTTTCCTATTTCCCATATGTCCGGCCATGCGTTTTCCTTTAAACACCCGACCAGGAAATGTAGTAGCACCAATTGAACCGGGGGCGCGGTGGCGGTCAGTTTGGCCATGGCTCTTTGGCCCACCGGCAAAATGGTACCGCTTAACAACACCAGCAAAGCCTCTGCCTTTAGAAAAGCCAGTTACATTTACCAGATCACCAAGCTTTAGGAAGCCAATATCCACTTTGTCGCCACGCTTGACTGAGTCAATATCATCGGTTCTGAATTCGCGAAGATGGCGAACTCTATCTATACCCTGAAGATGCCCCTTTTCTGGAGAGTTAAGCTGAGATTGCTTCAGTTCACTGACAACAAAGCCCAGCTGAACAGCATTATGATCATCCTTAACCCGACTCTTTACCTGGGTTACCACGGAAGGCCCAGCTTGGATAACGGTTATTGCCACCGCCTCTCCGCTCTCTTGAAACAGTTGCGTCATGCCTATTTTTTTACCAATAATGCCTGAAAACATGGTTCTAACTATAACTTAATATCTATCTCTACTCCAGATGCTAAATTAAGCTGACTTAGGGCATCGATAGTCTTGGAACTTGGCTGCAAAATATCAATTAACCTCTTATGGGTCCTGATTTCGAACTGTTCCCTGGAATCTTTATCAATGTTAGGGGAGCGAATAACGCAAAACTTTTCGATATGTGTGGGTAGAGGCACCGGGCCAACCGCTATAGCCCCGGTACGCTCGACTGTTTCTAATATTTGCCTTACTGTCTGATCAGCCAACCTATGGTCGAAGCTTTTGATTTTAATACGAACTTTTTGACTAGTCATCTACTTCGTCCTATTCTAGCCGCAATCTGCTCAGTCAAGTTGGGGGGTAATTCTTCGTAGTGATGAAACTGCATAGTATAAGTTGCTCTCCCCTGACTGAGCGACCTCAAATCTCCAGCGAAACCGAATGTTTCCGCTAGAGGAACGAGGCAACGAATACTAGAGGATTCAGCGCGACTCTCGATGCCTTCGATATGAGCTCTTCGAGAGTTTAAATCGCCAAGGATGTCCCCCATGAACTGGGTCGGAGTCATTATTTCCACTTCCATAACTGGCTCGAGAATAATGGGCTTAGCTTTGTCCATCCCATCCCTCATAGCCATGAAGGCTGCCATCCTGAAAGCCACATCCGAGGAATCGACCTCGTGAAAACTGCCGTCATACAAAGCCACTTTCACGTCTATTATGGGGTAACCAGCTAATCCCCCACTCTGCAAAACTGCTTTAACACCAGCTTCTACTGAGGGAATAAATTCTTTAGGTATATCCCCACTTCTAATTTGATCACGAAACTCAAATCCGCTGCCACGCTCACCCGGCTCAATTCTAAGCCAAACGTGCCCATATTGTCCCTTACCACCGGATTGACGTATAAACCTTCCTTGAGATTCCACAGGAAGGGTGGGTGTTTCCTTATAAGCAACCTGAGGCCTACCAGCGTTGACCTTTATGCCATATTCGCGGGATATACGCTGCATTAATACTTCGAGATGAAGTTCACCCATCCCCGAAATTAAAGTTTGACCTGTTTCCTTGTCATGGTAAATTTTGAAGGTAGGATCCTCAACGGTAAGTTTAGCCAGGGTATCGTCGAGCTTATCCTGGTCGGCCTTACTTTTGGGCTCGACGGCCATGGAAAGCACCGGCTCAGCAAATCGTATAGTCTCAAAAAGCAATGGCCGTGTGAGCTCGCAAAGGGTATCACCTGTCGAGGTCATCTTAAGCCCCAGACTAGCTACAATGCTCCCAGTCTCAGTGTGGGCGACCTCCTCACGGTGATCGGCATGCATAACATATAGTTTTCCTAGCCTCTCTTTCTTATCTATGCTGGAGTTCAAGACTTGTGCCCCAGCCTTTACCCCGCCTGAGTATACGCGCAAGTAAACCAGCCTGCCCATAAATGGGTCAGAAACCGTTTTAAACGCCAATGCGGAAAAAGGCTCATCATCACTTGCCAGACGGAGGATTTTCTCTCCACTTTTAGAATTTATGGCCGAAATGGGAGGAATATCTAGCGGCGAGGGGAGATAATCTACAATAGCATCGAGCAATGGCTGGATTCCCCTGTCTCTCAAGGCGCTGCCACAAAGGACAGGCACTATGCGGTTAGAAAGGGTCAGCCTTCTTATAGCCGCCTTAACTTGAGCGGCAGAGACATCTTGCTCATTAAGGTATGGTAGCATAATCTGCTCATCGAGCTCAGCTAAGTTCTCAATTAATGCTTGGCGATGCTTGGCCAGCAAGGTCTCATGGCCTTCCTCAATCGAAGCTGAATTAGGGTCAACAGGGAAAGCAATGGCTTTATTTTCCACAAGGTCGATGATGCCTCGAAAGAGGTTTTCACTTCCTATGGGGAGCTGTATGGGTAAAGCTTTGATTCGCAACCTTTCGTTAATCATGGTCACTGTGTGATGAAAGTCAGCGCCAATCCTGTCCATTTTGTTAATAAAGCAAATCCTAGCCACGCCATACTTATCTGCTTGGCGCCACACAGCCTCTGACTGAGCTTCCACTCCAGCTACACCATCGAAAATCACGACACCACCATCTAATACTCGAAGGCTACGCTCTACCTCAGCGGTAAAATCTACATGCCCAGGTGTATCGATGATGTTTATACAATGTTCGAGCCAGTGACATGTAGTAGCGGCTGAGGTAATGGTAATACCTCGTTCTCTCTCTTGCTCCATCCAATCCATTACTGCAGTCCCCTCGTCTACGCTTCCAATCTTGTAAGTACGCCCTGCGTGGTGGAGAATCATCTCTGTAGCTGTGGTCTTGCCAGCATCTATGTGAGCAATGATCCCTATATTTCGTATTTTTTCCAAAGGGAAAGTCCGTGACATGAGCTTATCCTTTACCTCAAGTACTGCTTTCAACACAACTTCTCACCAGCGATAGTGAGCAAATGCCTTGTTAGCATCTGCCATCTTGTGGATATCATCGCGTTTCTTGATTGTGGTCCCCCGACCCTGGATAGCATCAACTAACTCAGACGCAAGCTTTTCCTCCATAGATTTGCCACTACGAGCTCGCGCTGAGGTAATGAGCCACCTGATGGCAAGAGAGCGACCCCGATCCTCCTCGACCTCTAGGGGAACTTGGTAGGTAGCCCCACCAACACGGCGTGATTTAACCATGAGAAGCGGCGTAGCATTTCTAATTGCTTGCTCTAAGGCTTCTTCAGGATTGCTATTCACTTGCTGAGCAGTAATCTGTAGGGCACTATATACAACCCGCTCGGCTGTAGGTTTTTGCCCTCGTAGCATAAGCCTATTGATAAACTTAGTCACAATGATGCTGTTATATTTAGCATCTGGTGGCACTATTCTTTTTAACCCTTTTCTAGCTCTCCTTGGCATTTGACATCCTTGCTATCCTTGTGCTTTGGTCCCATACAAGCTGCGACCTTGCTTGCGGTTGGCTACCCCTTCAGTGTCCAAGGTGCCACGGATAATATGGTAACGAATTCCAGGAACATCCTTAACCCTGCCACCACGAAGCAAAACTACCGAGTGTTCTTGCAAATTATGTCCCTCGCCAGGAATATAAGCGGTCACCTCCAAGCCATTGGTCAGCCTGACACGGGCAACCTTGCGTAATGCCGAGTTAGGTTTCTTGGGTGTAACCGCCTTAACTTGAACACATACACCTCTTTTTTGAGGCGCTCCCTTGGTCCATCTAATCTCCCCTTTTATAGTATTACGGGTATACCGCAATGCTGGGACCTTGCTTTTCTTTCCCAGCTTCTGTCGCCCTTTACGAACAAGTTGATTAACTGTTGGCATTCCTATACTCCCTCATTTTAGGCAATTAAAAAGCCCCCTGGTTATATGCCGGTCTACTCTAGGAAAATTTTGCTCGGCTTTAACCAGCCGGCTTTTACACTCTCTAAACTTTTACCTTCTAGTAGACGCCAAGTTACTAATTTAACACAAGGTAATTAGGATGTCAACTAGGGCGGTTAATGGCCAGCTTCTAGTCGTTGCGAGCCGAAGAGGCAATCTCAAAACGTAAACCTGACAGACAAGCAAAACTTGTTTCTCCGTCTTGGTGATATACTGAAGTGTGGTGTCAGGAGAGATATTAATGGGCATTCTGAAAGGGAGTGGCGGAGATGGGTCGCATAATTTGAGTGGAAGGCAATAGAACTTAAGGCAAGGAGGTGTAGCTATGGAGGCCAGAATTATGATTGTTTATGAGTCAAAGTATGGTAACACTAAGCTGGTGGCGGCAACAATTGCAGAGGGTCTGAGAGAAGTTGAGGGAACGGAAGTGGTGGTCAGTGAACTAAAGGAGGTTGACCTTAGAAAGATACCAAATTATGACGCAATTCTGGTGGGTTCGCCGAATCATGTGGGTGGACCGACCTGGGGTATCAAGAAGTTTATTGGCAAACTTGGGAGGCTTCCCTTGGAGGGAAAATCGTTTGCTGCTTTTGACACATACCTTGGAATAAGTTCCGGGCAAGCAATGAAGAAGATGGAGAAAAGAATAGGTGGAAAGGTTCCCGGATCGAAATTGGTGACTCCGGGCTTATCAATAAGGGTTAAGGGGATGAGGGGGCCCATTTCAGAGGGGGAGCTTCCCAAATGCAAGGAGTTTGGGAAGAAAATAGCAACTCAAATAAAAGCTTGATTTCGTAGGCCGCATCTTCCTACTCTATATACCACCATTGTGGGCCGAAGATGAAGCAATCTCCTATCCAGTTAAAGATGTAATGTGAGGCTTTAACGGGTCACCAAATTCAGGGACGTAGATGTAGTCGCAAGCGGTATATTTCCGGGTAGCCGTTCCCATGACTTCCTCGCCAAGCTAACATTCAAATCTGGTACCTCTTTATTACTTCGAGTAACTTTACCTCTATGGGCAGTAGCTCCTTTCCGAAGAATACTACCTCCTATTAAGGTATTATTCTACCTTCAAGCCGATAACCATATTGACAAACAGTAAGAGGACAGCACATAATGTTACTTTTGAATTCGCCAGGTTTTTGGGGGACAGTGAATATTAAAGAAATGCTAGAAAGAGCTGCCAGCGAGGTGCCACAGAAAACGGCTATCATCCTTGGCTCTCAAAGAGTTGGCTATCGGGAATTGGACGAAACTTCTAACAGGGTAGCCAACGCTCTTATAAGGCTAGGAATAAAAAAAGGCGACCACGTGGCTATTCTAATGTCTTGTACCCCTGAGTGGGTCATTAATTATTTTGGAGTGGTTAAAGCTGGAGCTGTAGCTGTGCCCTTCGATATTAGGTTTAAGGAACCCGAACTTGAGTCTAAACTTCGTGACTCCGATTCTAAAATATTAATTACGGAAAACAGATTCTCCCCCACGCTGTCTTCAGTTTTACCCAATATCCCCCTGCTAAAACAGGTTATAGAGATTGATACAGACTCTTATAATGAAATGGTGGCCGGTAGTTCCCCTATGTCACCCTCTGTCGATATAGAGGACGATGATGAGGCCGTCATTCTATACACCGCGGGTGTGCTGGGGAAGCAAAAAGGCATGGTGATTACTCACGTAGCGCTCATGTCAGTTCTACCTCCCGTGCTGTCAGGCCTGGAGCTAAAGGGAGACGATGTCGTTTTAGGCATGGTTCCCTTTTACTACCTTTTGGGATTGGCAATGGTTGTTCTCGCGCCCTTTATGCGGGGATCCACTCTGGTAGTCCTCCCTCATTTCAGTTCCAGGAATGTCTTGGAGACTGTAGAGCGGGAAAAAGCAACCATGCTTGTAGGTGTCCCAGCTAGCTATAATGCCTTAGCCAAGGTAGACGAGGAAACGCTTAAGAGCTATAACCTTAGCTCATTAAGAGTAGCGTTTTCTGCCGGGGCAAAATCATCAGCCCATTTTATGGAGATGCTTGAGAATAATTTTGGCTTGACTGTGTGCGAAGTATACGGGCTCACGGAGTGCCTCGCCGTCTCTTTTGGCGGTATTCATAACCGTAAATTGGGTGCAGCCGGTAAGCCTATGTGTGAGCTTAAAGTGCTAGATTATGATGGCAAGGAAGTCCCCCGAGGCATGATAGGAGAGGCTGTTGTTAGAGCTCCTTGGTTGATGAAAGGATACTACAAGGCGCCTGAGCTCACAGCCCAGGTTATCAAAGATGGTTGGTTTTATACTGGCGACCTAGTCAGGGTGGATGAGGATGGCTATCTGGAGTATATAGAAAAAAAATCTTCTCTCATAGTGACCTCGGGCGGAGTTAAAATCTCCCCCATGGAAGTTGAAGATGTGCTTTTGGGACATCCCGCTGTAGCCGAAGCAGCCTGTGTCGGTGTTATCGATGAATACAAAGGGCAAATACCCACAGCTTTTATAGTGCTTAAGGAAAGACAAAGTGCTACGGTGGAAGAAATACGCAATTTTTGCCGCCAAAGCCTAGCTGATTTTAAATTGCCCAAGCAAATCAAGTTTATGGACAGCATACCTAAAACTGAGTCAGGCCAAACAGACCGTAGACGACTCAGTCGGACAAAGGAAAGGTAAAAAAAAGGACTAAGAATGACTGAGCAAGATATTTTGAAGGCTGTGCCGGCTAATGTAAATGTTTCCTTACTCCACCTTAACTTTGAATATTCTGCTGCTGGTTAGCTTATCCAAAAATGCTTCGAGAGCGGCTATGTATTCGTCTACCTCATGGCGATCGAATTGTATAACTTCATTGGCTATTTTTTGGCAATAGTCGCAGTGGTTACACCCAGATAGGCAATCCTGCTTCCTGAAGAAATCTATGAAACCTTCCAGAGCTTGGTTATCGATATAGAATTTGGGTGGCGGCCCAATGGTGTTGTTTTGTGCGCCCGGTGAAGCAGAATTAATAAACCCAATTTTCGGAGTAAGGACATTCAAAATATCATAAAGGTTTCCATGATGGTGGCGTGATGAATACGCCATGGCGGCGTTCAAAATCCGCTCGGTGGACATTGACCTGCCGCTGATCTTAACCACATTGATACCTATCTCTTCGTAAGCGTGTATATCCTCGGGCCTTATCCAGCGGCACTTGATGATTTCAGAGATATCACAGAGTCTGTCCAGAGTACAACGAAGTACGCAATAGTCCACATAGCAGCCGTTAAGCGGATTGTAGCTTTGACTAGCGTGCCCGAGGCTATCATGGTGATAATACTCGTAGGGGCACTGGTATAGGCAGAGGTTATTCGCCAGTATACTGAGCTCACAGCTTACTGCGCTCCTGATAGCCTTGAGTACCTTAAAGTCCCGATTTGCGTTAAAGTCCAGAGTAATAGAATCTGCGCCCAACAGTTCAAACAATTTGGCTCTAGCTACACTGTCTACATGAGCTATAGTTGACACCCTTACCGTGAGATGCGGAAATTGACGCTTTATAAGCTCAAGCAGATAAGGTATGGTTACCGTGACGCTATCTACCCCAATACTGCTGATCCATTCAAGGTGCTCTAGCAACTCTCGATGGGTATCCTCATCCCACTCCATATTACTCATACTCGGAGCATTTAGGATGGAATCGAATTTCAAACCTGCTGAATGAGCCTGTTCGATGTATTCATCCGCTTGGGCTCTCGTCATGTAGGTGATGTCAGGACCTGACCCCCCACTGCCTATCATTGAGGTAGGCAAGACGCCATATAGCTGCACATCATCTTCGAGCCTGCTCAATGGTGCTATGAGAGCTGGGTCCCAATTCGTTGGCACTAGTAACTGCATGCCACCCCACTGCGCCACATAATGTTGGTACACACCTGGGCAAACACGACCACTTTTATACCTCCCTTCATGTTTGGCGGAAACGCATTATATATCGTAATGCGATGTATTATGAATATAAAGAAGTTTTTTGTCAATACCCTTCTTGCTTAAAGGCAGAATAATAACTTAGGTAGTGGGTAGTGTCCTCCAGAAATAGTTGGCTGCCAGTGGGGTGAAGTAAATCAAGGTGGTAAAGAGGCGCCAGATTTCAGGTGGGAACTGAACTATATTTCTAAACAGAGTTCTAAGCCTTTGCTTTTTGTGGATGGACCGGAGTGGGAGGCATCATTTTGCTTCTTGACAACATACATCGCTTGTCTACACATATTGGAATATTAGCCAAGATAGCCCGGTAACAAAACCCTGCGGCATTAGATTAGCATAATGCACGAGCAGCTGATTAAGGAAATGCTCCGCCGTCTATGGTGATGACTTGTCCAGTAATATAGCCGGCTCTCTCACTGGCCAGGAAAGCTACCAGCTCAGCCACATCATCAGGTTGGCCGAGGCGTTGCAAAGGGATCATAGCCAGCATGCCATCTCTTCTTTCCGGAGGCAATTTATCCGTCATCTCAGTAACAATGAAACCCGGGGCCACAGCGTTGACAGTTATGTTACGTGAGCCAATTTCCCGGGCTACGCTCTTGGTGAAAGCGATTATTCCTCCTTTGGAAGCAGCATAATTGCTTTGCCCTACATTCCCTACTCTACCAACAACAGAGGAAATACTTATGATGCGTCCCCATTGTTGCCTCATCATATACCTCGCAACAAACTTAGTGCATTGGTAGGCTCCACGTAAATTGGTGCTGATTACATCGTCCCAGGCGTTATCAGACATTCTTAAGAGAAGGGTATCCCTGTTAATTCCAGCGTTGTTTACCAGAATATCAATCTTACCCCATTTATTAATCACCTGTTCTACCATGGCTTTCACTGCTTCACCATCCCGAACATCAGCTTCGACCGCCATAGCCTCTCCACCAGGATGCGTTATAGTTTCCACTACACTCTCGGCATCAGCCTTATTGGCAGCCTCGATTGCCACATAATTAATTGCCACCTTAGAACCGAGGCTGGAAAGCTTCAAGGCAATGGCTTCACCTATGCCTCGAGAGGCACCAGTTACTAGAGATACCTTCCCTTCTAATTCCATTATTAACTTTCCCTTCTAATTCCCTTATCAGCTTTCAACTATGAGCATAATGCTGGTCGCTGGCTGTTGGAAACTTCTTATGCTTTTATTCGTTAGGGCGCTTAAGCACAAGGCAGCAGTTTTCGCCACCCAAACCAAAGCTGTTCGTTAAACACGCATTCACCTGTGCTTGGCGAGCTACATTGGGGACATAATCCAGATCACAGTCTGGGTCAGGGGTCTCATAGTTTATGGTTGGGTGGACAATCCCTTTGTTCATAACTAATATGGTGGCGATGGTTTCAATGGCGCCGGCAGCGGTGATGATATGACCGATCATGGACTTGGTGGCACTTATTGGGATTTTGTAAGCGTTTTCGCCGAAGACCATCTTAATAGCACTGGTTTCGCATGCATCGTTGAGCTTGGTGCTGGTGCCATGAGCGTTGACATAATCAACCTCATCAATCTTTACCCTGGCATTTTGTAGAGCAGTACGCATGGCACATGCCTCGGTCGCAGGAGTCGGAGCGGTTGAATCGTAGGCATCGAAAGACCAGCCTGCGCCGGCAATTTCAGCTAGGATAGGCGCACCTCGCCTCTTGGCGTGTTCAAGGTTTTCCAAAACAAGTAATCCAGCCCCTTCGCCATAAACAAAGCCATTGCGGTTAAGGTCAAAAGGTCGGCTAGCTTTGGCGGGGTCAGATTCATGAGAAAGAGCTCCCAAAACATCTATTCCAGCTATGCTAACTGGCTCCAGGCTGGCATCGGAACCCCCAGCTATCATGACATCAGCATATCCCAAGCGTATGAAATTTGCGGCAGTGCCTATAGCATCGGTACCACTGGCACAAAGGCTATTTACACTGCTATTAGGGCCCTTAGCTCCCAGCAACATTCCCACCTGCATTGCTGCTGCGCTGGGGCTTGACTTTGTGATGAAAAGTGGATCACCTCGCCTGGTGCCACCATTATTGAATCGTTCAACCCCTCTAACGATATAGCCATTCTCTATCATAGTAGAAATGATAACACCTACCCGCTCAGGATCCGCATTAGCTATGTCCAACCCAGCTGATTGTATGGCTTCTTTGGCAGCAGCAATGGCAAACTGAATAGTCCTTGAAGTACGGTCAACTACCTTTAAGTCCATATACTTTGTGGGATCAAAGCCATTCACCTCAGCATCCACTTTCACTCGAAAGTTGCTAGCATCAAAGCGGGTGATAGGTCTGATGGCTGACTTTCCTTTGGCTAATCCTTCCCAGAACTCATTCACACTTAAGCCCAAGGGATTAATAGTGCCCATGCCGGTAACTACAACCCTCAGTATGTTTATCGCACCCCGAGAATTCCCTGATTTCTTAGAGACTCTAGCGGTGTTCATTATCATTCCTACCCAGCGAGGGTGAAGAGCCCTACAGAGGTGCCCCCATCAATAATAATCGTTTGTCCTCTTATCATAAAGGCCTCTTCACTGCACAAAAAAGCCACTACATTAGCGACATCTTCGGGGATTACTCCCCTTCCCGCTGGCGTTGCTTGACGATTGTCTTTTACTAGCCCTTCTTTAAAATAGAACTTCAGTGCTTCTGTCTCCACAGCAGAAGCAGCTACAGCATTAACGCCAATGCCTTGAGGTGCTAGCTCTATTGCCAAGTAACGAGTCAATGTCTCCAAGGCAGCTTTGGAGACTCCAACGATAGCGTAATTGGGCAAGACAAAACGTGAACCCAAGCTAGTGATGCTGACTATCTTACCACCCCTTCCATCCATTAGCTTGGCTGACCTCTGGGCGCAGAGTAAAAGGGCTCTAGCGTTGATGTCCATAGTCCATTCCCAGGCCTTAACATCTATATCCATTACCGGGCGACCTACTCCTGAAGCCGCATTGTTAATCAGGATATCTAGGCAGCCAAACTTATTGTTAATCGTGTCAAACATTTCTTCGATCTTTGCAGGGTCTCCCACATTAGCTCGGATAAGTTCAGCTTTCACTCCTAGAGCCTCAATGTCATTAGCTGTTTGTTCTGCAGTATCGCGGTGGCGGAAAAAATTGACAATAATATCAGCACCTTGGGAAGCAAGTTTTAAAGCAATAGCCCGACCAATGCCTCGTCCACTGCCTGTGACCAAAGCCAACTTCCCTTCAAGGGACATTGCTAAACCTTCTCCTTTTGTGCTAGCTGATTTTCCACGTAGGAGACGAAGTCGCCGAAGTTCTGAAACTTCTGTGCTTCCTCATCGGGGATTTCGATCCCAAAAGCCTCTTCCACTGCTACCAATGCCTGCACTATATCCAGGGAATCTGCTTTAATCTCTTTGAATGTGCTTTCCCGAGTAATAATGTCCTTATCAGCATGGGTAATCCTGGCCACGATTTCTCTTATCTGTTCTTCGATATTCATAATTTGCCCCCTTGGTTAAATTTTGCTAATTCCGACTTCAAGCTTTCAATGCTCTCGGTTCTTACCGCTTTCTTGGCGCTCTCTATAGCATCAGATATATGGGATGCTCTGCTAGCTCCATGCGCTACCCTGACAACTCCATCGATGCCCCACAAAATACCACCACCTCCCCGCTCAGTTTCGCTGGACATCTTAGTTATTGGGAACACTCTATTAAACAAAATTCCAGATAGAATACCTAAAGGTGGGTATTTTTTCAACTTTTGCGCTGTCCAATCCTTGGCATGATTCCCTATGCTCTCATAAAATTTCAAAAGCACATTGCCCACAAATCCGTCACAGACGATGACATTGGCTTTGCCGTTTAAGATATCATTGCCCTCTACATTGCCAACAAAGTTCAAGCCGCTATTTCTAATAAGAGAATAAGCTTCGCGCACTGATTCATTCCCTTTACTTTCTTCACTTCCAGTGCTTAGCAAAGCTATCTTTGGGTCAGCGATGTTGAGGAACTTCTTAGCGAAGACAGAGCCAGCGATTGCAAAAGTCAGAAATTGATGTGGCTTGCAATCAACATTAGCTCCAAAGTCTACTACCACGGTATTTGGTGCGAAGGCACCCAGAGAGCCAATGATTGCCGGGCGGCCTATCCCATCCAACATGCCCATAAATTGAATGGCACAAACTGCAACTGCCCCGCTAGGTCCAGCACTAACCATAGCATCTGCTTCGCCCGATTTTACCATCTTTGCCGCTACGGCTACAGAGCAATTAGGCTTCCGACGAATTGCCATAGTAGGCGGCTCATCTTCTTTGATCACTTGGCTGGCCTCGGCAACATGGATAGATGAATTGTTGGCGAATTTGCACCTGGCTAATTGTTGTTCCAGAATGTTTTTGGAACCAACTAAGGTGATTTTCACATCATCTTTTCGGGCGGCAAGGACTGCCCCTTTGACTATTTCCTCAGGGGCATAATCGCCACCCATAGCGTCGACTGCCACCCTTACTTTGCTATTTTGAGCCATTCTTTATTTCTTATCAGTGGGCAACTTGACTACTGCCTGCCCGGCGACTATTGTTTCGCCCTTTTGATTGCAGCACTCAAAACTGCAATTTGCATATGATACACTATCTTGCTGTTCAATGGAATCAATTTTACCATTGATAGTCATAGTATCTCCAGGACGTGCCGACTCTTTGAACCTTGCTGAAAGTTTACCTCCAGAAAGCCAGCTTTGGCCAAAAGCTAAACCCATCATCTCTGATACGTAAGCCAAGTTAAGCATACCATGAGCGATAGTGCCACCCAAAGGAGTCTTAGCAGCGAAAGACTCATCTACATGGATGGGATTAAAATCACCTGATGCCTCAGCATAAAGATTAATCTTCTCCTGTGTTATATGCTTTACCACAGAGTGAAGGGCGTTACCTTGGTGAATTTCTCCGAGCATTTCTTCTTAGGTGGGCAATGCTATAGTTGCCTTTCCTGATTGAACTTTTTCTTTACTTTGGTCAAAAATGTCTAGTTCCAATATTAACATACTCATTTTGCCTCGGGTTATCTTTCGTGCCACCCTGGTGTGACACTCTATTGTGGCGCCAATGGGCAGCAATTTGAAAAACTCCAACTCCTGTGAAGCATGTATGGCGATAGCTCCAGGTGGTAGGGAAAGAGACTCCGCCATAGCAGCTATGGAACAGGCTGTTATGGCCAGAGGGGGAACAAATCCATCGCCTGGGCTATCCACAGCTTTTAAATATTTAGAGACTAGAGAGGCACTCATTTCATAGTTGGCAGGAGGGAATTCATACCCCGGTATTAGTTCTTCATAGCTTACAGTTTTGTCCTGCATTTGACCAGTCCTCAATACATCGGCTCACTATGTATATAAGATTATACACTGCCTGCGATGATTGTCAATATCTCAATTCAAATCGGTGGAATTATACACTGACTGCGATGATTGTCAATATCTCAAGCTAAATCGGTTGATATATTATCGAGGAAGCATAGCTAAATTACATAAGGTGCAGCTTGGTTGGTGTTTTCTCTCCCGCTGGGGGAGGGAGAATCAGAATAGATTGCTTCATGATGGTAAGAAATGAAGTGTTACCAATCATCTGAACGAGAGTGGGGTACTGGGGAGGCTGAGATACATAGGTAATAGTCATGGTATGTTTAATGGGAATAACTTACCATGGGAGTTACCGGAATGAGAAAGTCAGCCAGCACAGCGCTTGCGTTATCTTGGTTGATGGCTTATTATATTAGGCTGGCTTGTGTTATGCATGCAAAGTAAAAGCGAGGAGAGTGACAAGATGGAAGATATCAAAGCGGTTGACATAATGAACTACCCTAGTGAGGCGGGATTCGGGCATTATCTGTTTAATTTTGACGAGTACAAGATAATGGCTTTAACCACCTTCAAGAGCCAGTTTGGAGGAAAGGTGCCCACTGAAGAAGAGTACAAGGAGATCAAAAAGGCTGGATTCATGGGCGGGCACAACAGCCCGGAGGAACTGCTGAAGGGTATGGATGAAGCCGGGTATGAGTATGTTGTTATATCTGATGTCAAGATGTGGTCATACAGGCGGCACTTCCAGTTGATAGAAGACTACACCACTGAGGTGGTCAACCAGTGTGTTCAGAGAGGAAAGGGCAGAATAATAGGAGGAGCGAGCTATAATCCATTCCGCATTGATGAAAGCCTCCGGGACATAGAGAAGGCAGTCAAGGAGTATGGCTTCAAGTATGTCTACTTCCACCCCATTACCTTCGGCATTGCCCCGAATGATAAGAAATGCTACCCCCTCTACGCCAAATGTGTCGAATTGGGCGTACCAGTAGGCATGCAGGTGGGGCACTCAGCGGAAGTCTTGCCCAGCTGGGTGGGGCATCCCATGTACGTTGACGAAGTGGCTATAGACTTCCCGAACCTCAAGATCAATCTTTCCCATACAGGCTATCCCTGGATTGATGAGTGGTGTTCCATGATATTCAGACATCCCAATGTCTATGGCGACATATCCGCCTACAACCCGGCACACCTGAACCCAGCCACAGTCCAGTTTATGAACGGCGGACGGGGTCGGGAGAAGGTAATGTTTGGCACCAATACGTATGGTCTGAAGCTCACCAAGGACCAGTTTTTGTCTTTGGACATAAAGGATGAGACCAGGAGAAGAGTCCTCCGGGAGAATGCGCTCGAGTTCCTTGGTCTGAAATAGGGAAAAACTCCAGACAGAGATTAGTGTTTATTGCCGTTTTGGGAGTCTGTGCAAAGGCAGGCTCCCATCACACAATAACTTACCTTTTCGTATGAAAGTACCCGTAACGAATTCTGTATTTGATATGCTCAGGCCTTCCTTATATACAAGTAGCCCCAAAGCAAAGAAAAACGCTATCGTGCGAACTTTGTGAGCTGCACTGGATTCTTGTCCGGCAAGATTGGTAATGGGCTCGGCAGGGTTCGAACCTGCGACCAACCGGTTATGAGCCGGCCGCTCTGCCACTGAGCTACGAGCCCACTCTTTGGCCCATGAAAATTTTCAATTTTCATGGCAACCCAATTCTGTGGAGCGGGAGACGGGACTCGAACCCGCGACACCCTGCTTGGAAGGCAGGAACTCTACCACTGAGTTACTCCCGCAAAACTGAGTCTATTTTACCTCAAATATCCTACCCGGTAAACAAGAAGAAGGTGTTGGGCCGTGAGGTCAGCTTCAACAACGCGGACTCATGTTATCTCTTACCCAGCCTACTATGTTCTGAAGGGGCGTACCTGGCAAAAATATTTCTTTGATACCCAGTTCCTTGAGTTTTGGAATATCCTCTTCAGGAATGATGCCTCCACCGATAACCATTACGTCATTTGCTTTGTTTTCCTTTAGCAAGTCAATCACTCGCCCAAATAAGTATATATGGGCCCCGGAGAGGCAGCTTAGCCCGATTAGGTCGACATCCTCCTGTAAAGCTGCAGCGACAATTTCCTCCGGCGTCTGATGCAAGCCAGTGTATATCACCTCAAACCCAGCATCCCGGTAAGCTCTGGCTATAACTCTTGCTCCGCGGTCATGTCCATCCAACCCGGGCTTGGCCACCAAAATCCTTGTCTTGCTTTCTGAGCTCATCGTATTGCCTTCACTTTCATTTATTCTTCTCTTTCAAGGGATAGGGATTTAGATATTAGAGTTCAGTAAAATCCCGGGTCTCGATACTCCCCGAAGATATCTCTCCAAACATCACAAATTTCCTGCTCAGTGGCATATTCCTTTACTGCCTCTACCACGTAGGGCATCAAATTTTTGTCTGTCTTGGAAGCAGCACGAAGGTCGTTCAAAATTTGGGTCACCCTCCGGTTATCCCTCGCCGCTTTTACTTCCTTCAACCTGGCAATCTGCCCTTCTTCGACCTTTTCATCTATTTTTAGTATCTCGGGAGGAGCTTCTGCTTCAATAACATTTTTATTCACCCCTACCATAACCTTCTCTCCACTATCTATTTGCTGCTGGTAATGATAGGCAGCATCGGCTATCTCCATTTGGGGGAAACCTTTATCAATAGCAGTAAGCATGCCTCCCATGTTGTCTATCTTATCGATGTACTCCGAAGCCTTTTCTTCTATCTGGTTGGTCAAAGACTCCACAAAGTAGGAGCCGGCCAGGGGGTCTATGGTGTTAGTGACTCCTATTTCATCGGCGAGAATTTGCTGGGTACGGAGAGCAATAGTGGCAGCAAATTCAGAGGGCAAGGCCAGGGTCTCGTCCAGGGCATTGGTATGTAAAGACTGTGTCCCACCTAGAACCGCTGCCAGGGCTTCAGTGGAAGTCCTAACAATATTATTGTAGGGCTGTTGGGCAGTTAGAGAACAACCTGCAGTTTGAGTATGGAATCTCATCCACCAGGAGCGAGGATTCTTAGCCTTGAACCTATCTCTCATAATCTTAGCCCACATCCTTCTGGCTGCCCTGAATTTGGCAATCTCCTCAAAGAAATCGAGATGGGAATTAAAGAAGAAGGAAAGACGAGGGGCAAAGGAATCAACATCCAGCTTCTTCCTTTCAATGACATCCTGGACATACGCTATCCCGTCAGCCAGAGTAAAAGCTAGTTCCTGGATAGCGGTGGAGCCTGCCTCCCGAATGTGGTAACCGCTAATGCTTACAGTATTCCACATGGGAACATGTTTGGTGCCGAACTCGATAGTGTCGCTTATCAGTCTAATTGATGGCTCAGGTGGGAGCATAAGTGTCTTCTGGGCAATAAATTCCTTTAGCATGTCGTTTTGAATTGTGCCCCCGATTTTGTCCCAGCTTATCCCTAATTTGTCCGCGACAACCAAATACATTGCCCAGAGTATGGGGGCGGGGGGATTAATGGTCATAGAGGTAGTGACGCTATCCAGAGGTATCCCATAAGTCAGAATCTCAAGATCTCTCAGGGTGTCAATTGCCACGCCACATTTCCCACACTCACCTCTAGCTCGAGGCGAATCGGTATCATATCCCATCAAGGTGGGGAAGTCGAAGGCTGTGCTCAGTCCCGTCTCACCTTCTTTAAGCAAGTGATGCCATCTTTTGTTGGTATCCTCGGCACTACCCATTCCAGAAAACATGCGAAAAGTCCATTCCCTTCCACGATACATTGTGGGTTGACATCCCCTGGTAAATGGGAAGCTGCCGGGATAGCCAATGTCTCTAGCAAAATCCAGGTCTTTAATATCTTCTGGGGTATAAATCCCGTTTATCTCAAGGTCGGAAACGGTGGAGAATCTTTCTTTCCTCTCAGCCTTCTGGCTCCTGGCTTTCTCCACTTCCTTGTCCCACTTCTTCTTGCCTTCGTGCGCATCCTTCAAGCTTTCTTCTGTAAACATCGCTAGCTCCTTTACCCAAATTAAGTTGTCTGCATTACCTTAACTTGTTGACAACAAAGCTTTACTTTGTTTCTAACACCTGGCGGGCAATTGTCCACCTCTGCATCTCCGAGGTTCCTTCGTAAAGTTCAGTAATTCTCTGGTCGCGGTAATAGCGTTCCACGGCAAAGTCTTTAGTATAGCCATAGCCACCGAATATCTGAAGGGCTTTGTGGCAAACTCTGTGAGCTGCCTCAGAGGCAAAAAGCTTTGCCATTGCCGCTTCCTTGAGAGGAGCGTGCTCTTCTTTTTTGGTTAACCAGGCAGCCCGGTAGGTCAGCAGCCGGGCTGCGTCTATATCCGTAGCCATGTCGGCAATCATCCATTGGATTGCTTGAAGGCGAGCGAGTTCGGTATCAAATTGTTTCCTTTCCTTGGCATAGGCCACGGCTGCATTATAAGCAGCCTGGGCAATACCTAGTGCTTGAGCAGCTATGCTGACCCGGCTGGCGTCTATAGCCTCCAGAGCTATCCTGAAGCCTCTTCCCTCCTCGCCTAGCATATTAGCCATAGGTATTTTGCAATCATCGAAAATAAGCTCCGCTGCCGAAGCGGGGTGTAGTCCCATTTTTCTTTCTATTTTGCCTACGGAGAAGCCTTTAGTACCTTTATCCACGACAAAGGCACTGATGCCACGATAGCCCATTGATTTGTCTTTCGTGGCAAAGGTAGTAACAAAATCAGCTTCAGCACCATTAGTTATGAAAATCTTGTTGCCATTCAGAACATAATAATCGCCCTCCCGGGCATATTTTGTTTCCAGAGCAGCGACATCGCTACCAGCCATTGCCTCGGTTAAGGCGAAGGCCACTATTGCCCCGTTAATTGCACGAGTAATATAGTGACTCTTTTGCTGCTCACTGCCATACATGATAATGGGATACATGGACAGGCCGAGGCCAGCAAGATATATAACACCCAGACCAGCAGAGGCACGGGAAATCTCTTCATTAGCTATGGTAAAAGTCACCTCGTCTCCACCTCCTCCATAGTCTTTAGGAAATTGAACACCATACAACCCTGCAGCAGCCATCTTCTTGATAACCTCGTGTGGGAATTTCTCTGTCTCATCCCACTCAGCAGCGTGCGGTTCGATTTCTTTGGCACAGAAATCCCGCACCATTGTTTGAAACATCTTTTGTTCTTCGGTGAATTCAAAATCCATTTTTACTCCTTTGGGCTATTGTAGCATTTTGGTCGCTCGGGTTGAAGCAGGGGAGCACAGCTAGCTTGACACGTGGCAACTTGAGGTGCTAGAATTCCCTGTTCTTCAAAGGGGGTGAGCACATTTACGCTATTATCGAAATAGGTGGCAAACAATATAAGGTAGCCCCAAAGCAAACAATAGAAATTGAGCGTTTAGGTATACCCGAAGGCGACGTAGTCGAGCTGGATAAGGTACTATTTATTGGCGAAGACAAAGATGCCCTTGTAGGAAATCCTACTGTTAAGGGGGCTAAGGTTGTCGCTACTTCTTTAGGGGAAGCTAAGGGAGAAAAGGTTATAGTATTTAGATATAAGCCCAAAGTTCGCTATCGAAGCAAAAGGGGACATCGCCAGACTTATACTAAAATATTAATAAACGAAATTATTAAGTCAGGGAAAAGGTCCCCTAAAAGTTCGAGGAATGTTCAGGATGAAGGAGAATAGGAATGGCACATAAAAAGGGTGGTGGCAGCACAAGATGTGGACGGGATAGTCAAGCTAAGCGCTTAGGAGTGAAGAGATATGGTGGGGAGCGAGTTCATGCTGGAACTATCTTAGTTCGGCAACGCGGGACTCGTATACTCCCAGGGAATAATGTTGGCCTAGGCAGAGATTATACGCTATTCGCCTTGATAGATGGCTGTGTTAAATACGAGCCGGCAACCAGATATAAAAAGAAGGTGAGCATCTACCAATGAAGGATAAAATCCATCCTAAGTATTATGATAACGCCAAAGTAACCTGTCTTTGTGGTAATACTTTCACACTTGGTTCAACTAAGCCAGAGATCAGGGTAGAAGTTTGTGGTAAATGCCACCCCTTTTATACGGGTGAACAAAGGATAGTTGACTCTATGGGAAGGGTGGAGCGCTTTAAGAGACGGTACAAGATGAAATGATAGAATACGTTCATATGCCAGAGGATGAGGAAATCCAGGCTGCTGGAGGGTCATACCGAATAAAGGAGGAAATTTTAGACTATGAGGGTAAGGATATCCTCTATGTCAGATCGGAAGCTCACGGGCCTATTAGCTTTTGTTGTGGCGGCGGCTGTTTGAGCGCGGGCAGCATTTTCGTAAAAGGGCAGGTGCTCGAGTGGAAAACTAGGAATGATAAAGGCGAATTCGTCTCAAAGTTAGTAGCAATACAAGATACGAGAAAGCAGCAAGGAATAAGAGAAGCTATTAAGGATAAATACAAAGCATCGAACATTCACTTTTAAGCTCACCTTCGAAAATCAGAAGTTCATTTTGTCGCCGCTACTTCAGGAGATAGACTTTATCTTTTCAACCACCTATATCATAATACAAGTAAGAAATTTTCATAACGAGGCAGCATTGTGGCTCTCGTTTTAGGTAATTCCGGGGAGATTAATTGAGACGCTAATGGCAGAACCTTTTCATTACGGTGGCCAGGCAGTCATCGAGGGGGTGATGATACGGGGAAAGGAAGGCGTGGCTATCTCTGTACGTCAGCCCAATGGGGAGTTAAACATAGTGAGGCAGCCCCTGGGCAGCATATACAAAGGGCGTCTCAGGGAAATGCCGCTAGTCAGGGGAATCATCGCCCTCATCGAAACCCTAGTTTTGGGCACTCGGGCATTACTTCACTCTGCTCAGGTTGCCTCGACAGAGGAAATAGGAGAGAAAATACCTGCCGCGGTTTTATGGGGAACCATAGCCGCGAGCCTTGCTTTCGCTGTAGCCCTCTTCTTTTTGGCTCCTCTCTTTACCACTCGCTACCTTATCGACCCTTACATCAATTCTACCTTATTAAGTAATGTAGTTGAGGGTATTATCCGTATTGGCGTTTTCATCGCTTATCTCAAGTTGATAGGTTTGGTGCCAGATATTAAGAAGGTCTTTGCTTACCACGGAGCCGAGCATAAAGTAGTGAATGCCTACGAGGCAGGCATCCCTTTAGAAGTCGAGGCGGTTAAGGACTATTCCACTGCCCATGCTCGCTGTGGCACCGCTTTTATGTTTATCGTTCTAATTATAGCTATCTTTGTCTTTGCCTTGCTTGGCAGACCAGCACTATGGATAAGCATAGTATCTCGAATAGTCCTCATCCCTGTTATTGCTATTATTGGCTATGAAATCATGAAATTCGGAGCAGGCCACATCACGAACAGGATAGTGCGAATTCTCCTGGCACCAGGGCTAATGTTACAGGCTATGACTACCAAGGAACCTGACGATAGCCAACTGGAGGCTGCTATATCGGCACTGAACGAAGTCATAGAGATTGACCAAGCAGCTGATTCGGCTCTGAATAACGATCTAGCTCAGATAGACGGGTGATACCTCAAGGTGTATCATATAATTTTGGGGCAGTTCTAATAGTTCTTTGTGCCATTGCCAGCGGAGCGCTGCAATTTCTATCCTCAGGTACCCCACCGGGATTGCTTCGTCACCTCTGTTCCTTGCAATGACAAGGCGACGAGACGATGTGTCCCTAATCACATGAGCGAGTACAAATAATTGACACAGGAAGGCGTGTTGTGATAGTTTCAATAAAGGAAGTCTTGTGTGAGCCCGGGAAAGGTTGGCAGGGCTTATGAAGGTGGGGGGGGTAGCCAGGGGCAGCACTGAAAAAGCAGCTTTTCATGGGAAACGCATTGGCTAAACAAGGAGGGAAAATGAAGAAGAGATATTTTAAAGGTGTTGTTGTAGCTATGATTATTGTGGTGTTGGCCTTGGTCAGTGCCACGAGTGGTTGTGCTCCTGCCCCAAGCAGGGTTACTGAGCCTGACATGGGCAATTCAGCTCTGCTAATCATTCACATGCAGAATGATGTTGTCAAGGAGGGTGGTTTCGTAGATTGGTTGGTAAAGGAAGGGGTATCTCCTCCCCACCTCGAAGGCATCCGGGCCATAATTCCCAATATCAACAAGTTGGCCGCAGCCATGAGAGAAGCCGGTAGACCGGTGGTATTCGGCAATGTGGGGGTCAAGGCGGACTATTCTGACGCTCTGTATCCTTACTGGAAAGTCCCTAGGGTCATGGAGAGGCCGTTCTTTGTTGAAGGGACTTGGGGGGCTGAGACTGTTGAGGAATTGGGACCCCAGAGTGGTGACTATTTAGTCATTGGCAAAAGTTGGAATTGTTTCTACCGCAGCGAACTGGATAAGCTGTTACGAAAGCTAAAAGTTAACACCGTCATTGTTACAGGCATCCACACCGATGCCTGTGCCTTGCTTACGGCCAACGGGGCAATAGAGCGCGGTTATTATGTGATCTATGTGATTGACGGCACCGCGGCTCTCCACGAGGACGATCACACGTGTGGCATTATTGCTGTGGGGAAGGCCATTGGCGAGCTAAAAGGCACGGATCAGGTGATCGAAATGCTAGAGTAGGATTGGGTGCTAGTAGCTTGGGTTACGACTTGTTTCCCAAAGCTACTGGCTTGAGGCTTTCGCTGCGCCAGTCCGTATTCTAATCATAGATCTTTTTTCTTTGCCTTGCTTGGCAGGCCAACACTGTGGATAGGCATAGTGTCCCGCATAGTCCTCATCATGGTTACTGCTATTATTGCCCATGAAATCGTGAAATTGGGGGCAGCTCATATCAACAACAGGATAGTCCGAATTCTCCTGGCACCAGGGCTGATGTTACAGGTTATGACCACGAGAGAGCCTGACGATAGCCAGCGTGAGGCTGCTATATCAGCACTGAACGAAGTCATAGAGATTGACAAGGCAGCTGATTCTGTTTATAGTGCTTAATAAGGGAAAAGGAAAGGAGGTTGCAATGCTTATACTCACATCACCTGACATTGTAGAGCAAGGAGTAATTCCCACCAAGTACACCATAGATAATCCAAATCAGGTAGGTGTCTCGCCGCCGTTCAGCTGGACTAATGTTCCACCCGGGACGAAGAGCTTTGCCCTGGCGCTCGTTGACCCCGATGTGCCATTGGAAGAAGAGTGGTTCCCTTTTAAAGACGTGCTTAAAGTGGGCACATTGCCAGGAGACCTCTATGTACACTGGATGGTCTATGACATTCCGGCATCGGCCACGGGTATGGGGGAAGGAAAGATACCTGCCGGAGCCAAGGAGCTAACAAACAATGCTGGCATGGCCGGTTATTTCGGCATGGGCCCGCCAGCAGGGCACAAAGCGCATAAGTATATCTTCACCCTATATGCGCTTAGTCTGGACAAGTTGGGGCTCTCGCCGGAGGCTGGCTATGTAGACTTCACCAACGCTATGAAGAACAAGATTCTGGCCGCAGCAAGCCTCGCGGGATATTTTGGCCACTAAAGCAGACGGCTAAGCTGTATCTTCGCTCTCCAATCGCTGGAAGAAGCAAGTCCGATTGCCAGTGTGACATACGGGACCTGTAGGCTCAGCCTCTATAAGAAGAGTATCGCTGTCGCAGTCCTTGGTGATGGACTTCAGCCTGAGGAAATTGCCTGAAGTTTCTCCCTTGTGCCACAATTCCTGGCGACTGCGGCTATAGAACCAAACATCTCCGCTGGCTAATGTGCGCTTTAGCGACTCTTTATTCATGTAGCCCAGCATCAGGACTTCACCATTCTTGGCGTCCTGGATAATTGCTGGAATCAAGCCCCTATCATCGAAATTTAGCATTTGCCTCCTAAGTTCCGAAATTGACTATAGCTTCCCCCAAATCGATGTCCCCGGTATAAAGAGCTTTGCCGATAATGGCTCCCTCCACCCCAAGCTCCGCAAGCCTCTGTAAATGCTCCAGCTTGGAAATACCCCCGGCCACGATGACGGGGACATTTACTTCGGCAAGCAGCCTATCTATCATGTCAAAGCTCGGCTCGGTGAGGGTGCCATCCCTTTTTATGTCAGTATAAATGAAGCGCTTCACTCCGACATTGAGCATCTCTCGGCTTAACTGGAGCACCTCAACAACTGTGTCTTTCTGCCAGCCATGAATGGCTATCTTGCCGTCTCGAGCATCAAGGCTGACTGTAATGGCTTCGTCAAATTGATGGCATAGCTTTTCCACCAATGGCCTGTTCTCTATCGCCACAGAACCCAAAATTATGCGGCTTACACCTTGACGCAACAGTTTTTCTGCTACCTCCTCTTGCCTGATACCGCCACCTAATTCTATTAACAAGCCACTTTGTTTTATTATCTCCTCAACCACTTCCATATTTTTGGGCTCACCGGCGGCTGCCCCATCCAAATCGACAATGTGGAGCCATTGGGCCCCTTGGGAATACCATGTCAAGGCTGCTGTCAC
>Ga0114922_10001141_pt1 | contig 25351 bp, 20 predicted proteins | sample AartaG_FD_100975 | JGI IMG/M metagenome (GOLD analysis project Ga0114922, IMG submission 100975) | Deep subsurface microbial communities from Aarhus Bay to uncover new lineages of life (NeLLi) - Aarhus_00045 metaG | ecosystem: Environmental > Aquatic > Marine > Oceanic > Sediment | place... | reverse complement strand
CGATTCAGTACCTTTATGTTCAATAATGTGGTCTTCTTCTGGAGTTAGAGAGTTTAATTTCATATTTAATCCTTCTGTTTGATTGTAACGATCTCGCTTCCCAACTTAGATTAATAGTTTATCAAAATTTATAATAATAGGTAGAGTTATATATCCGCCCTTTTTGTAGCTGTCAATGTGTTTTTCATTAACATGGCTATTGTAAGCGGTCCTACTCCGCCCGGAACCGGCGTGATCGCGGAGGCAACCTCGATAGCTTCTTCGAAAGCCACATCCCCCACCAAACGATATCCCCTTTTCCTGCTGCTATCTTCCACTCTATTGACTCCCACATCAATAACAACTGCACCGGGTTTAATCCAGCTTCCTTTTACCATCTCAGGTTTTCCGATCGCAGCGACGAGAATGTCAGCTTCTTTCGCGATCAAAGGGAGATCTTTTGTCCGTGAATGGCATATGGTTACTGTCGCATTCTCTCTCAGAAGCAGGAGAGAAACCGGCATTCCAACAATATTCGACCGCCCGATGATAACAGCTCGTTTCCCTTCCAGTGTAGTTGTATATTTTTTCAGTAAATACATAATACCTGACGGTGTGCAGGGCGTAAAAAGCGGCTGCCGTCCTTTTTGAGCCAACCGACCAATATTGACGGGATGGAACCCATCCACATCTTTTTCCAATGGAACGGCATTTAATATTCTTTCATCATCAAGCCCTGATGGGAGAGGAAGCTGAACAAGGATACCGTGGATCTTTGTATCGTTCGCAAGGTTACTGATCATTCCCTCAATTTTTTGCTGTGAAATATCTGCTGGAAGATTTATCGCAAAAGATTTAATACCCGTTTCATCACAGGCACGATGTTTCGCTCGTACATACGATTGAGAGGCAGGATCCTCACCCACCAGAACCGTAGCTAAACCCGGGATGGGTAAATCCTTCGCTGATCGTTCTTCAACTTCATTCTTCACCGCCTCCCTAATCAAATTTGCCGCCGCTTTTCCATCAATGATTATTGCACTCATTTTTCTCCTTCTTTCGGTTACTTTCCGGATTATACATTACAGTAAATTTTATCCTCAACATATGTGATAAGAATATAAAATAAGATAGAATACATTCATAATAATCATGACTGGCAAAAAATCTGATTTATTAGCGATCGACCTCGGAAATACAAATCTGACAATCGGCCTATTCCAAGGCAGTGAACTCACCGAACATTGGCGCCTATCAACAGACCACAAGAGAATGCAGGATGAATACGGCCTTCAATTTCTTGGTTTACTCGATAACAGAGGTGTTTCCTCAACTAATTTTTCTGGCATCGTTTTATCTTCCGTTGTCCCGCCACTGACAGAAAAGGTAGTTCAAGCATGCGAGGTATATCTGGGGAAAACACCAGTTATCATCAATTCTGACCTGAAACTGAATGTGAAAATCCGTTATGATGACCCAACCTCTGTCGGCGCTGATCGAATCGCGGATGCAGTTGCAGCCAGAGCTTTATTCTCCAGCCCGGCTTGTGTGATTGATTTTGGGACAGCTACAACCTTTAATGCAATTAACAAAGATGATGAATATTTAGGAGGAGCCATCCTCCCCGGTATCGGTTTATCGGCTGAAGTGCTTTTCGAACGGACGGCCAAACTCCCCTCAGTTGAATTATCTGCGCCGCCTTCAATCATCGGCACAAACACTCGCCACGCTATGCAATCCGGCCTCATCTATGGGTATGTCGCCCTGGTAGAAGGTATGGTTATGCGTTTCAAGCAGGAATTAGGAGATGAAGCGGTTGTGATAGCAACCGGTGGTCACGTTCATCGTATTAGCAGCTATACAAATGTAATTGATCATATTAAACCCTGGCTAACTTTAGAAGGGATGCGGATCATTTGGGAAATGAACAGGTGAAATATGGGTAACCCGATAAGTGGAAAAAGGATTGTGATTGGGATCACAGGATCAATCGCTGCATATAAATCCGCTGATCTTGCTTCCCACCTGACAAAACTTGGAGCAGATGTTAACGTGATTCTCACCGAAGCTGGCGAAAAATTCATCAGCCCATTATCCATCCAGTCTGTTAGTGGAAAAAAGACATTTACGGAACAGGACCTCTGGGGTGGTGAGGGACATGTCGTGCACATTAATCTTGCGCATACGGCAGATTTACTGGTTATTGCCCCCGCAACCGCGAATACAATCGCGAAACTTGCTAACGGTATCGCCGACAATTTACTCACAGTTACCGTGCTGGCAGCAGTTTGTCCAGTTTTCATCGCGCCAGCAATGGATGCAGGCATGTATAAAAACGCAATCACGCAAAATAATATAAGTTTATTAAAAGAAAGAGGATATAAATTTATCGGTCCTGCTGAAGGTCATCTCGCCTCTGGATTGAAGGGCCCAGGCAGGATGGTTGAACCAATTGAGATTGTGAACACGATCAGATACCATCTCTCACGTGTAAATCCACTCCATGGTAAAAAAATCGTTATTACTGCTGGCGGGACGCAGGAAGCAGTTGATCCCATCCGCATCCTAACCAATTATTCTTCCGGAAAACAAGGCTATGCCATGGCACAGGCAGCACTGGACACAGGCAGTGATGTAACCCTTATTTCCGCGCCAACATCACTTACACCCCCGACGGGCTGCACATTGATTCATGTAAAAAGCGCTGAGGAGATGCACACCGCAGTCCTTGAAGAGATCATGGACGCGCAGGCATTGATTATGGTGGCTGCTGTGGCTGATTTCCGCCCCAAAGTTATAAAAGCGGAGAAGATTAAGAAAGATCTGGGTTTGGATATAATTAAACTCAAACCTACCAAGGACATCTTAAAAGATGTTGCAGAAGTAAAGAAAACAAAAAAATTGGACCTCAAAGTGATTGGTTTTGCAGCAGAAAGCAAAGACCTCAAAGTGAACGCCAGAGAAAAGCTAAATGAGAAAAACATGGATATGATCATCGCTAACGACATATCTGATTCGCAGGCTGGTTTTCTTGTGGATACAAACAAGGTCTTATTGATGTATTCAGACGGATCTACAGAACAATTACCCATGATGTCAAAGAACGATGTCGCAGAGAAGGTCATTCAGCATTTGCAATCTTGGTTGATCGAAGGAGCCGGTTAAGATATGCGTATACTTGTATTTTCTGACATTCATTCAAATCTCACCGCATTGGAAGCAGTCTTATCAGTTGTGGGTAATATGGATGCGTACTGGTGTTTAGGTGATCTGGTTGGTTATGGACCCGACCCTAATGAATGCATCGAGCAAGTACGTGAACTCCCCAATCTAATATGCGTACGCGGTAATCATGATGCTGCCACCTTAGGCAAAGTTGACCAGCAAACCTTTAATCACGAAGCCAGTTTAGCGATCACGTGGACAAAACGTGTGCTGAATGCCGAAAGCCAGGAATTCTTATTGAGCCTTCCCGAAAAGTTAGTTGTAGGTGATGTCACCCTGGTCCACGGAAGCCCGCGCAATCCAGTATGGGATTATGTGATGGATTATATGACAGCGGTAAGAATGTTCTCGTATTACGAGACCCGCATCTGCATGGTAGGACATACGCATGTTCCAGCTATTTGGAAGGAAGATGCCAAAAAGCCTTCCTCGATACATGTGATGGACTACCATAAGACATCCATCCTTTCCAAAACGATCCTCAATCCTGGTTCTGTCGGGCAGCCGCGCGACCACGATCCCAGAGCATCCTACGCGATCTTTGACTCGGATAAGAGCACCTGGGAACTTCGCCGAACCTCTTATGATTACAGTGTGGTTCAGGATCGCATTAAAGCAAGCGGATTGCCCTGGCGCCACGCCCTCAGATTAGCGGAAGGTTGGTAAGGGAACTTTTTTATCCCCATTTTCGTCTTAATTCAAACACAAAAAACGAAGTAAATAAGGAGAATAAAATGAAAAAAAGCAAAATACTGTTGGTAATTTTATCCGTGTCTATCATGCTTTCTTCATGCGCTCTCGCGGCGAAGGCCACTGAAGGGAGTTTGGATTATGAGGCGGAACAGAAAATGGGTTTGCCTATGACATCTGCTGAAGCACCTCGAATGGAAATGGCAGAGGATGTTTATGAAGAAGAACTTACGGCAGGCTCCAGTTTTGATTCAACAGTTGTCGATGCGGAACGGATCGTAATCAAGAACGCCAGTTTATCCATTGTGGTCCCAGACCCCTCGTCCGCGATGGAATCGATCACAAAAATGGCAGAGGGGATGGGCGGTTTCGTTGTCAACTCAAACATGTATAAAACCACAACCAGTCAGGGCCTGGAGGTACCAGTCGCCAATATCACTGTTCGTGTTCCTGTTGAAAAACTAGATCAGGCTCTAAACCAGATCAAGGATCTGGTAAAAGATCCGGAAATTGACATTCTAAATGAAGATGTTTCCGGGCAGGATGTCACCAGCGAAGTAACTGACCTGGAATCCCGACTGCGCAATTTGGAAGCAGCCGAAGAACAATTGCTTATAATCATGGAAAATGCCACTGAAACCGAAGATGTTATTACAGTTTTCCGTGAGTTGACATCTGTAAGGGAGGAAATTGAGATGATCCAGGGGCAGGTCAAATATTATCGTGAGTCAGCTCAATTATCAGCGGTCAGCGTTTACCTGCAGGCAAAGGCCGCCTTAGAACCAATCACGATCGGCGGATGGCAGCCCGGCGTTGAAGCCCAAAGAGCGCTGCAGGCGCTAATCAATGGCGGACAGTTCCTTGCGAATACCCTCATCTGGTTGATAATTTTCGCAATCCCGATCCTTGCCGTGATCTTCCTACCAATCTTCTTTATCGTCCGCTACTTTAGAAAGAGAAAGCAGAAGAAAGTTGTAAAACCAGCACAAAAAGAGAAGAAAGTATCCTGAAAAAACCATTCACCCCGGAGTACCCCGGGGTGAATTCTTTAATAGGTAATGGATAATATATCCGGATCTTCACCTTCAAGGAAGAACCGATAACTGCTATCTCTGATCCGCACCCACTTCACCACTTTTCCTTGGTAGATTGCGGATCGGGGTAACCTAGGAAGAGAAAGTTCAATATATCCTGCCAATTGTTTATCGCGTGAAAATTGCAGATTCAATTCCCCTTCTCCTATTTGGAATCTTTCAATTTCTAATCCCTGCGAAATATGCAGATTGCTCCCAATATAAGAACCCTCACCCTTTCGCAATGTACGGACTGCAAGCAATAAAGTCGCATGCGGAAGGATGGTACCTGAAAACAGCAATTCATTCTCACTCACCACCCAGGAAGTGCTATCCCAAAATGAGCTGACAATATATTCTTCGTTTTTTAGACCAAATGCTTCGCATCTTAAGGAAACGTCGAGTGGCTGATCTTTCCAATTGGAATAAGAAACAAGATGCCAAGCCCCCACCGATCCATTCAAGTCTACCCTCAGGCGACTTGGTGTTCCTGATGCCATCCAATCAATTACACGCACCCGTTGATTCATTGGTGGGATCAGAACCTTAGCAATCTTGAGTCGGTCTTCCGATAAAGTTTCCATATTATCTGATAAGAGAACTGATCCTCCTGTTAGAGCAATCATAGTTGCCAACGTTTGGACTTCTTCTAGTGTTAAAAAAGAATCCTTATGTACCAGCAGGCAATCAGGATCGTTGACCCACCATCGGTTGTGCAAAAATGACCGGGTTATGATATTGTGAATAGAATTTCCTGCTGAAGGCATATGCGGCTCTTTCCTAAATGGGAAGCTGATATTTAAGTACGTGGGAGTCCAATGTCCACTCACGTCCGCGCCTATCCTCATGATATCTACTAAACCTAACATAGAACCAAGCGGCGCCCCACAGCCAAGCAAAGTGGTTTCGTTTCCAGCAACGTTACGAATTGCATCCATACCAGTCCGCAATACCTGTGCCCGAGTTTTCGTATCGTCATGATATTTCCCTTGGAGAGCGGCAGCGTAAAGAAAATCGAGCTTAAGGTATGGAAACCCCCAGTCATGGACAGCCGTATCAACGACTTTACACACATATTCCAACGCACCCGGCGCAGTTAGGTCCAGTGCTTTGCCTAATGCATTCCATATAAAACCTGCCCGAGCCAATCGCTTATTCTTTTTCCTCAACAGCCATTCCGGATGATCTCTGGCTAATTCAGAACGCGGGTGTACGATAAACGGCGCCAGCCATATCCCGGGAGTGAAATCATTATCATGGATTTTCTTCGCGAGTGTTTTTACTCCATCCGGAAATTTCGCATTGAAATCGAACCAGTCCCCTACTTCCTTTTGATACCCATCATCAATCTGGAACAGATTTAATGGAAGGTTATTTCTAATATCATTTAATATGTCTACATTCTTCTTAAGTATTTTTGGGGAAATATCTTGATAATAATAGTACCAGGAACACCATCCTGTCGGAGGGAATGATAATTCACCAATTTCATGTTCTCCTTCAACTGCTTCTAAATACGGAGAAAGCGGTTGAGGGTCATCAAAATTACATGTACTGTAAACTGCCCAATCTGTTTTAATAGAAGCCTTCGGCTGTAAACGGGCATTATCTCCATTCGCCCACATTTGTATTTGCGGGGTTTTTCTCAAGTTTGCCGTAACAGTCCCAAAATGTTGTTTTTGGGACAGGAAACCCAGCACAAATCCTTTATTGCTTTTTGTATCCACTACAATCCCAAAGAAATCGCTGCTGAACAACCCTTTTTTCTGGAAAGTTGGAGTACCGGGATTAATAACCATCGGTTCTTGCAGAAATCCCAGTCGCGACCGCCGCATGCACTGGTTGCTGCGGTATGCCCCGGAATATGACCAGGACTGCCAGCCATTGGAGAAAAATCTCAGGTCCTGTTCATTCTCTCGCTCATTGATCTTAATATTTGTTGCTGCCTTATCTGCAGGTTTAAGTAAAAATATTTTCTCCGGAAAAATTGGTGCTTCGGAAAAATTACTAATCGTAAGCCGCCATAATATGATCGGTTGGGTTACCCCAAGCATAAATTCAACTTCCCAGCCAATCTTCAAACACTCATCTTTGCCAGAAAATTGAAGTGCTCTGGATTTTGATAAGTAATGTGATTCCGGAATAGTTGATTTGTGCAGGGTAATTTCAAAGGAAAATTGCTTTCCGGAAATTAACCTACCAGAGACAGCCATCTTATTGTTTGTTAAAACAGGAAATTTTTCGTGCTGGGAATAAATACTGAACGATCCTGTTCGCCGATCATTAACGACCCGAAAACTTGCGTTTTCTAAGACTGCCATGTTCTTCATACTCCTTACGGAGTTGCTGTAGGTTGGTATACGTATAAATTAAAGTAAGTGCCTTTTTCCAAAACAGTTAATGTGTCTGTGAAAATCCAGCGATACGGATCGCTATCTAACAATACCAGTTCCTCCCCATAAATATATTTCACATTATTTTCAACCAGATACTGAGTTGTTTCCCCATTTTGTAATTTTTTAAAATAATCCGCGCTGTTGATCAGGCCATCAAGGTTTATTATCGTCCGGTCTGGTATAAAATATGCAGTCAACCCTCCCCCTGTCATCCCTATCACATCCTCTGGTTCGGTTTGAGATCTAATAAATCGCGCCTCCCCATCGAGATCGTATTGATGATGAACTTGTCCATCTAGTGGAAATTGATGGAGAATTGACACAGAAAACGTTCCCCATAATGCAATGCACACAAGGAAAGTTAAGATAGAAGCAAATATTTTTCCCGATGATCTCTCTTCAATCATCTCGATGAAAATGGTTAATAGGATGCTCAAGAATAGAATAATCAGGATCATTTCCCCTATCCAATACCAACCTCTAACATGTAAATAACCTGTCGATTTATACGACATGGCATGAAATAAAGTACCCGTGAATAACGGGAACAGTGCGAGGCTGTGTGCGTATTTTTTGAATTTTTCAGATTGCCTGACAATCAAGAGATATACAATAGCAAAAAATATTATCCACACAATAACCACAATATATAAATGTTCAAACATGTTTTCCGTTTGAGAAAATCCGAGAAATGTTTTCAGCTTGCTGACCGCAGATTCAAGGGGTTGTGTAAGCAGCCAGAATGGGCCACTCTCACGGCTTGGATCAAACAGCCCTTTGATCACTCCAGTAAAAGTTTTTATTGGCCGGCCATAAACAGTATTCGGCAATGTTCCCCACCAGCGTTTTATCTGACCGCTGACCGGCATCGCTGAGCCTGCATATTGACAATTGACAATCAGATAAATGATGAGAGTAATACTGATCGGCGAGAAATAACGTAAAGCCCTACTCATCCAAATTCGCCAATTGGTTTCTAAAGAAACATCCTCTTTTATAGATCCATTTTCCAAATCTCTTTCTTGTTGATACAAACGATGTCCGCTAATCAGGATTAATGAGAGGGCCCAATCGATCAATACTGCGGAACGTGGAAAACCTTCCAATATATGCAGGACATCGTGAAAGATAAAAAATATTATAAAAATCAATCCACTCGATAAGCTGATAGCAGAAAATGTATTTATGAGAAACTTGATCGCATTTTTATCATTATTAGATTCATAACAGCGAAAAAAATAAAGTAATGTTGGTTTAATAACCAACGATAAGCCGATAAGAAGGTATAGAAAAGGCAGATAATTAAAAATATATTCATTAGAATTTAATCGAAAGAAGAAACTAGCCGTAGCTGAAAACAATATCAACAGAAAATCTATTTGAGAAATGCTGTTAATTTGTTTCCTCTGGAACACCAACCATACACCTGCCATAATTAACAAGAAGATATTATCCAGACGACTTAATAGGACCCCGGTTCCGCACAAACCAACCCAAAAGATTTCTTTAGAGTGGTTTTCATTACCCTCGCCCCACGACAACTTGGAGAGGAAGTAAATGAAAGCTATCAGCATAAAAGCGTTCAGTCCCGTTTCAAGCCCTGATTTTGTAGTTATTTCATGAATAGGTGGAAAGAACATCCAGAAAATCGCGGCTATCCATGCGGTAGTTTTTGAAATCTTTTCAGATAATATCAAAAAAAGAAAATAACCTGAAGCAGCGTTTAGGAAAATCTGAACAGCAGCTAAAACTCGCAGAGGGAGAAAAAGATCATATCTGGCCAACGCGAAAACTGGCACACAAATAATCATCCACAAAGGATGAAAACCATTCGTTGGCGCAATACCATCAAAAGTGATTCCATTTCCTTCGGCAATATTTTGGGCAGTCTTAAAATAGTAGAAAGCATCATCAGTTATTATCCAATTCATAAAATTATCTGGTTGTGATAGAAGAACAAATATCTGCGGCAGAAAATTGAGAATCAGAATGATTGCAAATATAAGAATTTTTTTATTTTTCATAGCCATTTTGAATATTATGTCCACAGATCATGCGAAAACCTGCAGATTTTTTTTACTAAGATAATCCTAAAATCTTTCCCGTCGCCGTATCAATATCTATATCCATGAAGGCCGGTCGCGTTGGCAGTCCAGGCATTGTACTGATCTTCCCTATCACCGGGTATAAAAATCCCGCACCCACGGACGCGCGTACATCCCTGACAGGAATGATGAATCCTTTTGGAACCCCCTTTAGTTTAGGATCGTGACTTAAACTAAGGTGCGTCTTTGCCATACAGATCGGTAGTTTATCAAACCCAAGCCGTGTATATTCAGCAATACGATCTTCAGCTTCTGGTGAATACTCCACCATCTCTGCACCATAAATCTCTTTGGCGATCGTTTCAATTTTCTGTTTGATTGGCCAATCCAGCGGGTAGAGATATTTAAAATCAGAAGGTTGTTCTGCAGCTCTAACAACCGCCTCTGCAAGGTCAACAGCTCCCTTTCCCCCTAATCCCCAATGGTTGCTGATCACCGCATCCACTGCTCCGCCCTCTTCCACGGCCATCTTACGCACCAATTCCAATTCTGCTGGTGTATCTGTGTAGAATTGATTAACTGCCACCACAACCGGTACGCCGAATTTTTTCGCGATGGAGATATGATGCAGAAGGTTTTCCATTCCTTTATGGAGAAGTTCTATATCTTCCTTTAGGTATATATAATCAAGCGGTTTTCCAGCAGAAACGATCGGTCCACCGCCGTGCATCTTTAGTGCGCGGACCGTAGCCACCAGCACAACGACAGATGGCACTAAACCGGAGTAACGGCATTTTATATTAAAAAATTTTTCCATCCCCATATCAGCGCCAAAGCCTGATTCGGTAATCACATAATCTGCCAGTTTCAATCCGATCTTATCAGCAAGGATCGAACTGTTGCCGTGTGCAATATTCGCAAAAGGGCCTGCGTGCACAAATACCGGTGTCCCTTCCAGCGTTTGCATCAATGTTGGTTTTATAGCATCCTTCATTAATGCTGTTATCGCACCTGCAACACCCAAGTCATCTGCCGTTACCGTGTTACCTAGCTTATCCAGCGCTACAACCATCTCCCCCAGCCGTCGGCGCATATCCGCCATATCAGTAGTTAAAGCCAGCACTGCCATGATCTCACTGGCAACTGTGATGTAGAAACCAGATCGCCGCTCAATCCCTTTTTCTGTAGGGCTTTGTCCGATTGTGATCTCCCTTAAATATCGATCATTTGTATCAATCCCACGCATCCATGTAATCGTATCCGGATCAATATCCAGGCGCACGAATCGGCTGCGCTCTTCTTTTGTTAGCTCATTTGGATCCGTCTTATTAATTCCCAACTTCTTCAATCGGTTGAACATTCCTCTGGCAAAAGATCGGTTTCCGTTTTTATTTTTAGGAAAAAGACGCTTGAACAACATTTCATCTGACTGCCGGTTTTCATGAAAAATTCGGGTATCAATCGCTGCCGCCATCAGATTATTTGCAGCAGTGATAGCGTGGATATCCCCAGTTAGATGAAGATTCAGATCTTCCATAGGTATCACCTGGCTATATCCCCCGCCAGCTGCTCCACCTTTTATCCCGAATGTAGGACCTTGAGATGGCTGCCTGATGCACGTGATGACACTTTTCCCAAGATACGCTCCCAATGCCTGGCTGAGCCCGATCGTTGTAGTAGTTTTTCCTTCTCCCAATGGGGTCGGAGTGATTGCGGCAACATCGATATACTTACCATCAGGAATATCTTTGAGCCGCTCAAGGACTTCCAACCGTACTTTAGCTTTGTATGCGCCGTACAATTCGACTTCCTCCGAAAGCAGACCAAGCTCGTCCGCTATCTGAGTAATTGGCTTTAGCTCAGCTCCCTGAGCAATTTCAATATCCGCAGGAACCGGGTTTTTGAGATAAATTTTTGTAGGAGAGAATTTATGTTTGGTGTGTTTTATTGGCATGGCAGTTTATCTGTTTGGAAAAACTAATATTAATCAATTGTGAATTATCTCATATTCTATTAATTATTCAACGGATACTTGAGCAGTTTTTTTCGTTGCGAGCATTTGAAATCTCTCCCCTACGCGGGTTTTCAGAATGAAATATCCCAATGCGACTATCGAGCATATAATCCCGCTGGCATACCACACCCAATTTGGATTGTAATTATCAACAATGATACCTGCCGCTAACGGTCCAACGGATGCGGCTATTCCCCAACCCAGATGGTATGCAGCCATGTATCGTCCACGCATTTCTTCCGGAGCAATATTTGCTATAAGGGTCTGTACAATCGGTGCAATCACCATCTCACCGATCGTAATAATAACCATGGCAGCTAAAAACCCCCGATACAAATTTGTAAAGCCGTACATCGCAAAACCAATTGCGTACAGTAAATTGCCCACAACCATCACACTCAATTGATGATGCTTTTTCACCCTTCTTGTCACCCAGAATTGGAACAGGACTACCATAGCGGCATTTAAACTCATAATATATCCAAACTCTTGAGGAGAAGTTCCATGGACATCGCGTAAATAAACCGATAACGTCGTATTCATCTGCATATATACAATCGCGGTGAATGTCGTCAGGAATAGGAAAGCAAGGAACAATTTATCTCTGAAAACCTTGCTATACCCGCCAAAAGACTGTAAAAGACTCTCCTCTTTCTTTCCTTCCGGTGTATCTGGTTTTGTTTCCGGCAGAGCAAAATACACAATAATTGCAGTGATAACGCTGACCACGCAATCGATAATAAAGAGAAGAAGATAATTTATTCCTGCCAGGATTCCTCCAATGGCAGGACCGATTGTGACTGCCAGGTTCATCGTTACACGCAGCAGCCCAAATCCGTCTGGTCGCTGCTCAATTGGCAAAATATCAGCAAGCATTGCTTGTACAGCAGGACCACCAAAATTTGATACAAATCCAGTAAGAAAGGCAAGTAGATAAAACAAATCCCAGTCCTCAACAAAACCCATTCCCAAGGAAACGCCCGCGCTGAAGATCAACCCGACGATGAGCATCAAACGGCGACCAAATTTATCTGTCAGCGCTCCACCCACCATATTGCCCACAAAAGAGGAGATGGAATGGACCGCAAAAAGCGCGCCGACTTCCGTCATACCAACGTTAAATTTACTTGTAATATATAGTGAAAGGAATGGAAAAATGAGTGCTCCCCCAACCCGATCGATAAAAAGAGCGCCAATCAGCACCCAGAAGTTGCGTGGGTATTCATTCACTGTTGACCGTATCTTTTTAAGCATAGTTTTCCTTCATTGATTATTTTGATCCGCTTGCATGAATGCAGTGAATCTATCTTTTACTTTATACTGAAGCAATCCAAAACAAATAACTGCGACAACTGCCAGGATCCCAGCAATGTACCACACCCAATACGGGTCATAATTATCCATAACCAATCCAGCTAAAAAAGGCGCAACGCTATTGGGTATAGCCCACCCCAATCCATACGCTGCCATATACCGCCCGCGCATATCCTCTGGTGCAAAGAACGCGGCCAACGATTGTGCGACCGGAATATGGATCATTTCCCCGATCGTGATGACCGCCATACCCACAAAGAACATGGTGTATGCACTCACGTAACCATACAGGACAAAACCAATCCCATATAAGGCGGAAGCAAGCATCATCAACAACATCGGCGGGAATTTTTTTATCCGTTTTACGATCCAAAATTGGAAAAGAACCACAATCGCAGCATTCATACTCATCATATAGCCAAAACCATGTGCGGGAACATCATGCACGCGATTCAGAAACACAGGTAATGTTGTGTACATCTGTGTATACACCGAAATGACAATGATCGTCGCGAAGATGAACGCCATGAATAATTTGTCTTTTGCGATCTCGCGATATCCCGCGATTATTTTCACTACTGATTCTGTTTCAGTACCCTCAACACCAGCTGGCTTTGTTTCCGGGATTGCCAAAAGAACAATAAAGGCGGTGATCGAGCTGGTACACGCATCAATGATGAATAAGAGCAAGTAAGAAACACCAGCCAACACCCCACCAATCGCTGGGCCAAATGTGATTGCCAGATTCGCAACCACACGTAAAACACCAAATCCTTCTGCTCTTTGGTCTCCTTCTAATAAATCCGCCACCATTGCTTGCCGAGCAGGGTGTCCAATATCAGAGAATATCCCAGCCACTAACGCCAAAAAATAAAACGCTGACAAATCAGTCACCAGTCCCATCAATATACCGGTAACCGCGCTGGAAATAAGCCCAAAAATGATGATCACTTTCCTACCCAATCTGTCCGCTAGCGCGCCCCCTATCATACTTCCAACCAGGCTGCTGATTGACCATAAGCCAAAGATCAGGCCAACTTCTGTCATGCCTACATTGAATTTTTGCACCACATACAATGATAGAAAGGGAAAGATTAATGCCCCACCAAGGCGGTCAATGAATGTTGAAGCGATAAGGATTCTGAATGGCTTAGGAAAAGCGTAATATTGTAATTTAAGTCTCTTGATCAAACATCACTCCGTATTCTGGATTAGACAAGAGATTATACCTGTTATAGAGAGAAGGATATTCCTCTTAATAAATCCACTTTTGGGAATAGTACAGGTGGAGAATCTTCTTTATTTGCTTGCGTTATAATCAATGAAACATAATGCGAAAATCTTATCTACCTCCTTTAGGAAAAATTCTAATCTCAAGTATTTTCTTAACCATCCTCGGTGGAGGTGGATTGGCATTTATTTTTATGTTTTTGAAACCAACTTTGGGACCCCGCTGGATGTTCTTTTTCTTTCTTTTGATAATTGGTGCAGGTGTCGCGCTGCCTTTTTGTTACCTTATCCAGCGCCGATTCGCTAGCCAGGTTATACCAGAAAAAGTGCTAATCCGAGAGGCGATCTTATTCGGTGTTTTCCTTACCCTGGTCGCCTGGCTGCAGTTAGGGCGAATTCTAACGAACCTGACTATAGTTATCATTTCTATCGGTTTCGTACTTTTAGAAATGCTCCTCAGGATGGCAGAAAAAGCGACTTTTATGGCGGATGAAAATGTCGAAAGTTGATCTCAGCGCTATTCCATCGGTTGATGTCATCCTGCAATCACCCTCCGCAGACACCTTGATTAATACTGCAGGTAGGGAGTTAGCTGTAAAAGCCATTCGGCAGTCCCTTGATCAAATTCGCGAAAAAATGCTTTCCGGCCTTCCTTTACCAGATGTTGAAACGATCATCAAGGAAGCATATGAATTCGCAAGGGAATGGATGAGTCCATCTTTATTTCCTGTGATTAATGCCAGTGGAATCATCCTGCATACCAATTTAGGCCGCGCACCGTTAAGTGATGACGCCATAAAAGCTATGCAGGAGGTTTCCGCCAACTACAACAATCTAGAATTTGATCTCCAGAAAGGAAAACGCGGAAAAAGATCTATTCATGCAGAAGAGATTCTGAAAAAATTAACCGGAGCTGAAAGCGCGCTTATTGTGAACAATAACGCAGCGGCGGTCCTCCTTGTTCTCAGCGCGCTTGCAAAACGTAAAAAAGTCATTATCCCGAACTCGCAGCTTGTTGAAATCGGCGGAGGATTTCGTGTTCCGGATGTAATGCGGCAATCAGGCGCAAAGTTGATTTCCATCGGAACGACCAACCGCATCCATTTGTCTGATTATCTTCAAGCACTCGAGGATGGCGCTTCATTGGTCCTAAATGCCCATCACTCAAATTTCAAGATCATTGGCTTTACAACCGAACCAAAACTTGAAGAAGTGATAGCGGTAGCCCACAACCATTCGGTACCGTTTGTTTACGACCTCGGTTCGGGTGCATTGATGGATACCAGTCTTTATGGGTTAGCGCATGAACCCACTGTATTTGAAGCGATATCAGCAGGTGCAGATATCATCTGTTTCTCGGGTGACAAATTACTGGGAGGGCCGCAGGCAGGCATTATTATCGGCAGATCGGAACTCATGGGAAAGATCAAACGCCATCCACTGGCACGTGCCGTACGTGCGGACAAAACCTGCCTGTCAGGCATATCCACCACACTCATCCATTATCTTAAGGGGGAGGCGGAAGACAAAATACCAATCTGGAAAATGATCGCGCTGGACTTGGATACAGTCCACCAGAGAGCTCAAGACTGGAAAAATACGATTGGCCAGGGCAACGTTATAGAAGGAAATTCGATGGTCGGAGGCGGAAGCCTTCCTGGTGAAACCCTCCCCACATATCTGTTAGCGCTGGACGTTCCGAATGCGAATAAATTCCTCACCCGCCTTCGAGCTTTACGCTTTCCAATTGTCGCCAGAATTGAGAGTGGTCAGGCCCTCTTCGATCCCCGCACTGTCCTTCTAAATCAGGAAAATGCATTCTTACTTGGTCTTAAAAAAGTTTTACTAAATCAAGAATAATGATTTTCTAACGCAGGAGATACGATCAATGAAAAATGATATTGACCGTTTGATGGAAGAGCAACACATAGACGCGTTGTGGATCACAGGCGGACTGCAAAATAACCCCGATATGGTCTATTTCACTGGTATCCAGCATGTAAACCGTGCTGATCTTTTTAAAATCTGTGGAAGAGATCCCATTCTCTACCATTTTGCGAATATGGAACGGGAGGAAGCAGCCAGGTCCGGGCTTGAAACCCATTTCTATTTTTCCGATAAACCACTGAAAGAATATCTTCAGAAAAACAAAGGCAACCTTTCCGCAAGCATCGCTTCCAGAATGAAAGAAGCGATGGAAGAAATGGGATTGGCCAGCGGTCGGGTTGCAATCTCCGGAATGATCGACATCAGTTATGCCTATACATTGATCGAGCAGCTAAAGGTATTTCTCCCAGAAATTGAATTTATTAGCTTCCTTAAAGACAGTGGTATCGCGCAAGCGCGCATGACTAAAAGTTCTCAGGAGGTCAAACACATTCGAAAAATGGGTAAGATCACAACTGAAGTGGTAGACCGCATACGCAGTTTCCTGCAAGGGCAGAATATCGCCAACGGTCATCTTGTTTTCCCAGACGGAACGCCGATCACCGTGAAAGATGTAAAAAGCCGCATCCGGTCGTGGCTGGCTGAATTAGGCGCGGACAATCCGGAAGAAACAATTTTCGCCATCGGCCGAGACGGAGGCATTCCACACAGCAGCGGCAGTCCTGATGATGTGATTGCGCTGGGAAAACCGATTGTCTTTGATATCTTTCCCTGTGAAGCAGGTGGTGGATATTTTTACGATTTCACGCGTACATGGTGCCTGGGTCATGCTTCAGATGAGGTAACCCTTCTCCATCAGCAAGTGTTGGACGTCCACCACCGGGTAATTGATGAGCTTCAGGCCGGCCAACCCTTTAAAGTGTTTCAAGAAAGAACCTGCCAATTATTCGCGAAAATGGGACACATAACAGTTGCTGAAAAAAACAATATCACGGAAGGATATCTGCACAGCGTCGGGCATGGATTAGGAATGAATGTTCATGAGAAGCCATTCAGCGGCATCACGGCAGCTCCTGATGACCTCCTTATACCAGGTGTAGTATTTACTATCGAACCAGGTTTATATTATCCAGAAAAAGGCATAGGGGTCCGCATCGAAGATACAATATATCTAAATGAGAATGGACAATTTGAAATACTGGCAGATTATCCCTATGATCTTGTCATTCCATTAAATAATAACTATGAATCCTAAAAGTTCTATGAGAAAGAAAACACGTATCCTTGCGATTGAGTCCTCCTGCGATGAAACTGCCGCGGCTATTTTGGTAAACGGCACACATATCCTATCCAATGTGGTCGCTTCCCAGACCGAGCTGCACGCACAGTATGGCGGTGTATTTCCAGAGATGGCATCCCGCGAACACATCCTTGCGATCTATCCAGTTGTTAAAAAAGCCCTACAGCAGGCACATTTGGGATTGGATGAACTCGATGTGATCACCGTAACTCGAGGTCCCGGTCTTGCCGGATCTCTTGTGGTGGGTATGAACATGGCAAAAGCGCTCTCTCTGGGCAGCGGGCTCCCATTGATCGGTATTAACCACCTGGAAGGACACCTTTATTCTGCCTGGATCAATGTGGATGATGATAAGGATCAAATCACGCCGGATTTTCCCGTGGTCGCTCTGATCGTATCTGGCGGTCACACATCGCTGATCCTGATGAAAGACCATCTCACCTATGAGCATCTCGGCAGCACTTTGGATGATGCTGCGGGTGAGGCGTTTGACAAGGTCGCCCGATTATTAAACCTGCCTTATCCCGGGGGACCGTCTATCCAAAAAGTTGCCGGTCGCGGCAACGCGACAGCTTTTCAGTTTCCTCGTGCACGATTGGGTAATAGTTGGAATTTTTCATTCAGCGGATTGAAAACCGCTGTTCTGCGAGAGGTAAAAAAACTACAATCTGAAGGAATAGTTATCCCTGTTAATGATGTCGCCGCTAGTTTTCAAGCAGCTGTGGTGGATGTCCTTGTGGAAAAAACCTTCGCGGCCGCTGAACAGTTCAGCGCGCAGCACATTATTGTGGCTGGGGGAGTATCAGCGAATCGCGCATTGCGCAAGTCGATGGCCAGCCAAAAACAATATCAAGTACATATCCCGCCCATAAAACTATGTACAGACAATGCCGCGATGATCGCAGCCGCCGGGTATTTCCGCTTCATTAATGGGTTCAAGGATAAGCTTGATATTGATGTACTGCCTAACTGGCCGCTTGCGTGAGAAAACGATGGGCATCTGGGATGAGATCATTAATTCTAACAACCAGGAACATACCAGACAAAATGAGGAAGACAGCAGCTGTTCGGAATTTGGAGCAATTTGTCCGCTCTGTAGAACAGCGAATCTGGAATATGACGGGAAGCTCAATCTGGTCTGCCCCGCATGCAGTTATGAAGCGGCCACCGGATTCACCTGATAACAATTTATAACCCCTGGATTGGGACTGTGAAAGGAATAATATGGATGCAAAAGTGATTTGGAAAGAACGCATGAGTTTTGAGGGTACCTCCGACTCGGGATTTAAAATACCATTGGGGACTAGCCCTCGTGTGGGTGGGGAGGATGATGGGTTCCGTCCTTTGGAATTACTTGCGATCGGTTTAGCTGGCTGCACCGCCATGGATGTAATCTCTATACTGCGAAAAAAACGACAGGAAGTAAACAGTTTTGAGGTTAAGGTTCACGCTGAACGCAGCGACGAACATCCTAAAGTTTTTACTCATTTGGCAATTGAATATGTGATCAGCGGAAAAGATATTTCCCGTGATGCGGTTGAAAGGGCGGTTGATCTATCAGCGAATAAATACTGCCCTGCGCAAGCCATGCTAAAGCAAGTAGCACCGATGGAAATGAAAGTGACCATTTTGGAATAAATTATTTTCTTAATTTTAAAAGCAAGAATTAACTTGCGGATTTTTATCTTTTAATAAGAAATATCTAGCCATTATTTTTCTTGCCTGGTTGAAGAAGGAAATTTTTTATATATTTAACCACCGCGCAGCTTCATCCGGAAGACTCTCAATCGTTGTCTCCGCCAGGTGGCAGTGCGGCAATGAATGCAAGAACTGAGGTCCATACTGCTTCGAAAGCACACGCCGATCCAGTACAGCCACTACACCCCGATCTGATTGGGTACGGATCAACCGTCCGAACCCCTGCCGAAATCGGAGGATCGCCTCTGGCAGTGTATATTCGCCAAAAGGGTTCTCAAATGTTTCTGAGCGGGCGGCAATGATCGGGTCACTGGGAACGTCAAACGGAAGTTTGGTAATCACCAATACAGATAATGCTTCTCCGGGCACATCCACACCTTCCCAGAAAGAGCGGGTACCTAACAGCACAGCCCGTTCCGTATTCTTAAAGGATTTAAGCAGAGAAGAAGCAGATGCGCCTCCACCCTGTTCAAACACTTGAATATGATCCTTAGCCAACAGAGGCGTAATCACCTGAGAAGTGGACCGCAGCTGTCTATATGACGTGAATAAAACCAGCATACGGCCGCCGGTCGCTTTTGCCGTTCGTGAAATCGCGCGCGATAAATACTGCTGGTAAGCACGGAAATCAGCCGGTTCCGGCATATCTGTCGGCAGGAATAGCAGCGCGGAATTCTCATAATCAAAAGGCGATCCCATCACTAATTCATCAGCTTCATCCGCATTCAAACGAGAGCGGATGTAATCAAAAGATCCTTCTGACTGTAACTCACCAGAATCATCCCCGTTTATCTGGGAGTAGAAATAATCATCTTGCTCGGTGGTCGTTAATGTCGCAGATGTGATCACCACGCTTTCTTTTGGATGCCATATATATTTTTCCATCAGCATCCCGATATGCAGAGGGGCGAAGTTCAGGGTAAGTTTCCGGAATCGGAAATCAACCTCTATCCAGTAGATGTAACCCGGGTCAAGGTTGAACACCATCGCGTTAGTGAAGCGGTGCACTTCCTGCAGACGCCGCGTGATGCTCGCCAGATCACCAAGCAGGATTTCGATCTCTTCATCATTCATCTGGATCTCGTCCGCCATGTCATGATGAAGTTGCTCAAGCATCTTCTGTAAACTATCTACTGGCTGCGCCGCAGCGTCCCATGCATTATGAATTTCAATCCAGTTTTCTTTTTCATGTGTATTCCTAGTCACACGTAACTTTTGCCCATACTCCCCAATAGGTTTACCGTCCCGTTCATCCTCAAGGAAGGCATCCACCTGCACAAAGAAAGTTCGGAACATATTTTCAGCACGGAAAGCAAAATCTGCAGCTTTTCCGATCATTTTTTCTGCGCCTGCCTGATCAGATGGTTTAAGGTGTTTTCTAGTGATCTCGAGTGTTCTTCCTAAGACACCGCTGTTCATTCCACCCAGTTCAGAGAATAACCGTTCAATCTCCCTGCGTGTAACTCGATAGCTAAGCGCATTTGTGGATGCATCTTCCAGGTGGTGCGCTTCATCCACGATCAGATATTTATATTCCGGAAGAACTCTGTTGTTCGCGACCACATCCGAAAGAAGCAGTGCGTGGTTCACGATAACAATATGCGCGTTGAGCGCTGTCTGCCGGGCGCGGAAATATGGGCATCCGCCGCCCATTCTGCTAATGCATACTTCCATGTTGCATGATTCATCCTGCGCAGATATCCGCGCCCATGCTTCCTTTTCAGCAGGTCCGGTCAGTGTGAGTTCATTCAAATGCCCGCTTCCACCGGATTCCATCCATACTAGAACTTTACACAACAGCCGCAGTTCGTTTGCGTTCCGTGGTTTACGATGGCGCAGCGCCTGCAGTCTCCTAGGGCAGAGATAATTAGAGCGTCCTTTCAGGACAGCCGCCCGCAGATTAATGCCTAATGCTTCTTTGACATCAGGTATATCCTTATCCATCAATTGATCCTGCAAATTGATGGTGTTTGTTGAGATCAATACCCGTGAGTTGTTCATTGTTGACCACAACGCCGCGGGCACTAAGTAAGCGTATGATTTGCCGATGCCTGTACCGGCTTCCACCATCAGATGCTGGCTTTCCGAGATCGCATTAGTAACAGCCTGCAGCATCTCGATTTGCTCATTTCGTGATTCAAATTTATCCAAATACTGAGAAAATACTCCGCCCGGGCTCAATATCTCCGTGATTTCTTCCAAATCCAGGGGGCGAATATCATCATTAGCTTTCAGCGGGGGCGTTAGGATCTCAGAAGGGTCGGTAAAAAGCACACCGTATTCTTTCTGCTTTGCGGAACGCGCTTGAATGGGAGCTTTCGATTGTTCCCGCAGTACTTGCGTGAAAAACCAGCGCCCATCCCAGGCAATATTCTTTGAGGACTGCACGATCTCAGCGATCAGATGCACAGGAAGGGCGCGTGCTTTTTCCAACAGGCGCAGAAACACTTCCAGCGTCGCGTCAGCATCTTCCTGGGCACGGTGCGGAGACAGATTTTCAATACCTAAAACATCGACCAAAGACGCTAAACTGTATCTTGGTGCGGAAGGCAGGATGACTGAGGCTATCTCGAACGTATCGTTGACAGGATTATTGTCGAAATTTTGGTGCAACTTTAAAAATGCCAAGTCAAACGAAATATTATGGCCAATCACCGGAAAATCCCCAATGAAATCCGCAAAATCCTGGATTACTGCCGTGATTGGCGTGGCGGAAGCTACCATCTGGTTGTCAATCCCCGTTAGTTGAGTGATCATTTGGGGAATTGCCTGCTGAGGATTGATGAGAGACTGCCACTTCCCCGCGATCTGGTTCCCATCGTATTTAACCGCACCGATCTCGATGATAGCGTCACGACGTGGGTCCAGACCGGTTGTTTCAATATCCAATGCGACGACGGGGAACATGGATTCGATTATACCAGAGCCCCTTTTGTTAATGGTTAACGCGTTTTGATAATACTAATCCTGAGAAAATAAAAGACCTCGATGATGGTCCATATTTTTCCTCCTTTGGATCAATCAACAAGGTCTTCTACACAGAGTGAAATAATAATAGCATTTTTACTCTTCTGATACAAGTACTTGTATAGATTCATTACCTTCTTCGGAAGAGCAAACAACAATTCAAGTTGAAAATTTACTCGTATGAATCTTTCATACTCAGCTGGGCAAGATGCTGGATTCCCTTTCAATCTCGATTATAGTTAACCTCTAACATGGGTGAAAATCAAATCTATGATGTAGTAGTGATCGGCGCCGGGCCAGCTGGTATGATTGCTGCCGGTCAAGCAGCGCTGGCTGGCGCGCGAGTAGTGCTGCTAGAAAAGACAGATGCACCTGGTAAGAAACTGTCCATTACTGGTAAGAGGCGCTGCAACCTGACCAACGCCGCCGATTTGCCCGAGTTCATTGATCATTTTGGCCCTAACGGGCGCTTTCTGCACCAAGCGTTCGGACGCTTCTTCCGGGATGATCTGCTGGAATTCTTCGAAACTATCGGTGTTAACACGGAAACTGAACGCGGTGGTCGAATTTTTCCTTCTAATGGCGACGCCCAATTCGTTACACAGCAGCTATCACAATGGTCGCTGGAAGCAGGCGCGCACGTCATGCTGCGTTCACCAGTAGATCAACTAGTGGTTGAGAACGGACATATCTCTGCGATTACGACCCGTGATAAGCAAACCATTCCCGTAAAAGCGGTCATCCTCTGCACTGGCGGCGCGACTTTTACCGGCACCGGCTCAACCGGCGACGGCTACTATATGGCGCAGGCAGTTGGGCACACTCTTATTCCTCTTCGTCCAGCGCTGGTCCCCCTCAAGACCGCCGGCAAAACCGCACAGCGCCTGCAGGGACTGTCACTGCGTAACATCAGATTAAGCGTGTTTTTCGACCAGAAAAAAGTTATTGATACATTTGGTGAAATGCTTTTCACCCACTTCGGCATCTCTGGACCTGTCGTTCTCACGCACAGTGGGGAGATCGTTGACGCGCTGCGCGCTGGCAAACACGTATCCCTATCTGTTGACCTCAAGCCCGCTCTAGATGAGAGTAAACTCGACGCGCGCCTTCTGCGTGAGCTCGACCAGGGCGGTAAACAGCACGTCCGCACAATGCTCAAGCGCCTCCTACCCGCCAAGATGATCGCGGTTTGCGCTGATCAGAGCAAAATCCCGCTGGACCGTCTCTGCCATCAGGTTACAGCGCAAGATCGCCGCCGGCTGCTCACATGGTTAAAAAACCTTCGCCTGGAAGTGACCGCTTCCCTCCCCCTCAATGCTGGCATGGTCACAATGGGTGGTGTATCACTGAAAGAAGTCGATCCACGCACAATGATGTCCAAAGTTGTGGATGGCTTGTTCTTCGCCGGTGAAGTGCTTGACCTAGCGGCAGACACGGGCGGATTCAACCTACAAGCCGCGTTCTCGACCGGTTGGCTGGCAGGCCAGTACGCTGCTTCCCAAACCCTCAATAAGAAATAGGAACACACCGCGCCCCGCTCAATCGCGGTGTGTTCTGGATATTACGAAGTAAAGGTCAGAAGATCTGATTTCCGCAGTGCGGGCACTTCAGATGGATGTTCACATCTGGTGCAATTCCACTGACCGGTAAAGGTAATCCCCCATTGCCTACCGGCGGTTGCGGTAGCGGTTGTGAGGAAGCAGATTCCGGATCAATACCGAATTTGGTTACAAATTCGGTGTGATCCCCGTTGAACCTCACATACCCACCCTTGTATTCCCACAGCAGCCATTCCCCTGTCCACCAAATCTTCGGCAAAGTCGGCTCATTACGGTTGGTGAAATCTACGATGAACATATCAATATGTGATGGAATATTATCCAACAACCCGGATAGGTCAACATGGTTATCCCACATGCGCCCATCGTCCATGTTGGGGCTGACCACATGCACCAGTGGTGTGTGCCCCCTGCCGCGCCAGCGGTCGCCAAACCCCATGATTTCATCCAGGGATTGGTTGCCAATTATCACTTTCAGATTGCTCTTCACCCATGCCAACCCGCCCGGTATTTCGTAATAGTCTGCCATATCTACCTCTTTCTGGCTGCTGAGATATCTTACTTTGCAACAGCATGATAATGTTTTCTAATAGATGTGCAATTTGTATGCCAAATAGTTAAAGGAATTGCAGATATACATCAAAATTGATTGTTTTTAATTCCGCTTGCACAATCCCAGCAACTCTGGTAGAATCCTGTCCCGGTGCGGGCGAACAACGCGCAACTGGCAAACACTACAACTTCTCCCCTCAGATGCTGATACATCATACACTCTTGCCTGCACCCGTTTATTTGCTTGAAAAACCCCATTTGGAACCAATAATCCTTAGATTTCAGGCATTGAGCTTTATGCGAAAATCACGACGAACGCTCAACGGGCATGATCAGGCAGTTTGGGCCGCCCATCCCTTTTGCAAATTCGCTCAGGTCAAGATCGTGGACAAGAAAGTTTTCGGCTTCCAAGCACGCAATTACGTCAGAATTCGATCTGTTCACAATTAACTCGTCATCTCCCAGGCAAATAATATTCGCGGTCGTCTCTCCCCCGCAAGCCACGCCAATTCCATAATAACCAGCGATATCACGTTCTGTAACAAGCTCGCTGCAATATAGTAATTTTCCCGAACCAAGAACCATCAGGACTTTATCTAAATGCAGTATTGTCTTGGGAATTTCTATGACGCGTATTTCGTATCCCGCCTTCTCCAGAATACATGATAACTGTCTGATGCCTTCTTTATTTGTCCGAATGGAATGGCCGATGAATGCCGCCGATCCAGCCAGCACGACATCTCCCCCCTCAACTGTCCCGGGTGCTTCGATCTCCCCCACACAGGTTTCTCCCAGTCCATCCAGGATATGAGCCATCCATTCTTCTTCGCCCTGGCGGCTTTCCAACCCAAGCCGCAATTTTATGTATCCACTCGGTGTACACATTGCTGTATCACGCGTAAATACTGAATTTGGATGATCAACCAGTTCCGCAACGTCTATCACTTCAGCGCCAAATTGCTTGAGCGCTGATTTCAGCGCATTGTGTTGGCTAATCGCCATTTCAGGGCTGCCGAGTAATCCAATATTGTGCTTTTCAAGATCGCTGCCGGCAAGGCTGTATTCATATCTTGGCGTACACACAATCACTTTTCTTAATCGTTTGCTTTCATCTGTGAGCATATTTTCTTTTCCTTGATTCTGTATTTTATAATTGATAGGCACTTTTACTAAGCGTTTGCGCCCGGCAACAATTTCACAATGAACTGCTCCAAGGTGCCGTAGAAAATAATATCATTAGGAAACTCATAATGAAATCTATGCGGATTTCCGGCACGAGTTTATAAATTTTACTTGCAAGAACTTTGCAGTGCGATTTTATTAATAACAGTAAGGCAGGTGGGCTCGAACCCTAAAGCCATACCTATCGGAGGATTTCAAGTGCTCTGCGTTTGATTAATTCCTCCACTGCCCCAAGAGTAT
>Ga0114922_10001140_pt1 | contig 25355 bp, 25 predicted proteins | sample AartaG_FD_100975 | JGI IMG/M metagenome (GOLD analysis project Ga0114922, IMG submission 100975) | Deep subsurface microbial communities from Aarhus Bay to uncover new lineages of life (NeLLi) - Aarhus_00045 metaG | ecosystem: Environmental > Aquatic > Marine > Oceanic > Sediment | place... | reverse complement strand
GCAGGAAGATGAAAAATGCAAAGGAGAGGGAGGCTGTTACATGAAGCAGAAGGTTCTCTTTATCTGCTCACACAACTCAGCCCGGTCCCAGATGGCCGAAGGACTCATGAACCATTTTTTGGGCAACCGATATGAAGCGTTCAGCGCCGGTACGGAACAGACCATGGTCAACCCCTTTGCCGTGGAGGCGATGAAGGATCTTGGTATCGACATAAGCCATCACCGTTCAAAAACCGTTGAGGAGTTCAGGGGGAGCAGCTTCGACTGCGTGGTCACGGTCTGCGACAGCGCGAGGGAATCCTGCCCGTTTTTTCCAGGAAAGCGTGTTCTGCACAAGAGCTTTAAAGACCCGTCCCGGGCAAGTGTAAGCAGGGAAGAGATTTTACGGAAATTCATCGAAATACGTGACGAAATCAGAAGATGGATGGAGCGTGAATTTGGATAGTAATGGTGCCGTGAAAAAGGTCGAACCTCACGAAGGCTATCCTCCAGAGCCGGGGAGGTACGTGCGTGGAAACGATTACTCCCCTGTCGTTGTGGTCATCATTCTGAACAGGGACGAGGACAAGATCCCACCGGAATTAGAGGATCTCGTCCGCACGGGTGTGGAGAGCGGGGCCGCTCTGTCTGGGACAGTGCAGACACCCAACATCGGCATCGAAAAAATCATCTGCAACATCGTTGCAAACCCCAACATACGCTACGCTGTTTTGAGCGGTCCCGAGTCCGAGGGACATCGCACCGGTGATGCATTCAAGGCGCTTTTTAAAAACGGTGTTGATGAGAAAAAAAGAATCATCGGTACGGAAGCTAAGCATCCACTCCTGTATAACCTTCCCATGGAGTTCATCACCCGTTTTCTCGAGCAGGTCTCACTGATCGATCTACAGTTCAAGGGAACCCCCGAAATCATTCGAAAGGCTGTGTGGTCCTGCTATCAGGAGGAAACGGTCGATTTTATGGACTACTCACTATACGATCCCGGAGCTTATCCCGGCAAACCCCTGAGCGGGAAGATTACCCAAAAGGTCACAAGGCCGTGGGTGGAACCCGACGATGAAGGTGAGAAGGCGGCAGTGCAAAAAATGCATGAGATGATGGAAAAGTTGAAAAGGAGGAAAGAATCCTTGTAATCAAGTTCCCATGATTGTGGCGTGTCAGTTCTGATCAGAGAAAACGGGTACATATACCTGTCATCACGGTTTAGGAGGTTAGTTGTATGAATAACACATCAGACGTACATGATATGACAGAAACAGGGGTTTTACCATGTTCAGGAGCTTGCAATGTGGGCAACATGACTGTCAAGGCAGCTGGTACACTGGCAGCGGAGAGGGCAGACATTCAGTATGTTTGCGCTCTAGGTTTACCTCTTGGTATTGAGGGCATTATCAGCAAAGCGAAGAGAGCCTCTCAGTACGTTGCGATGAATGGTTGTGAAGTGGCATGTGCCACGAAAGCTCTTCAATCAATCGGAATTGATCCCCGTAAGGAACTGTGTTTGACGAAAGATTTTCCCATCAAGAAAAGTAATGACTATCAAGATGAGCACCGTCTTTCAGACGTAATAGAAAGAGCAAAAAAAATTGTTTATTCGTTTTGTAAATCATCTTCAACAAGTAGTGGTGTAATTTGATGATATTAAAATCTTTACCATTAATTCTTACCGTAGGATTTTTGATCACTTTTACTCATAGTGCAATATGTGAAGACAGATTGCCGGAGGATGCCGGGAAGAAACGCCTTGCTAGACACACGCTCGCTCAAGTGAATGGCAATGCCATCACTGAGGAGTATTTTAACAAACGTTTTGAACAACTGCCTGAGCAGTACAAGAATATGTATCAAAGGGATAAACCCGGGTATTTAGAACAACTCATTGCGGAGGAGCTCCTGCGGCAGGAAGCCGTGAGACTAGAATTTATAAGTGAAAATGGAGCGTGGCTTGAAGGACAGCAGCGCACCATAATACTCCAGCAGGTCATCGAGCATGTATGTCGTGGGGTATCGGTAACCGATGAGGAACTACAACAGTTTTACGACTCGGAAAAAGATCAGATGGGGGGAATGGCATTCGACGAGATAAAAGCTCGTATAAGTGAATATCTCTTAGCACAGAAAAGAAACCAGACGATGAACTCTTTTGTTGAGGGCCTTTACGCGGATGCGAGTATCATTCGTAATGAGAAGTGGATAAAAAAGCAGATCAAGTCTGCAGGAGAAAATCCGCTCGAATCGGCTCTTGCAAATGGTAAACCGACCATCGTCGATTTTGGTGCTTCGACGTGTGTTCCCTGCAAAATGATGAAGCCGATCATTAAAGAGCTTCAGAACGAGTACAGAGGTAGAGTTAATATTCTGCTTATTGAGATTTATGATTATCGAAAGCTTGCTGCGCAGTACGGAGTGCGGGCCATACCGACCCAGATTTTTTTCGACTCAGAAGGCAAAGAAATCTGGCGTCATGAGGGCTTTCTTTCAAAAGAAGAAATTGTGAAACAGCTCAACGAGCTTGGAGTTTAGTAGCATGTTCGAAGGTCTTTTTATTTCACTGACCAGTGCATTAAACAGTATGCCTGGTTTGGCTCTTGCGGCATCTTTTGGCTGGGGATGCCTGAGTATTCTACTAAGCCCCTGCCACCTGGCAAGTATTCCCCTTATCATCGCCTATCTTACTGAGAGGGGAGATATCCCCCTGAAAAGAGCGTGTGGACTGGCGGTGATTTTCTCCTCAGGTATCTTTATCACAGTGGGTATAATTGGAGGCGTAACGGCAGCTATTGGAAGGATACTTGGTGACATCGGTGTGTGGGGCAATTTAGCCGTCGGTGGGATTTTCATCCTCGTCGCCTTATATCTTTTTGATTTAATTAGTATACCAAGAATGACCGTAGGAACTCACCGTGTCAAGAGAAAGGGTTTTTTGGGGGCACTCATACTGGGAATGCTTATCGGAATTGCCCTTGGACCTTGCACATTTGCATATCTTGCACCAGTATTAGGTGTAGTATTTCATGTTATATCGAGTAGTACCTTCTTTGCTTTATTTCTTCTCATTTCTTATGCTGCAGGGCACAGCATGATCATCATCTTCTTCGGTGCAATTTATGGAAAGGTTCAGCATTATCTCGACTGGACTTCGAAAAGTAAAACAGTACTGATCGTGAAAAAAAGTGCTGGCGTGTTTGTATTTCTAGCTGGAGGTTATATCCTGTTCAGCGCGATAAGGACACTCTAAAAATATGATATTGCAGTGGAGGAGACAGAATCAGATGCTTTGTAGAAGGCATCATATCTTTTTTGCATTAATTAGCTTGAGTTTGCTGTTTTTGTACAGTCCAGAAATTATATTTGGCTCTCAGAATAGTAAGAAGGTTAATGTTGCTTATGTAAGCGTTGAGGAGGCGAAACGTCTTTTTGAAGCAGGTGCCATATTTATAGATACTCGTGGTCCTCTGTATTACATAGAGAGTCGTATAGAAGGTGCAGTGATAATATCAAAGGAAGAGCTCGATCAAGATCTTCTCAGGATTAGCTACACTAATTATAGATTGAGGGAGCATCGCGACGAGTACGTCGAAAAATCCAGATACAAGGATATTACAAAGATCGACTGTGTAGTATACGGTGTGGGGTATGGATCAACCGACGACAATGTTCATGTAGTTGCAGAAAAATTGACAGAATATAGGTTCAGAAATGTATTCATCTTGAGGGATGGTTTTAGTACTTGGAAAAAAGCAGGATACGCCGTTGAGCAGGGCGCCAGCTCTCTGGTTAATAGCAGTACCATTGTGTTTTTCTACATACCAGGATGCCAGAGTTGCATATGGGCTAAAAAATATCTCGGGAAGTTACTGAAAGGCAAGGGCCTGTTTGTTTTAGAGAAGAGTATGATGTTGCAAGATAATCAAATACTGAGAGAAATCTATGATAGTGTCTATAATGTACCTGCAGACAAAAGAGGGATAGTGCCTGCGGTATTTAGAGGCTCGGCAGTGTTAATTGGTCAAGATGATATTGAAATAAATATACATGAGGTGCTTTCTGAAGAACCACCCTCTAATCTTTTACATGATATAGAGGACAGCAATCATATAAATGATAATGTCTTTAGGAGGTTTGAAACATTCACTCCGATATCTGTCGTTGCTGCAGGACTGCTTGATGGTGTCAATCCTTGTGCATTTGCAGTCCTTGTATTCTTTATATCCTATCTTGCATTTACCGGCAGAGAGAGTAGACGACTTCTCTGGGTGGGAATTATCTTCATTTCTGCCATTTTCATGACCTACTTTCTGTTGGGTATCGGCATCTTTAATTTTTTACATGTGTTGAAAAGGTTTCAGATCATAATCAATATCATCTATATTGCTACCGCAATTGTGGCACTCACCTTTGCATTCTATAACATAACGGACTCAATTAAGGCGAGGAAAGGAGATACAAAAGGGCTCAGCCTGCAGTTACCTGAAAGGATAAAACGACTAACTCATTCAATAATAAGAAAGCACGTGAGTTCAAAATATATATTCATTGTTGCTGGATTTACAGGCTTTCTTATTTCTCTTTTTGAGTTTGGTTGTACTGGCCAGATTTACCTCCCTACCATTGTATATATCCTAAATATGCCAGGTATGAAGTATAAAGCGCTTACTTTTTTAGGATTATACAATATCATGTTTATAATACCTCTTTTGTTTATTCTTGTTGCAGTGACACTTTTTGAGGTCAACACTACTAGAATAGGTCAAATATTTAAAAAGAGGATATACATTATTAAGATCTGTACAGGGGGATTCTTCCTTTTTCTGGCTGGCTATATGATCTATATAAGTTTTCAATCTTTTGGAATATTATGACCTTTCTCATTTTTAGAATTTTACTCTCTGGTCCGAAATGATATTCAGAACAATCTTTTTGAGCTGGTTGTCTTTCAAAGATTGTTCAGTTACAGCAAGGCTTTAATACATTTCCGAGGAATATCCTATACCCCATTGCCCAACGGTTTTCTGCTGATAAGTCTTTTTGCGTCGGAAAATCTACTGTACTCTGCACCGATTCCCATTTGCTTGCATTATTACTAAGTTTTATTAGCCTGAAGTATACAGTTCTCGAACTCCAATCTCCTCTATAGAATTCTTTATACCAGATATTCCCCTCATTATCAGTCCATTTATCCACAATTGTGGAGGTGCCTCTACCGGAAGGTTTTTCATCGTCCTTAAACGTATATACCTCGAAGTAACCCCACCACGTATAAATGAGCTTCTGTTCTGTGTTTCCCCATGGGTCATTTTGATTTATCCAGGTTCCTTCCAGTTCTTCAGTATTAGCAGGAATATAATAGTTTCGTGGTGTATCATTGGTATTTTCTGCTTGAACCATATTCAAAGACAAGCTCAAAAAGAACGGTATATAAATAAGCAATAGATTTTTATATTTCATTTTTTCCTCCTTAAAAGATGACCATAACACATAAGACCCTATTTTAATCAACCCCCATCATTCGCAGAGATTGTAACTATATCATTATTTGGAGATATTGGAATGGTCTAGATGAGAATCTGGCTGTAAATGATGGAGAACATCTGGAAGGGGTAAATGCCCTGGGTGCATTTCGAGAGGGGATAATTTCAATGAATGAGCATTTATCACTTCGCAAACGAAAAGAGCAAAGACTGATGGTTGCTGGCTTTGAGGACCTTCATCTCTGTGGTAGTCACGTGTTGTTATTCCTTAACAGTCAGGGTAAACTTTTAAGGGATGCTACAGGTGACCTGCCCCCTAAAAACTGGTCAAGATGTTATGTTAGTATAAGGGGTAAAAACGTCATAGGGAGGCAGGTTCATGGCTCGAAAAAGGTACTCACCGGAACAAATCATCAGACTACTCAGAGAAGCTGAAGTGTTCATTGCCGAGGGTATGACTGCGGCTGAAGCTGCCCGTAAGATCGGTGTCAGCGAGCAAGCCTAGTACTGGGGATAGTGCGAATATTTTTTTCAAATCTTATTTAAGATGTCATCACGTACCCTTTGGACATTTCCTAATATCATTATAACTTCTTAACTAGCCTGCACACTTCAATGAATACTTATTAGTGAAATGTCTAAAAGAAAAATCGCTGTGTTATTGCTGTGAGTATTTTAGAAATAAGGGAAAGGGAAGCGTTCTTTTACATAAATGATAATTTAATGTCTTTGATAAAAAAGAATTATAAACAGCAGGATTCGGGCAATGCGGGATTCGAACCCACGATCTCTGGCTCCGGAGGCCGAAGAAGTGCACATATCATTGCTCACTGCTCTTTTCGAGGGTTATAGTTTTCAATTACCAGAGGACAATGTGATTGAGCATGTAGTTACTCCTGAAGAAATCAAGTCTGCACTTGGAATAGGCGTACAAGCAGAGATAGACAACATTGCGATGTACGAAGCTTTTTTACAGACAGATTTACCTGCGGATGTTCGTGATGTTTTCGAGAGATTGACGACAGCATCGTAAAAGCATCTGAAGGCTTTTCATAATTCGCTGAGAAAGTATGAATAATCCCGTATCTGAATTAACAATATCAATTCCCTATGTAAAAGGGGTGTCCAAAAAGGTGGTATCTCAACTGCCTTTTAAAACCGATGCATACAGGGTCTGTGCGGCTGCAGATGCCACACGGTGGCTTACAACAGGTTTCAAATACAACGATCTGGCCCCGGGTCTCTTCCTTTCCAGTGCGTGTATCTCCTTTGAAGGCAGGCTCCTTAACTCCGGAATCCATCTTTTGATGTATGCACAATCGGGATCGAAATTCTGCTGCTGCCTCCAGGGGTTGAATATTCTGAAATAGGGCTGGGCATCACAACCGGTCGATGCCGCCCATTGCCAGTTCCCGTTGTTGACGGCAGGATCATAGTCTACCAGGTTCCGGGCAAAGTATTTTTCCCCCCATCTCCAGTCGATATGCAGGTCCTTAACAAGAAAAGAGGCTGTAATCATCCGCACCCTGTTGTGCATAAAGCCGGTTGCATTCAATTCACGCATGCCCGCATCAACTATGGGAAAGCCTGTTCTGCCCTTGCACCAGGCTTCGAACAGGGCTTCACTGTCGGACCATTTGATATTTCTGTACTTTTCCCGAAAGGAGCCGCCGATTACGTGCGGAAAGTGGTAGATGATATGAGTGAAAAAATCCCTCCAGTAGAGCTCGGTAATGAGTGTGTGGGAGTCGCCGAACAGATTGACTATCGTATGATATACTTCTCTTATCGAAACCGTTCCGAATTTGTTGTGAGCAGACATATGAGAGGTGAAATCCCGGGCCGGATAATCCCTCTGTATTTCATAGTCAGAAAGTCTGCCAAGATTGTCCAGTAGTACGAGTCCCTCCTTTCTACCGCCCTTGAGCAGTATATCGGGATTTCTCCGGGGGAGAAGATCATCAAGGAGAGCGGTCTCTTTCTCATCTTCAATATGCTTCGTATAGTACCTATGGTTCTGTAGACGCTCATATGCCTCAGGCGCTCTGACAGGCAAGGTCCTCGCCTTTTTCAGAAAGGGCGTGAAGATGGAGTAGGGTTTGCGGTCGTTTTTATGAACCAGATCAGGTTCATGGAGAAGTGCATCTGCGTGATGAACATATTCAACTTTTTTCTTCTCGAGAATTGACTGAATCGCCTCGTCTCTCCTTCTCGAGAATGGCGTGTAGTCCCTGTTCCATGTGACAAGGTCGATTTCGAGGGAAGATACCAGCTTCTCCACCACCTCCTCAGCAACGCCGTAGAAGAGACACAGTCTGCCTCCCCTTTTACCGAGTTGCCCCTGCAGATCCCGGAGTGAATTGATCATGAACTGCAATGCGTTGTCGGACCTGTACTCATTCTGCTCCAGCTGCCTCTCATCAAGAATGAAACAGGGAATAACCAGATCAGCACTCTCCAGTGCGTGGATCAGTGCAGTGTTGTCCTCCAACCGCAAGTCCCTTCGAAAAATGTGCAATGCCAGTTTATGACTCTTCATCCTTTACTCCAATAGCGGCCGGAACCGCCGGATTCAATTACCGGTCTCCATTGTACTTCAGGTGAAAACGGAAAGCCATCACTGAATTTTCCTTGTTATGCACCATCCTGGTGTGGATTGTCAGATTAAGAGCGGTTTATTGAGCCGTATCTACTGTTAACATATTGGAATACATAAATTCATGGCCGGGTTTTGAATTGAAAAAATGGCCATTTCCATAGTATACTGTTGAACCATGCCCATTATAATCCATGAAAAGATCCGCATCGGTGTGAGCGCCTGCAATGCAGGTGCCCGTGTTCGCTGGAACAGGGCCGGCTGGGACCGTTTGGCTCCGCTGAACCGTGAAAAGGCCAGTTTTATCTGGACACCGGTCTGCCCCGAGGTGATGTCCGGTTTTGGCGTGCCCCGGGACCCGGTGCGTCTAACAGGTGGAAACGGCCGGGATCTGTTACAGGGAAACGCACGGATGAAAAACCGATCCGGGCGGGATTTAACTGAGGAAATACGTGCCGGCAGTCTCGACTGTCTGCAGGCACTGAAGCGCGCCGAAGTCGAAGCCTTTGTCTTCATGGAGGGAAGCCCCTCGTGCGGGGTGTATCGCACCACCCTGAAGAACAGACGGATGGGTCATCCCCCCGGTGTCTTCGGAGCACTGCTTCTGGAGGAGGATCTCTTCCTAATACCTGCGCTTGACCTGGAGAGCCCGGTCAAATGGTGGGATTGGCGCCGCCGCCTGCACGCCTTCTGCTGGCTGAAACGTCTGGAAGTGGGATCCAAAGATGAGCTGTACACAGCGTGGCATCAACTGAAATTTCTCTGCCAGGAGGTTGATCTGCCGGAAGCCCGTCGCATAGGCGCCTGGCTCGCCGATTTCCCGAAACGTTTTTCCCGTGAACAGGCCAAAGCTTGGAAATCGTCCACTCTACATCTGCTTCGAAAACCCTCTACTTTCAAGCGTATTTCCGCGGTCATGCAGAAGCACTATGCCCATTACCGCAAGCACTTTAACCCCGATGCGCAGGAGCTCATTGCTCCGGCACAGGAGATGTCCAAACACAGATTCGTCGAGGAGCTGCTTGCCATGGAGAAAAGGGCAGTTACCGAGGGATATGACTTTGGAGGAGCACCAGTGCTGTTCAGGGAGCAGCGCTGATCTGTTTTACCGCTCCTGGGGTTCTTGAATCGATGGCCACAATGCCGAGATAACCGTCCACCGTTACACGGTCACCACTGGCAATACGTTCCGTGGCCTGGGGAATCCCTGTTACACACGGATTGCCGTACTCACGGGCAATGATAGCCCCGTTGATAAGCATCCCTCCTCGCCGTTCAACGATCCCTGCTGCAAGGGGAGCCACAAATGTCATCGCCGGATCAAGGGCATCGCAGACCAGTATCTCTCCCTTTTTCAGGGCGAAAAGCTCTTCAGCCTGTGTTACTACCCGTGCGACACCGGTTGCCATTCCATGACTGGCCGGCTGCCCGAGAAGCTGCCGGAATTATACCTCTGAGCGCCTGCCCGTAGACACCTTTTTTGGTGCAGGTTTAGACTGGTAATCTGCATTTCTCAACGCGCGGATGAGCTCATCTCCTGGCAAATCTGTTGCATATTCCAGCCCCCAAGTCTACAGCCGCACTCTGCCCAGTTCCTCCGCTTCCTGAATCAGCGACTTGAATCGATCCAGGTATATGTTGTCATCGTCCCGGATCCTGTAGCTGGCTCTTCCCAGATCGAGCAGTTCCACAGCCCGCTGCCTCTCCCCTGGTTCGAATCGTGCCAAGTACTTCTGTTCCAGATGTTCACGGCCGGTGATTTCCTGCTCCTCGTTGAGGGGCCTGTCGGAATCCGACATTTCCAGAAGAAGACCTCGCAAATACTCCTCCATCCTTTCCCGGTCTGTCTGCAAGCCGAGAAGGTTTCCGAAACGGCGCTGATAAGTCGAGACCAGATCTAACAGTTCATCATCACCGCTTCGGGAAAGCGAAACCTTATGAATCCGTTCTCGAAGCTCCGGCCGTTCACGGATATACCCGGCCATCCGCCTGATCATCCTGTTCCGCTCCACACTCTCAGGACGGTCCGGACGGAGTAGGGTGACAAATGAAAAAGGATCTTCCGGCTGCACAACGTCATTGTATACCTGGCCGAAAAGCCGCATGCCGTGGGCGAAGGGGATGAGGTCGTCCCAGTACACATCGGTCCAGCGGTCAAGAGCCGTCAACCGCTCTTCCATAACCTCGGCTAGATCCAAATCGGAAAGCCCCTCGAGATCACTCCTGTAAAGCTGATCCGCCTCTTTCTGCATACCCGGGAGTATTGATTTCTCAATCTTTTCCCGCAACTCACTCAAATTCTGAAAGCTGCGCCTCAGCGATAGGTTCCACACACGCTGTTCCTGATTGTCCTCCTTTTTTGCCGTTACAGGCCGGGATTGCAGGATCTGAAGACCCGAGTTGCCGAATGTCCACTCCACATCCTGGGGACTGCCGAAAAGCGATTCCCCGTGCAGGGCGGCAGTGTACACTTCCAATATCTCTTCATCGGAAAGCAGGGATTGCCGCTCAACCCGCTCATCCTCAACGACGCGCACGCCCATCACATCGACGATAACCCGCCGGTGCTCAGTTGGAACTCTGTGGGTTCGAACCTCATTCGTTTTTCGGTCGATCTCCCAACGCTTCGGTTCCACGGTGCCATCGACCAGGCCCTTTGCCAGCCCGGAAACCGCCTCGATTATGGTAACATCCGGGTTGAGAGGGCTTTGAGAAAAGGCGACACCCGAATATGTACCGGGGACAAATCTCTGCACCAGCACGGCCATTGCACTGCTCTCCACCTCCAGGCCCAGTTCCTGACGGTAGAGCAGCACAGCATCCGACCAGAGTGAGGACCGTACCAGTTTGACCTGCTCGAGGATACTGCTCGTACCAGCCACATTCAATACTGATTCGTGAGGACCGGCAAATGAAAGCTCGCCGGAATCCTCACCAATCGCTGAGGACCTCACCGCCATGGGTTCATCTCCCATTTTCTCACGGAACTTCTCACCTAATACGGCAGCCAGTTCCCCGGGTAATGGGGTTTGACTGAACATATGCCGGATTCTCAGTGAAGTGTCCCACAAATCCTCCCAGCGCATATGCTGAAATTCCTTGCGACCCAGTTCGAGACGGATCCGTTCAGCCAGAGGAGTGCTGTCTACAAAACGCCGGAATGCATCGGTCAGGATGCACAAACCATCAGGCACCGAGAACCCTCCCTGATGGAGAAGCGTGAGGGAGAGGGCCGTGCCGCCGGTCATAGAGGCATGGTGTTCTTTTATTTCCTTGAGGTCCAGGTACAGAGTCGTCACAGGAACAGCTCCTCAACTTTTTGGAATCTGCTGACCAGGTTGTAGCTCTTTAATCGGATGCGGTAGAAGCTTGTTGTCGGGGCGGCAACGAATTCTTCGAGATAGGGATGCTTTCCCAGGTAGCGTGACATCAAGATGTCCTGCTCTTGTTCGGACAACTACTCGGCCATTCCCCTGGCGGTGACGGCCATGCATGCGTCGAAGTCCATCTCGAGATTCTGCCTGTTGTCCACCAGCAGCGCAACACTTGGGGCCTCTTGCATGGCTGCCACTTTTCGTGTATATGTTGGAGTAATGAAGAATATCTGTTTTAGATCATCGGAATTGATATAGGCGATCAGGCTCTGATGGGGTTTGCCCTTGTAGCGCGTGGCAAGTACTTCCACCCGCTATGTTTTGAGAAGTCCACCTATGTGATCGAGCAGCTTCTCTCTGTGTGAATCATTCATACTGTCCCACCTCATTTAGGTATATATTCCGGTATTTCTTCAGAATATGATCCACACTCTGCACATTCTCATCAATATCGGGATCTAGTTGGATTTATCCCTGAAAAACCACATATCCAGGTACAATGCTTTCACCATGGCCCCCGTGATGGTGATGAAATTGAACTTTTCAACTTTGCCTATGGCAAGACTGTACTTGCCGCTGTTCAGGCTGTTATAAACGACGACCGAGTAGGTGCCTGCCTCCACGGTCCGATCGAACTCCGGGCCCCAGTAGTAATGATCCCTGCCGTATTTTTCAAAGTATCGGCGCCAGCCGCTTTGCATTCCGTCGGCTTCGTAGAGCAGTTCGTCTCCTGCGAATACCCTGAATGACATGTCGTGGCGCTTGATCGGTTCTCCATCGGGGTGAAAATCGGGGACCAGCAAGTTGACATAAAGGTTGAAGGGTTCTGACGAAACAATCCTGTAATAGTGCGGGTTTCCCTCGAGAACACCGTAATAAGCCCAGGATATCTCCGGCTCATCCACCACCACGGGATTGTCCTCCGAGCTCCTGTTTTTCACCATAATTGGTCTGTGCGCATGAGCTTCAGCCGCAAGAAGCAGCAACAAAAGAAGACAAATCATGGATAAACGCGTGATGTTCACGACCCTCTCCACGGAATGCGGTTTCACCTATACATTGGTTGATACATATACTTGCGAGTACGATCAAGGTTGCCATGTAAACCGGTGCAATACTCAATAACTTAACTTGCCTCATATGCACAAGGAAAGTCAAATTCCTTTAAGCAGGGTTTCCTCAATTCAAAATTTCTATTGAATCAAACTCCGGAGATGAAAAATGAAACGATCGTTTTCGGCACCCTTAATGATTATCTGTACAGTGCTCCTGTTTTCGCCGGTACTTGCCCGGAGCGACTGGATTTTCGATGTGGAGGGAGGGTACGCATGGCCCGGCTACATCGACGTGAGAATACCGAATGATACGGGCACATCGATTTCGCTCAAAGACGACATCCCCGCAGGTTCCAGAGCGGTTTACCGTTTGAGACTGGGATATCAATTCCACCCCAAACATTCCGTGTCGTTTCTGTTCGCTCCCTTTGGCCTGAATGCACAGGGCACCGCCGAAGAAGACATATCCTTCAATGGGGATTTTTTCCCTGCAGGAACCGATCTCGAAGCGTTCTACAAGTTCAACTCATACCGTCTGACTTACAGGTTTGACTTCCTAAACACTGAAAAGTGGACGGTGGGTCTGGGATTCACCGCCAAGATACGGGATGCCGAGGTGCGGCTCGAGGGCGGCGGTGTTCGCTCCTCCAACACCAATGTGGGCTTCGTACCCCTCCTCAACTTCAGGGTTGAATGGATGTTCGTGGATGCATTGAGCCTGCTGCTCGACGGCGATGCCCTTGCTTCCCCCGGAGGCCAGGGAAGGGCGGAGGATGTTTCGCTGGCCCTGATGTATCATTTGATGGATGAAAAGCTCAGTTTCAAGGCAGGGTACCGCATTCTCGAGGGAGGCGCAGATGTTGAAAGCGTGTACAACTTCACCCTGTTGCACTACGCCATTGCAGGCGCCGTATTAAGGTTTTAAGAAGACCTGCAGCAACCCTCACTAAGACCTCTTGAAGAGACGGCCGATGTCGTTGCCGATCACGTAGAGCGATGGAACGAGTACAAGTGTCAGAGGTGTGGCGAAGATGAGACCGTATCCAAGCACCAGAGCCATGGGCGCCATATAGAGGGCATTGCCGCCTATGCCATATGCAAGCGGCAGCAGACCCGCGACCGTCGTGAGAGTGGTGAGAATGATGGCCCTGAGCCGGTTGAACCAGGCGCACGTCGCTCATTCAGTCACCCCTTGAGCACCACGGTTGGGGAACCTGAGCGAATTTTCCGGTGGAGCGAACCCAGGACTCCTGCAGCTGCTCAAAAAAACCGGTGCCGAGAGAGTACTTTTCATCAGCGGAGACCGGTACTTCCCTGAAGACAGGCTCAATGTAAACGAGAAACACATAAACGACTACAACCTGCTGGAAAACGTCTGCATGATCTCGCTGGTCAATTCCCGGGACCGCCCATGTGGTTGCCGAGGAGCTAGATGCCGCAGCCGTGATAGCCAAGAACGGCATGACTCTTGACACCCTCAACGCCTCGCAGCAGCTGACCGTGTCCGTGAGCGGGAGCACGACAACTCTGACGCCGATTACGGGTCAGTCTGCGGATGCATCGGCAGTCAATGATGTGGAGGCATCAAACGGCCTCTTCCAAATAATCGATGCGCTGCTGACTCTGTATGCGCTGTTTCAGCATGAAACGGTTCTGAAATGTTTTTTCAAATCGAAAGAGGGCTCCGGGAAACCGGAGCCTGTTTCATTGGATATGGAAGAACAGATGCCGGTACTGCATGCCGCATCATCTTCACAGGGAAAGGATCTCTCCCACCGCATACGCGGGACCCCGTCCGCGGACATGCTTCTGCCACCTCCGCAGAGCATTTCCGGAACCCTTCTCCACAGCCCGGGCAAGGATTTCACCGAAACGTTCCGGGCTGAGGCGGTTCGGGTCTGCCACCTCAGCGATACCATGATCTTCCGCATCGGCGGCGATGTCGAACTGATCACTGGAGAAGGGCAGTATGACCATGGGTTTTCCATAGCAGAGGGACTCGGTAAAGGAGTTGTTCCCGCCGTGATGAACAATCACGTCCATGTACGGTATGAGGGCCTTCTGGGGAACGTACTCCTCTATGCGTACATTCTTGTAGCCTAATTTCCTCAGATAATCGGCCGATGCTCCAGCACCGACAATCACGAGGCTGTCGGGAAAGCGATTTTTCACCCCATCGACGCAGCACTGCAGCACATCCTCCCGGTATGAGAGAAAGGTACCCATAACGATGAGCACTTTCGGTTTATTGCCGACAACGGAGTGCAGGAGCTCCTCATACCGCTGCGGGAGCGGCTCCTCCTCGAAACAGAAGCCCATAAAGACATGTTTCGGCGCATCTTCGAAACGGAAGCCCTGTAAGTCATGTTTCGGCGCCTCTCCGCCTGCAGACCCTCTCCGGAGATCGGGATAATTGTATAAAACAGCGAGCGGTGAGGCGAGTCTGAATGCGTTTTCCACGGGCAGCACATCGCCTCCGCGCTGCCCGATAAACCGGTTGAACTCTTCGGTAAAACTTCGCTCCACGCGCCGTGCAGTTTCACTGAGCAGCGATAGCCTGCCGCTGTCGATGGATATTTCAGAGGGCCATGATGCGGGAACACCGTATATCTTTTCGCCCGCCGGTATGGTGAGCGGGTGGGGCGGGCAGAGGGTGACGAAGGGAAGTTTCAGACAGTAGAGCACGAGTGTCAGCGCATAGGAAAGCTGGTTTGCAACCCACAGATCCGGTTTATCACGGGCGTTGATATACTCGATATCCTCGAGCAGGCGTTGCGGGTCGGTAAACATATCGGATTTTCTGTCCTTCGACTGAAGGATAAGCGTTTCCACCGCCCCGCGCTTCGTCGATTCCAGAAATCGTCGCAGCTTCTTCTGTTCCTCCTTCGGCTGCCGTGTTCTCTGTGCGACACCGGTGTTTGCATTTCTGTTCACGAGCAGGGGAGTGAAACCGACTCCACCATTTAAAATTCTCTCCTTGAATTGTTCTCCGCATGCAACGGTGGTCTCAACGCCCCTGTCTCGAAATGCACGGGCAAGGGCAAGAGTTGGTGAAAGCTGGGATGAGAAGGGTGGACTGACGAGTATAACTTTTTCCAGTTTCATACTAGTTCTCATTCTCAAAAAGACTGAGATAGTAGTCTGAGAACTCATCAGCGATACGCTTGATGTTGAAGGTTTCCGTTACAAACTCCCTACCCCGCTGGGCAATATCATGGAGCTCTTTGGAGTCGTATACAGCGTGATCGAGTACTTCCTCCATTCCCTGTTTCATTGTGGTTGTGTCGGTGTTGTAAATGAGAAAACCGTTGCTGCCGCTTTCAATATAGCTTGATACACCTCCGTTGATTGGGGCTATGACGAGGAAGCCGCTGCACATGGCCTCGATAATGGCTATGCCAAACTCTTCTTTGAAGCTGCTGCACATATACACATTGGGCTTCGGCCCACGAATGCACGCTGTAATGCTCTGCTCCAGGAGACGAACTTCCGGGTTTGAAAGGGCGGGTATGTGACTGAACCGTCCAATAAGTTCGGGGTTATTTTTCATGAGCAGGTCGAACTGCTGCAGCATCCATGATTCGATCGGGTCGGGACGATCTATATTACCACCGATAAACACGAGGTTGTAGTGCTTACAGAATTGTGATTGTATCCATACTTCGAGCAGATGATGCTGCCCCTTCAATGGATCGAGGCGTCCGACATTGAGTATGACCGGTCTGTAGAGTTCAGCTCGATTAAGCCGATACCGAGCGCTGTGGTTTGCAACCAGATCGAGGTATGACAGGGCCGTAGCCCCTTCCAAATAGGAGAAGGAGGTACGCACACCCTCCGCGATAATACTCAGCGGCTTCTTTCTCGTATCGGATTCAAGCCAGAGCTGAGGAAAATAAGGCATTATCCGGTCGTTTCGACGGTTATGGCCTATGAGAACATGCCCATCTGCATTTTCAATGAGCCTGTCCGCTATGACGACCCTGTTCATACTGCGCAGCGTTTCATCATCGGAAAGAGAAACCAGCTTACCCTCTCTGTCGACAAAGTTCCTGTGGGGGTCAGGAGTGAGGGTAAATACGACCTTTATTCCGAGCCCTCTGGCCAAAGCTGCGACACCCATTGATGCATTATCGGAGAACCTGATGTGAAAGATATCCGGATCAATGCGGTAACGATCGAGAGTTCGACGCACCGCACGCAGTATCTCGAATTCATGGGAAGCCAAATGGTGTGCCAGATAATGTGGCTGGAGGGAAACAGGCACCCTGACCAGGTAGTGATTTGCGGATAAAGTCTCTATGAGGGCCTTTTCAGATTCCAGTTTGACTAGGGGAAGGAGAACCAGGGTGTAGACGGTATCCCAACTCTTTTTTTCAGACAGGCTGTTACCAAGATTGCTCAGAAAGGTCGTGAGACCCCCTCCACCGCCCTTTCCCGGTTGCTGCAAATCACCGTAGAACATGCACTGTACCAGGCTGTGACCCACCGCCGCATTCAGAGCTCCGCGGTTTCTGTGTTGCAGCTCCTGCATTGAAGCATCAACAAGCTGGAGCAGGGGTTTTGCATAGGGGCCCTTTGATTTCTTTGCAGTATTTTTTATACTTTCGAGTGCTCCCATCTCCCGCCTGTCACCGAGCTGTGTCAATGTATCAACAAGCGAAAACCATACGGAAAATGTGTTGTCATCCCTTTCGAGCATTTTATACAGTTCCGGTAGAAGCTCCCTGAATCCCAGTTCGCCCATATAGCGCAGCAATGCAAGCGTGATCGGTTCGTTTCCTTCATATTGATTCAGCAACCGTCGAGTTTCTCCCTCGGTCAGTACCGGCACAACATGCTCTGCCGCAGTATCAAGAACAAATTTCAGAATATTATCATTTTCACGGTTTCCGCGATGCCACTCTCTCAGTGCGATGACGAATTGCTCCGGGTCCCAATCGGAAATTCTCGACCGTATAACATGACCGAGGAGAGAGTCGATATACAAGCTTCTCCCTGCCGTTTTGATCAGATCACTAATATCAACAGGCATTGGTAATGCCGCAACAGCACAGAGAGCGGAGAAAGTCCAGAGCTCAGTACCCCCCTTGCTCAGAAGTTCGGCAATGGATATGCCCGAGCACAGGGAAAGCAGGTTTTTAAGTTCATTGGTACATGCGTATTCTATACCCGAATGTGCGGAAATATCGTCAGACTCCATGCTGTAATTGATTTCCAGATCCGGGAGGATTTTCTTCATGAAGAAGGAGAGGTATCGAAGACGAGCGTATTCATCGGTAATGCACGGTACAAATGTTGACATATGACGTTGCATACAGTGGAGTCCCTGACGCAAACCTGTGCATGCTCCAAGCGCCGTGCTCATTTGCTGATAAACTTCGTTCACCGATTTCTCTTCGTGGCACTCGATAACTGTCAGGTAATCACTGCTTTGCATAATCCGCCATTAATACTAAACTGAATATGGTTTATTGATACCGCTTCAATGGTCTTGACCAGCCCCCATTCTGCTATGTAGTATTTTGTCAAACCCTCTTCATAGATAAAGTTTACAAAAGCCAGGATTATTTAAAAACGTCAATCACGCACACCCTGCTATTCGATCTTACCAAGTTATTATGGTAGACCAGTATATCGAAACGTTGAGATGGACCAAACTTTGTCACGGTGTTTTCACACCAAGAATGGGACGATCTCATCCCATCGTGATTTACGTATGATTTTCGCTTTTCATTCTATCCTTAGCTTTTCAAAATTACCCCTCTATAGTCGGATTCATGAGATATTTTCATGTATTTTTATGCCGTCTGAAAACGTGCAACTTTACTATACTCGTCTTTATACACTCCCGCTTTCACCTGTGCATCCTTCGCAAGATGCCACATCAATACTCCCAACCGCCTCATGCTTGCAACTATCGCTATCTTCTTGTGCTTCGGATTCTTTTTCACAATACGCTGATACACTCCTGCTTCCTCCTCATCGTGTGCTACTCTCACCCAGGTGGCCTGACACAACACCATCCTCACTCGCGCAGGCCCTTCCCGAGTGATATGTCCTTTACGTTCACTACCCTCCCCACTCTCATTACTCGATGGTACCAACCCCAGATAGCTCCCGATTTCCTTCCGATTGTTGAACCTCCTCATGTCTCCTATCTCTGTTAAATACACCATCGCCGTTAACAACCCAACCCCTTTGATCTGTACAACCAGTGCCTCCGCTGGCAGTTGATACCGTTCTGTCTCAGACAAAACCTCTATTTCCTTATCCAATATCCTACTCTCTTGCTCAAGACTCACTATCTGTCTAAGCAAACTCGACAGTGCTATTCGCGCTCCTGGTTGCAGCTCCACTTGCTCAAGCCACCTGCGGTGTGTTTTTGTCCATGAATCACCAACATCTTTTGGCTTCACTGCTTTATTGCGTTTCAACAACATCTGCACCTGCGTCTTCAGCGCTGTTAGTTTTTTCCCCGCATCCAGCCTACTCCGAACCAGCTCTCTATCATCACGGGCCTGTTGATCCGGTATCCAGATATCCGGCAGCTCATTTCCTGCTAACACATGGGCTCTTACCATCTCAAAGATCCTCTGCGCATCCCGCTCATCATACTTCCTCTTCCTGTCCTTCGCAGCCTTCGGCATCTTCGTAGGTGCAAGTATATGACATTCTATCCCAACTCCCACACACTCATCGTATATCCCAAATCCTATAGGCGATGCCTCATACGCAACTATTATCCTTGCTCCCTCATGCTTCTCAGCCAAAGCTCTTAAATAGTTAAACAATTTCTGTCTTCCGTCCTGCGTGTTCTTTACTGCCTTTGTTTCGGGAGTTCCACGATTCACTCCAATTCGATTTGATAACGTGTTGTCATGCGCATCCATTCCGCATATAATGGTATTTGCCATGGTCAGTCCTCCTCTTGTTATTGGTACCGAGATTATATTACAATCGAGGTTGGAGGGCTGACTTAATTTATTACTACATGGTAACTTTGTACCACTTCCAGTGTTAGTCTCATCAGCGTAGGTGAGAGATGGAGTGGAACGGAAACGAACACCTACGCTCCCATCAGCATAATAACCTCCGGTGCCGGAGGTCGATACTCCAATGAGCTGTGTGGTCGTATTTGATTGTATTCCCGCCTCCACCTCTCCACAAGTACTTTCGCCTCGAGTAACGTGTCAAATACCTCTCTGTTCAATAATTCATCCCGCAACTTCCCATTGAACGACTCAATATACCCATTCTCCCATGGACTCCCAGGTTCTATGTATAACGTTCTCACTCCAATACGTCTCAGCCAGCTGCGAACTGCTTTAGCCGTAAACTCTGCCCCATTGTCACTTCGTATGTGCTCAGGTATCCCTCTTCGGAAGAACAGATCTGTCAACCGATGCATCACCGCATCATGGGTGAACTTCCTCCCCACATCAATCGCAGGACATTCCCTGCTGTATTCATCCAGTATAGTGAGTAGACGGAATGCTCTCCCATCTCTTGTCCGGTCATACACAAAGTCATAGCTCCACACATGGTTCATGTACTCAGGACGAAGCCGTACACATGACCCATCATTCAGCCATAACTTTCCCCGCTTTGGCTGACGCTGGGGCACCTTTAGCCCCTTCTGCCTCCATAACCTCTCAATACGCTTGTGGTTCACTCCCCACCCCTCATTACGAAGCAGTGCAGTAATTCTCCTATACCCGTACCGCCCATACTGAAGCGCCAGCTCTGTCATGCGCTCTATGAGTAGCTTCTCCTCCTCTTCAAGTTCTCTTCCCTGGTACCGCTGTGCTCTCCTCTGTAGCGGTTCTCTGTTCTGTTGCAAAGCTCAATGCAGCAGGCAGCTCAAAGACCATTAACCCGAGTACCGTCAGCAAAACAAAGCAAAGCAATCTAGACCAATTCCAATCAAGAAAAAAACATGCAAAAACATCTCCCGAATAAAACTGTTACCCATTTGTTTCTCAAATAAAAAAGATTATATGGGAATGTCCACCAGTATAGCGGCATAAATGCGCAGGGTATCGTTGTCGATGCCGGCATGTCGGTGAATGTCTTCGATGAGAAAGTGGTGAGACGGGTGAGCGGTGGGGGTCAGTCCTCACCGTAGGTGCCCGTGTGCAGGGTAACGAGCCCGTAGTATCCGTCCACCGTGACGAGATCACCGGTCTGTATGCTGCGAGACGCGTCAGGGACACCGGTCACACAGGGAATCCCGTACTCACGTGCGATGATTGCACCGTGAATGAGCATGCCTCCCCGCCGTTCGACGATTGCCGCGGCAAGGGAAACAACAAAAGTCATGTTGGGGTCGATGGCATCGCACACCAGAACTTCGCCGGTCTCGAAGGAAAAGAGGTCAGAGGTGTTGAAAACAACCCGTGCTCTTCCACGCGCAATACCCTGCCCGGCGGGCTGGCCCCTGAGCTGTCTCGCTTTAATCCGCTCTCCCGCGGGAACCGGCTCCTCCGCATCAGCCGACTTCCGTGCAGAAGGCCTTCCTCTGAGTGATGCGATGATCTCCTCGGCGTTGGTGCAATTCCGCGGCTCGTTGCAGGGGAGACCGAGGTTCTCCCGGGCTGCCGTCAGAGCCCGTTCGAGCTCCGATTCTATTCGTCCCAAATAGAGATTGTCATCGTCTCTGAGCCGGTAGCTTCGGCGCCCCAGCTCGAGCAGTTCACGGGCGTAGTCCCGCTCTTTCTCGTCGAAGGCCTCGATGAATTTTTTCTCAAGATCGTCCCGTCGCCACCCGGATTTATCGCCGCTGCGGGGCTCGTTTGTCGCCATCCGCACGAGCATTCCCGTCAACGCCCTCTTTTCTTCCGGTAAACCCTGCATGCTGCTCGTGAGACCGCTGAATACGGGAAGAAGGCCATCAATTTCGCTTTCGAGCTCAGGATCACCGAGCACAATTTCAGCGGTCGGGTTTTGATGACGCGAGCGGATCAGTTGAGCCGCCTTCTGCAGCAGACGGTTTCGCTTCATGCTCTTCATGTCTTCGTCGGTGAGTGTTGCGATGAACTCGAAGGGATCATCGGGCTTCAACCGGTCATTGTAAACCTCTCCGAAGAGCCGGGCTCCGTGGGCGAAGGGAATAAAGTCATCCCAGTACACCGTCCGCCAGTGATCGAGAATTGCCTGACGCCGTTCGATCTCCCGGGCAAGGGCCTCCTGGTTCATGGCCCCTATATCGATTGCTGCCATGTCGTCGGCTTCCCTCTCCATGGCAGGGAGAGACTCGTTTTCGATGCGAGCGCCGAGATCCTGTAAGTTGGAGAAGCTCCTCTTGAGACTCAAATACCATGAACGGTTGTCACCCGTACTTTCGGCGTGTACCGTGACAGGGCGTGATTGAAGCACGTAGAGGGTTCGCCCGTGCAGGGTCCACTCCACGTCCTGGGGTTTTCCGAAGAGCTCGCCGAGCATGAGTACGAGCTGATACACCGATCCGACTTCCTCATCGCTGAGCGGTGGTACGCCGGCCCGTGCATGCTCGAGCGAGACTGTACGGACACCACCCTCGAATGGCACCACCACCTCGTCCCTGTTTGCCTCGCTGCGGGATAGTATGCGTCCCGTACGGCGGTCAAGCACCCAGCGGTCGGGTTCGATGTCCCCATCGACCAGCCCCTTGTTGAGTCCGTACACGCTCTCCACCATGGCATGTTCAGCGTTGTCGGGTGCGATACCGAAGGCCACCCCGGATTTCTCTCCTGCTATCATTTCCTGCAGTATCACACCCATGGCGCTTTCGTCCACTCCAAGCCCAAGCTCCTGCCGGTAGAGGAGAGCGGCATCCGACCAGAGCGAGGCCCACACGAGTACCACGTGCTGCAGAACTTCTGGACCGCGCACATTGAGATAGGATTCGTGCAGCCCGGCAAAGGACGAACCGGCAGCGTCCTCGGCCAGGGCCGAGGAGCGGACGGCAAGGGGGGCATCGGAAAACCGGGCGGATACCTCATCTCCAAGCTTTCCGGCGATGTTTGCCGGCAGGGGGTTGTTGAGGAACAGATTTCGTATCCGAAGGGCTGCATCCCACATCTCCTCCCAGCGCATATCTTCAAAGGATTTTCTCCCCAGCTCCACGATTATGCTGCCGCGAAGGGAGGTGCTGTCCAGATACTCTCTGTAGATCCGGGAAGGAACGAAGGCTGTTTTCGGAATCGAGAAGCCTTCCTGTTCCATGCGGGCGAGGGCGGCCGCCTTGGATCCAGCCTCCTCTCGGATGCGTTCGATTGGCAGGTCGCAGGTGAGAAGAAGGCTCATGTGCACATCTCCATTTCGAGGACCTGCTGAAATTGAGAGACGAGGATATAGCGACGGACCTGCATTGCCATGACCGCGCAGTTGGGATCTCCGATGAAGTCTTTGAGATAGTAGTGCCTCTTTAGGTAGAGCCCGGTCAGAACATCACGCTCCTGTCCCGCGGCTTCTTGGGCCGTTCCGACGGCTGTGACGGAAACAGCGTCCTTGAAATCATCAATTCGGTTGGACCTGCTGTCGATTAGTATGGACACGTTCTCATTGCTCTTCATATTTGTGTACTTGCGTGTGTCCCGAAGAGTGGCAAAGATGATACGGCTGAAATCATCGGTAGCAACGAAACCGATCAGAGAGCTGTAAACGCCGTCCTGATGGCAGGTTGAAAGAACGGCAAGACTCTGGGTTTCGATGAGTTTTTTCAGTTTCTCTCTGAAAATCTTTTCATCCTTCATTCATGGGTCTCCCTTCCGGCGAGCTGCTGCATCATAGTCTGTATACTCAATGTATGCAACACGGCTTGCAAAGTAAACCACCAAGCAGGTAAATTGACTTGCTGGGCCTGAGCGTTGCGTTGGCAACCGTAAAAGCGGGTGAAATAATTATAGATCAGGTGCGAAATACTCAATGGAAAGATCAATAATTTATTCATTAACATTGATCTCGTTCTGATTGCCAATGCGATGTAGGCAATGATTGATAGGATTTTTCTAATAGGAATTTTTATAATTCGAAATTTACTACCATAGGCAAAATATTAGAATAGTCATGCCATTGGCCGTCCTTCTACCTGATCAAGCGTAATGAATATTGGTACTACCGGTTCAATCGAGAATGGAGTCTTGTCGAAAGCGACGATGTGAGGTGGCATTCAACGAGATGTCAAAATCGGGGAGACGCTGAGCGCCTCAACGTACCACGGGAACGTGAACCTCGTTGCGTCGTAAAAAGGGAGGCATAAAGGGGGGGTTGTAGCGGGCAAAAATCGTGTCACCAACAGGCTTCAACCCGCGCTTCTCAATAATCTCATAGAGTGCGGTCTCCTTTTCTCTAAAATGCTTTTCGCTCCAATCACCCGAATACCGCAGAGAAGCGACGAGCTTCCCCCCTTCTTCCCGAAGCTTCACCTTGGAATCAAGAGGTTCTGGCAAGCTTTCCATGGTGTATGTTGAAGGCATCACAAAAGTGATTCTCCACACGCCGCTTTCCACCTGCTGTACTACAGGCGCCGTCATCGCGATTTTCTCTGAGTTTTCCTGCTGATTAACCGGGGATGTCATTGATATGGATTCACGCTTTCTGTTGTTGCCCTGGATATACCTGAAAAGCCTGTTGAATCCGACATCACCCGCGACACCGAAGTCCGCATCCACAAAGGTTTCAGCAACTATGTGGGATTCATACTGCCGTAGCTCAAACCTTCCCTCGCGTTCCACTACAGTGTACTCAGCCTTTTCTATCGCCACTGCCGTCCCCACACTCACGAAGAGAATCACCAATGCTATACGAAGTGAACCTATAGTTTTCAGGCAACCATGCAATAAACCGGACATTTTTAAAATAACTCTTCAAAAAAATCAATCATTGCACGGTAAGATCGTTTATCGGCAACTTCATTGTATGCCGCACCCCTGGATGGATCGTTGCCCGATGCCGGATTGGTGAAACTGTGCACCGCACCACTGTAATACACCATCTGCCAGTCTACCCCGGCATTTCTCATCTCATCGTGAAAGGCCTCTATCGACTCCTTTGGTACAAAAGGATCGTCCGCACCATGGAGAACGAGAACCTTCGCCTGTATGTTTCGTGCATCGTCCGGGTTTGGTGTATCCAGGTTGCCATGGAAGCTCACGACCCCCGACACGTCGGCACCGCTTCTGGCAAGCTCCAGTGCGGCTCCTCCACCAAAGCAGTATCCGATGGCTGCAACACGATCGGGATCCGTGAGACGATGTGCCTTGAGCTGATCGAGACTGGCAACTGCCCGGTTTCTCATGAGCTGCCGGTTAGACCGATATTTGGATGCCTCGGCTCCGGCCTCTTGTGGTGTTGTGGGCCTGATACCCCTGCCGTACATGTCCATTGCGAAGACAACATACCCATCAGATGCAAGCTGTTCGGCGCGTTCTTTCACGTAATCTCCCAAACCAGTCCACTCATGGATGATGAGTACACCGGGCCGTTCTCCCCTAATCGAATCATCGTAGGCGAAGTAGCCTTGTAACGGCACACCGTTATGGTTGTAGGTAAAATCGTTTGTCCGAATCTCACCGTACAGGTTCATGGATGCTCCGTTCAGCAGAAATACCATGAAAACCATTATAAGTACTGTTAATGCCCTCTTATCTTTGATTGACTTTTTCATGTGAATGTCCTCGCACTTAAGAAATCAATTGTTATTTCAAACTACTTGATTGATACGATGATATGCACTGTATGTACAGGCAACTAGAAATTTATTGAAAGTAATATTTATAATTCGAAATGGCGTTCACCGGTCTGAATTCGATAGATGAAGATCCGCTTGTATTTAAGGATTCACAATAACGACCGTAATTGCCTGTGTGATTGCTACATG
>Ga0114922_10001139_pt1 | contig 25361 bp, 23 predicted proteins | sample AartaG_FD_100975 | JGI IMG/M metagenome (GOLD analysis project Ga0114922, IMG submission 100975) | Deep subsurface microbial communities from Aarhus Bay to uncover new lineages of life (NeLLi) - Aarhus_00045 metaG | ecosystem: Environmental > Aquatic > Marine > Oceanic > Sediment | place... | reverse complement strand
TGATAGATACATCCACGGCACCTGCCCCAGATGCGGTGCCGAGGAACAATACGGAGATTCCTGCGAGGTCTGTAGCGGAACGCATCAGCCAACCGACCTGATTAATCCCTACTGTGCAACCTGCCGCAAAAAGCCCGTTCATAAAACATCCGAACATTATTTCTTCAAGCTCGCCGATTATGAACAACAACTAAAAGACCTCATCACAAAAGGATATACACAAAAATCAGTAGCAAACAAACTCGATGAATGGTTCAAAACAGGTTTGAAAGACTGGGATATATCCCGCGATGGTCCCTATTTTGGCTTCAAAATCCCAGGAGAAGAAAATAAATTCTTCTATGTCTGGCTCGACGCACCGATTGGATATATGGCTTCAGCCAAAAACTTCTGTGATAAAAACAAACTCGATTTTGATAACCTCTGGAACAGCGACGAATATGAGCTTTATCACTTCATCGGCAAGGACATTATGTACTTCCATGCGCTATTCTGGCCTGCAATGCTCATCGGTTCCGGCTTCAAAACCGCTGATAAACTTTTCGTCCACGGCTTCTTGACCGTTAAGGGCGAAAAAATGAGCAAATCACGAGGAACATTTATTAAAGCAGCCACATACTTGAAACATCTCGACCCCGAATACCTGAGATACTACTACGCAAGCAAACTAACTGCTGGTATCGAAGATATAGATTTGAACACAGAAGACTTTATCAACAAAACCAATTCCAATTTGGTCGGAAAGCTTGCAAACCTTGCCTCACGCTCTGTCCCAATGATTACAAAAAAACTTGGCTCACAACTCGGCAAGCTATGTGGAACGGGCAAGATGGTAGTTAGGCTACTCATAGATGCAAAAGAGGATATCATAGAAAATTATGAGAACCTTAATTACGCTGCTGTTGTGCGAAAGATTATCACCTTAGCCGATCGTGTTAACCGATTTGTCGAGCAGGTAAAGCCCTGGGATGACATCAAAACTCACCCTCAAAGAACAAAAAACAATTTAACCGCCGTTATAAACGCTGTTAAAATCCTGACGATTTATCTAAAGCCCATCCTCCCTAAATTCGCCGAAAAGGTCGAAAAATTCCTTAATGTTAATGAATTGAGCTTTGACGATGTCGAAACAGTTCTGGAAAATCACAAAATAAGTGACTTCCAACGATTAGTTGAAAGAGTTGATGAAAAACAGGTGAATACAATGATAGAAGAAAGCAAAGAAACTCAAAGTCCCAAACCACAGACCACAACTCCCGCCAAGCCCATTAAACCAGAGTGTACAATTGAGGACTTTGAAAAAATTGATTTGCGAATTGCCAAAATAACAAAGGCCGACACCGTCAAAGACGCCGACAAACTCCTGCGCCTGCAACTGAATGTAGGTGGCACCGAAAAAAGCTGTTTAGCCGCCATAGCCCAGGCCTATAAACCCGATGAACTGACCGGCAAGACCGTAATCTATCTGGCAAATCTAAAACCCAGAAAAATGAGGTTTGGTCTCTCCGAAGGGATGATTCTGGCTGCCGGAACCGGCGGAAAAGATATCTTCATCCTCTCTGCTGACCCCGGAGCAAAGCCCGGACAGAAAGTTCTTTAAACCCTGAAAAAATGAAAAAAAAGCTTGAAGAAATCGCCAGAGAAGATGGACGCTTCAGCCCTAATGCGGTCAAGTTCATCTATGAGGGACTCGATTACACCGCAAAAAAAATTGCCACTAAGCCTGACCATGTTACAGGCCAGGCACTTTGTGAAGGACTGAGAAAATTGGCCCTCAAAAAATGGGGTAGATTGGCAATGTTAGTCCTAAATAACTGGGGCATAAAAACAACACGGGATTTCGGCGAAATCGTCTACTTGATGATTAAACACAAATGGATGAGTGCCCAGCCAACAGATTCGATCGACGATTTCAATGATGCCTACGACTTCAAAACCACCTTCAAAGACAACTTCAAATTCTAAAGACTTCTCTACGTCCCTTTTATTAAGCGTCGTGAACAGCCTCAGGCAATTATCGTAGTTTTGCATATCTCTGGAGCGCACCTTGACAAATAACCTTTTTTATGCATACTTAATTCTCCTTTGCTTTTAAATCAAGAGAAACCAAAAAGTGCCACACAAAATCGTATCCAAAAGGCAGCTTAGCGAAAACATTTTTACCGCCGATATCGAAACGCCTCTTATCGCCAAGTTAGGTTTATACAAATGGAAGTTAACCTTGCTGATACTAAAAAAATAATACAACGATATCGTAACCAAAAAGGCGTATTAATACCAATACTACAGGATATTCAGGAAGCCTACGGGTATGTTCCTAAAGAATCGATAGATTTATTATCTAGAGAACTATCAATTTATCCTGTGGAAATCTATGGGGTATTGACATTTTATACGCAGTTTCGCCTTACACCACAAGGCAAGCATATAATTAAAACCTGTCAGGGTACTGCTTGCCATGTAATGGGTGGCAAGGACATCCTTAATTATCTAATGGAAAAATTGAAAGTAAAGGAGGGCCAAACCACATATGATGGTATGTTTACCCTGGAAAGAGTCGCCTGCCTCGGATGCTGCGGTATGGCACCTGTTATTACGATTGATAATGATTCTTATGGCAGATGTACAATGCAAAAGGTGGAAAAACTTTTGGATAAGTATCGGCTAAAGAAAGTCAAGTAAATGAAAGTCAAAATACTTATATGTATGGGCACAAGTGGAATTTCAGCCGGCGCTGAAAAAGTAGAAAGCACTTTCAGAAAGGAATTGGAGCTACACAAACTAATCGATAAATGTCAAATTGTAAAAACCGGCGATAGGGGTCTGTTTAGAGATGCACTGGTTGACATTATTACTCCTGAGCTTGGCAGAATTGTTTATGAATATATCAAACCTGTGAATGTGCCCGAAATTGTGCAGAAGCATATCATACAGGGTAAGGCTGTAGAAAAATTACAAGCAGGAAAAGATTATGAACAGTTTTTTACCGGCCAGACCCGAATTGTTCTCTCGAATTGTGGGGAGATTGATCCTGAGAATATCGATCATTATATTGCGCAGGGTGGTTATAGTGCCTTGAAGGAGGCCCTTCATCAGGAACCGGAAATGGTGGTGGAGGAAATCAAAAAATCTGGACTTAGAGGTAGAGGCGGCGCTGGATTTCCTACTGGTTTAAAGTGGGAGTCCTGCAGAAATACCCCGGGTAGTGAAAAATATATCGTCTGCAACGCAGATGAAGGTGACCCGGGTGCATTCATGGATCGTAGCGTATTGGAAGGCGACCCACATTCTGTTATTGAGGGAATGATTATTGCCGGTTATGCCATTGGTGCCAACAAGGGATATATCTATTGCAGAGCAGAATATCCGTTAGCGCTGAAAAGACTAAAAAGGGCCATATCACAAGCTAAGAATAAGACACTTTTAGGTGAACGAATTCTGGACAGCGGGTTTTCTTTTGATATCGAAATAAAACAGGGGGCTGGAGCATTTGTCTGTGGCGAAGAAACTGCCCTTATAACATCAATCGAAGGACATAGAGGCACACCCAGACCCAGACCACCATTTCCAACACAGCAAGGATTATGGGGCAAACCAACGGTCATTAATAACGTAGAAACTTTAGCTAATGTCAGACATATTATTACAAAAGGGGCTAATTGGTTTTCTGCTTTAGGAACTGATAAAAGCAAGGGAACTAAGGTTTTTGCACTGGCTGGAAAAGTCAAAAATACCGGTTTAGTAGAGGTGCCCATGGGAACCACAATCCGGGAACTTATATATGGACCTGGGGGCGGAATGGCAAATAAAAATATCAGTTTTAAAAGTGTACAATTGGGAGGACCTTCAGGAGGATGTATTCCTGACAGTCTTTTAGATACTCCTATTGACTATGAATCTATTAACAAAGCAGGCGCTATCATGGGCTCCGGTGGAATGATCGTGATGGACCAGCGCACTTGTATGGTTGATATAGCAAAATTTTTCTTGGATTTTACTGTAGCGGAATCATGTGGCAAATGTATCCCCTGCAGAATTGGCCTGAAACGAATGTTAGAAGTTCTCGAAGAAATTACGGAAGGTGGAGGTCTACAGGAACATATTACCTTTCTGCAAGAAATGGGGACTACAATAAAAGATACTGCCCTTTGTGGACTTGGCAATACCGCCCCAAATCCGGTGTTGACAACTTTAAAGTATTTTTTAGATGAATATCAAGACCATATTGAAAGCAAAGAATGCCCCTCTCATGTATGCACAAAGCTTATAAAATTTGAAGTTGATAAGGATAAGTGTGTTAAATGTGGCCAGTGCTACAATGTCTGTCCAGCTGAGGCTATTGACTGGAAGAAAAAAACATATCCAAAAATCAATAAAGACAAATGTATTAAATGCAAGGCCTGTCTAAATGCATGTGAATTCATGGCTATACAATGATTAAATTAACTGTTGATAATAAAGTAATAGAAACAGAAGAAGGAAAAACAGTTCTTGAAGCAGCGCTACAAGCTGGTATCTACATGCCAAACTTGTGCTACCATCCGGACATTCCTCCTATAGGTTCATGTAGATTATGTATTGTAGATATCAAAGGAGCGGATGGATTTCCTACAGCCTGCACTACATTAGCTAAGGAAGGAATGGTCGTTAATACCAACACCAAGAAAATTCAAGAATATAGAAAGAATATTGTTTGGCTTATCCTAAGTGAGCATCCGGCAGAGATAAGCAAGTCATCCCAGTTAAAGAAAGTAGTTGAGTATATAGGTGTAAAAGAGCTGCTCTCGCTTTACACCCCTCACTCAAAAAATCTTCCAATCTTGTCTGATGACCCGCTTTTTGTAAGAGACCTTAATCGATGCATTCTATGCGGTCGCTGCGTCAGAATGTGCCAAGAAGTAAGAGGGGTAGGTGCAATCGGATTTATAAATCGTGGCATAAATACAATCGTAAGCACCAACAGCAATTCATCAATGATAGAAGCAGATTGCAGATTTTGCGGGGCCTGTGTCGAGGTATGCCCCACCGGCGCATTAACTGATAAAAAAATCTGCGATGAGAAAGAACGAGCAGCAACACTTCTGCCGTGCCAGAATACCTGTCCGGCTGGAATAGATATTCCACGATATATAAGACTGATTGCGGAAGGAAGATTTCAGGATGCTGTCGAGGTCATCAGAGAAAAGGTGCCTTTTCCACATGTGTTAGGTTGTGTATGTGACCACTTGTGTGAAACTGAATGTCGAAGAAACGAACTAAATGACCCCGTAGCCATAAGAGCATTAAAAAGGTTCGTAGCAGAATACGACTCGGGCAGATGGCAAAGTAAAGTTGAGATTGCTCCTGATACAGGTAAGAAAGTCGCAATCGTTGGCTCCGGACCCGCAGGTTTGACTGCGGCTTGGTTTCTACGCAAACTCGGACATTCAGTAACCGTTTTTGAAGCTTTGCCGGAGGCAGGTGGAATGATGAGAATAGGTATCCCCAGATACCGGTTGCCAAAAGAGGTTTTAGATAAAGAGATTGATGATATCACAAAAATTGGCGTAGAGATTAAGACCAATACTAAAATAGAATCTCTTGATGAGCTGTTTAATTCTGGTTTCGACGCTATCTTCGTTGCGTTAGGTGCTGTGGAAAGTATCAAATTAAGAATCCCAGGTCAAGAAGACAATCGGGTTTTAGATGGGATATCTATATTAAGGTCTATAAATCTTGGACAGAAGGTAGATATTACAGGAGAAGTAATCGTAGTCGGCGGTGGTAATGCGGCCGTAGATGTAGCAAGGAGTGCTTTAAGGTCAGGAGCAAAAAAAGTTACTATCCAGTATCGGCGAACTCGAAAAGAAATGCCTGCGGCCCCAGAAGAGGTTGAGGAAGCGTTAAATGAAGGGATAAACATTGATTTTCTTGTTGTCCCCCAAAGAGTACTACCTAAAAGTGATAAATTAGAAGTAGAGTGCATCCGAATGAAGTTAGGTGAGCCTGATGAAGGCGGAAGAAGGAGGCCTGTTCCTATTAAGGGCAGCGAATTTACAATCACTATAGACAGGTTGATTGTTGCTGTTGGTCAAAAACCTGTTGTGCCAAAGGAGTTTAATCTTTCTATAAATAGATGGGGGTATATCTCCATTGACGAAGAAACACCCGCCTGTTCAAAAGAGGGGGTGTTTGCAGGAGGGGATGTGGTAAGTGGACCTGCTTCTGCAATTAAAGCAATCCAGGATGGCAGACAGGCTGCTATCTCAATAGATAAATATTTGGGGGGTAAGGGTCAAATTGACCAAAAACTCGTACCTGAAGAACAGGAAAATCCCTGGTTAGGAAGGTTTGAAGAATTCGGTTATAAAAAAAGAATTAAAATGTCTACCCTTGATGCAAAAAAAAGAATAGACGCTTTTAATCAGGTAGAACGTGGTTTTGATGAAAAATCAGCCATTGAAGAAGCAAACCGATGCTTAAGATGTCAATTGCGGCTAAAAATTTCCAAGGCGCCCTCGCCCCCACAAAAGAAAGATTTATAAAACAATCATATTTGACAGCTTTAGTAAGTCTAGAGGCACCTATCAAAGTAGATGCTTCCCTATGTTTTTTATACAGGTGAAAAAGAAAAATAACTTGGCTGGGCGAAGATTTCGGAGCAATTTATGCGTATGATTTTTATCGGAGCCGGACCTGTTGGCCTTACAATGGCACGGCTATTTTCCAATGCAGGCCACAAAATCGTTTATTTCATTTCAAGAGACGAAAAAAGACGACAAAAAGCAAAAAATTTCTCCCATGCTCTAAAAACCGGTCATAGCTTTTCAGAGGTAACTGAAGATTTTGATATCTTGTTCATAAGTACACCCGATGACACCATTGGAGAAATTGCAGAACGCATAACACCACAGATAAAAAGGAGAGTTAATTTTTATGCAGGACACTTCAGCGGCATTGTACCATCCTCTGTTTTACAGCCGCTAAAAAATAAAGGGTGCCGGATAGGTTCGCTGCATCCTCTGCAAACGTTCGCCTCTCCTGAAGAAACAATTAACACTTTTGCAGGAACGTATATCTGTATTGAAGGTGATAATGAGGCTGTAAATCTCTTTTCAGAGCTGGCTACCGAAATTGGCGGTAAACCCTTCAGTATCAGCACCGACAAAAAAACCCTGTATCACGCTGCAGCAGTTATCGCCTGCAATTATTTGGTTACTCTTATAAATCAGGCACAAAGACTTCTGCAAGAAATTGGTATTAATCAGGAAAATGCAGCAAAAATGCTGCTGCCGCTGATAAAAGGTACTGTAAAGAATATAGAAACCATAGGTATCCCCAAAGCCCTCACCGGCCCGGTCGCTCGGGGTGATATTGCAACCCTGCTTAACCATATTGAAAATATAAAAGAGAAAGCTCCTGATTTCCTCGCATTATACGGCCTTCTCGGCCTTGAAACAATTGAGCTCTCCCTTGCAAAAGGACAGATAAAAGATGAAACAGCAAGGAAAATGAAACAGATTTTTCAACTTGCTGAAAAGAAAAAATCCCAAAACCAACATAAAACCGGCAAATAAAAACTGCTAAAAATAAAATTTCAGCGTAGCCCCCAGCGCATTGATTTCTTCCCAACCCCCACCCGACCTGCTCGATTGCCAAAGATAATAGACCTCGCCTTTTACATCCTTTGACAACCCAAAGGTAACTCCACCATACAGCCTGTTTCTATAATAACCTTTTGTATCAAGATTAAAAAATACCTCATCTGCGACATAAGGTTTCAGCTTGAACCTTGTAAGCTCAATCGGCAATGTAGCCGTCACTTTGTTCCTGTAACGCCAGACATCTTTTGCCTTCTCTCTATCCCGATATTCCAACCTTGAGCGGTCGCTCAAACCAAGGTTGAATAATTTGCCTTTTAATGTGATATCCAGGTGCGGCCGGTGTTCCTCCCTCCATTTGTCCTCACTGTCTTTCTCATAAGCCTGCCTGTAGTAGAATCCAAAATCTACCCAATCCGCAAAACTCTTGTACTCAAAACCAAAATCCGAGTGATGGCTATAAAGATTCCCCGCATTCTCTCCAAACCGAAATTCCTCCTCAAAAGCAAATCTCCAGTCCTTATTAATATCAAAATAAACACGCGCCTCGCTCCAGCATTGAAAATCCCCGTCATCGCTGGCAAAACAAGTCCTGCCAACCAACAAAATCACCATTGCCAATATAGCAAAAAACAACCAGTTCCTTGCTCTCATTGATACAACTTTGACCCAAAAATTAACTTTTTCAGAAAATCTGTATCAAGCGAAGCCCCCTCTCTACTGAAATTCATGCCAATTGTCAATAACTATTACTTTTATGACTTATGCTTTAACTATCGTCTTGACAATCGTAAGTGCTCCCAGAGCAATCGTAAGTAAAGCAATCGCCAACTTCAGCTTCCTCTCGCTAATCAATTTTACGCTTTTAGCTGAAAGTGGCACCGACAAAACAGCCCCGACAACAATATAAGGTGCAAGCCTCCAGTCAACTTGATTTTTAGATATCAGCAAGTATGCAATCACTCCCACCAGGCAGGTCAGGCCTTCAGCCAGAGATGTTATCCCTACTGCGCTCTTGCCTTCCACTCCCGACAGAATCTGTCCGCCGGTTACCACAGGCCCGTACCCTCCGCCGCTCATACCTTTGTTAAAAGAAGCAATCAGACCCAAAAAGCTGATTCTTTTCCAGGAGAACTTAAAATCCCTGTTGAAACAAATCAAGATAACTATCCCCATCGACAACACTAAACAACCAATGTAGAGCTTCAGCCAGAATCTGGGAATGTTCACCGCAACGAAAACCGCTATCACGGTTCCTACTATACTGCAAACCGCAAGCAATAATGCTACTTTCAAGTGGAAAGGAACCGTTTTATTGAATGTTTCAACATAGCCCAAGGGACTCAGCATATTTCTAATTTTGAATATATCCGCTGATTTTGGCTTCAAATCCACATTGCCTTCACGGTGATGAAAAAAACCCGCTAACAGTCCGCTTACCAACTCAGACAACAGAATTGCTGGCACAATTTGCATCGATGAAAATCCCATAAGCAAAAACACCGGCGTCAATGTTGTGCCGTATCCCATACCAAGGGTGGAGTCCATATATTCGCACAAAAAAGCTATGACAACTATTGCGATAATCATCCACAATGATATTTCTAACATTGCTGTTACTCTTCAATAGATATAGATTCAAACTGAGGATCCGTGTCCTCATCAAAAACCGTTGCCCTCCATACACGCAGAGGTACGTTTGGTGTGGCTGCAAGTATGACCAAGAAGAATAGATGACTATCCATAAAGTGGTCCAACTTGATAAATATATGGTGGCCTGGGCCGTTAGGAAGCAACCGCCGAGCAGATTTTGCTATCAGCTCAAGGCTCCACTTGTCCGCGATGAGAGCACTCTCATCAAAAAAGATTGTAGATTTTGACAGTGGCGACATATTAGCTCCTTTCAAATTAAAGATTCAGGATAAAAAACCATGCCTTCCAAACTAATATACAAATAACCATAAATTGAATCTAAAACATACTCCGTTAGCAATTAATACGAAAATTCGACTTTAAACCAAATCAGAAAGCTTCAAGACCTCCAGCCTGTTAGAAATATAGTCCCGGATTTCCTTGAATACTTTCGTTATTTTCTTCTCCTTGGACAAAGGTGTAGATGAGAAAAAAAACTTACTTACCGACTCCGTCGGTGCTAAAGCACCATCCATCAACCTGATTATCTCTGCAATGTTTATTCTCGGCGCAGGTTTCGCTAATTTGTAACCACCACTCGCACCTCTTCGGGTCTTTATATAGCGATTCTGCCTCAGAATCGTGAACAAAAGCTCTAAATATTTCTTGGAAATCTCGCACTCTGAGCAAATTTCCTCTATCTTGATAAAGCCCCTCTTCTCATTACGAGCAATATAAATCAATGCCAGAATCGAATATTCGCTTTTTGTGGTCAGTTTCATAAAAGCTCTCCTTATTTATATGTCCAGTATGTCTATTAAGATTATAGACAATATTTCCCTCATGTCAAGAAAAATTTAAAAATTTTCCCGCCACATCTGCGACTTTTCCCAATATCCCTTTGACAAATTGCCGCGATTTCAGTATTATTCTGCTTTTCGCCACTTCCGGCAATCTCAGATAGGCGAATTGAAAAACCGGACACAGCACAAAATAAGAAAGGATTTAAAGGCTGTGATAATGGAAGTTAAGCCGTTTAAAGCATTTAGATTCGACGAAGATAAGGTCGGCAGCGTGGGCAATTGTATTGCTCCCCCCTATGACGTTATCAGCCCTGACCAGCAGGAGCATTTGTATAATAAAAGCCAATACAACATCGTGCGGATAATAAAAGGAAAACAGGCCTCTTCTGATAATGATTCCAATAACAAATACACAAGGGCCGCCGATTATCTAAATTCCTGGATAAAAAAAGGTATTCTAAAGCAGGATTCGGCCGAAACTATCTACGCCTACATCCAGAATTTCAAAATAGCTGGCACCGGATTTCAGCGACTAAGCTTCATTGCCCTGGCCAAACTCGAACAATACGGCAAAACCGTAAGGCCTCACGAAAATACCTTCGAGGAACACATAATTGACAGGCTCAATCTCAAAAGAGCAACCGCCTCCAAATTAGGCCTGGTTTTTATGCTTTACGAAGATAAACAAAAAATCGCAGATAAAATTATTCAAAACGCTGCTACACAAAAACCACTTATCGATTTCATCGACGACCAGAATGTCCGACACCAGCTATTTGCAATAATTAATAAAGATGACATCGATGCAATCACGAAAACGATGCTCGATAAAAACTTCATCATAGCCGATGGCCATCACCGCTACGAAACCGGTTTGAGTTACTATAAGGAAACTGCTAATCCTGCTGCCGCTTACCAAATGATGGCCTTTGTCAATACCTGCCATGAAGGACTCGTTATCTTAGCCACACACCGCCTTGTAGGTAACCTTGAAAATTTTGATGCTGAAAAGTTAATTGCCAACCTCAAAGAAAATTTTGAAATTACAGAGTTCCCCTTCAACTCACCTCAAACAAAAACAAATGCAAAACAAAAAATGCTCACCCAAATGAAAACTGAACATCATAACAACAAAAATGCATTAGGAATCTACAGTGGCAACAGCGCCTTCTACGTAGCTGTCCTAAAAAATAAACACGCGATGGATTCAGTCGCACCAGAAAAAAGTAGACCATGGAGGTCCCTCGATGTCTCCGTGCTCCATAAACTCATCCTCGAACAACTCCTGGACATCGGTGAAAAACAACTCAAAAGCGACAGCAACATCGAATATATAAAAGACACCGACAACGCAATTGATGATTCAATCTCAAAGGTCGATGCTGGTGAAAAACAACTCGCCTTCTTTTTAAACCCCGTAAATATGGAACATATAAAAAACGTAACCGCAGCCGGCGAAAAAATGCCGCAAAAGTCAACTTATTTTTATCCGAAAATTTACACCGGATTAACAATTAACAAATTGTAACGTTCTTCACGGGAGATGGCTTATGACAGATTGGAAAAACCCACCAAGACTATTTATTCCAGGACCGGTATTGGTCAAAGATGATGTCCTGCAACAACTCGCCCGGCCAACACTCGGCCATCGCTTAAAGGAATACTCCCAGCTCCATGGCGAAACAATCCAGATGTTGAAAAAGCTCCTCTTCACCGAGCAAAACGTCTTCATCTCCACCTCTTCAGCCTCAGGGATCTGGGAAGCAGCAATCCGAAATTGTGTCGGCCCCGATGAAACCGTCCTCTGTACCTGCTGCGGAGCTTTCAGCGATAAATGGGCAACAGTAGCTAAAAACTGTGGCAGAAACGTCGATGAGCTAAAAGTCGATTGGGGAAAACCAATCACACCTGATATGATTGATGAAAAACTCGCCACCGGCAAATACTCCGCCGTCACCATCGTCCATAATGAAACGAGTACAGGACTGACAAACCCCGTCGAACAAATAAGCCAGATGATAAAACAAAAGTACCCTGATGTACTGGTCCTCGTCGATTCGGTCAGTGGTATGGTTGGCTTGCCTCTGAAATTCGACGAACTTGGCTGGGATGTAGCATTCGCCTCGGTCCAAAAGGCCTTCGCTATCCCGCCGGGATTGGCTGTAGCTGCCGTAAGCAACCGCGCTCTGGAAAAAAGTAAAGACATCCCAAACCGCGGCTATTACTTCGACTTCCAGCTCTGGGCAAAATCTAACGAAAAAAACCAAACCCTCGTTACCCCCAATATCCCACATATTATGGCCCTGAACTACCAGTGCAAAAAACTCCTTGACGAAAGTATGGAAAACGTCTGGAAAAGGCACAAGCAAATGGCCGAGTTTGTAAGAACCTGGGCTAAAGAAAATTTCGACCTATTCTGTGAACAAAAGTATGCCTCTAATACCCTCACGGCAATCAAAAATACACAAGGCATCAATGTTGCAGAAACAATAAATGCAATACAGCAGAAACACAACACCGTCTTCGGAAATGGCTATGGCAAGCTAAAAGAGCAAACCTTCCGAATCGCTCATATGGGTGATATCAACCTCGACGACCTGAAAGAGCTAATCAGCTGGATTGACGAAGAAATCCGATAAAAAATCAGCCTTGGCATTCTGGCTAAAACGAAGAATCCTGATATCCAACTCTATGTCTTATATAGTGTTTCCGGCTGCTTTTACGTGAAAAAACCTTTGACGACATGAACACACTAACCATAAAATCGTATAAAAGTTACCAAAATCGTTCTAATATCGTCTATAAATAGGCTCTAACAGCCACAGTGACTATCTAAAAATCCGGAGGTTAAAAATGAAGCCGTCAAGTCACAAACACAATAAAGCCTCTTTACACTATTTTACAATCTCAGCTCTTCTTATATTCTTACTCTTCTCCGCTCCACTTTCTGCCATCGCCGAGGACGAAAACAGCATTGACACCCTCCGCAGTATGGGTAACGCCTTCGCCCAAATCTCCGAAAAAGCTTCCCCCACAGTAGTAAGCATAAGGGCAGAAAAAATAGTCACCCGTGACCGCCCATCAATACACGATTGGCCGTTTGGCGAGCAATTCGACCCGTTCGAAGATGACTTATTCGATTTCTTCTTCCGTCGTCAGCGCCCGCGTCAACATCCGCGCCAACGTTCACCTCAACAACGAAAATATCGCCAGCAAGTTCAGGGGTCCGGATTCATCGTCTCTGCTGATGGATATATCCTCACAAACAACCACGTCGTCGGCGAAGCCGACGAAGTCACAATAAAGCTCTTGGATGGCCGCGAGTTCACTGCAAAAAATATTATCACAGACCCTGAGTCCGATGTCGCCGTTGTAAAAATCGATGAATCCGACCTGCCCTTCATCGAGCTGGCCGATTCCGACGCCCTCGAAGTCGGAGAATGGGTCCTCGCCATCGGAAACCCCTTCGGCCTAAGCCACACTGTTACAGCCGGAATCGTAAGCGCAAAAGGAAGAAGCGGCATCGGCCTCACTGCATATGAAGACTTCATTCAGACAGATGCCGCTATAAATTTCGGTAACTCCGGCGGACCTCTTGTAAATCTCGACGGAAAAGTAGTCGGCATTAACACCGCCATCGTCGGCCCGGGTAGTAATATAGGTATCGGCTTCGCCATCCCTATCAATATGGCAAAAGCCATCTATGACCAGCTCATTGGAACCGGGACCGTCGTTCGCGGCTTCTTGGGTATCGCAATGACCGAACTCACTCCGGAACTCGCCGAGGCCTTCGACCTAAAAGACGCTAAAGGTGTAGCAATCTCCGAAGTCCTTGAAGACTCCGCCGCTGAAAAAGCAGGACTAAAACATAATGATATCATTGTCGAGTTCCAGGGCCAGCCCGTTGAATCCGCCAATGCCCTCCGCAACCGCGTTGCAATGTTAAAACCCGGCGCCAAGGTCGAATTAGTCATCCTGCGAGATGGAAAAAGAAAAAAATTCACCGCAGAACTCGGCGAACGCCCGACAAAGCCCCTTCTCGCCAAAGCCCAGCCGGAAACACTTGAGCAGTTAGGTTTCTTCGTCCAGAACCTCACCCCCGACTTGGCTGAACGCTTAGGTTACGAAGGCCAATCCGGCGTAGTCGTAACACAGGTTGAGCCAGGCTCACTCGCTGACCTCGCTGGTATCTCAAGCGGCACTCTAATTATTGAAGTCAACCGTGAGCCCGTCGAAAATACCGACCAATTCAACGAAGCTATGGAAAAGGCCGCAGAACAGGGAACCGTCCTGCTCTTAATCAAAGACAAACGTTACACACGCTTTGTCGTCCTGACCCTGCCAGAAAAATAAACCTTCACTTAAACCTCTGCTATAAAACCTAAGCCCCGCCTAAAAGCGGGGCTTTCATTTTAACTACACTCGCACCACCCCATAAAACCCGCCACAAGAATGGTAAATAAATATATTGTCACCCCCACAAAAGAGCATTAAACTCGCCCGTTATGACTAAAAAGGCCCTGTCTTTTTACACAAAGTACTTTGCCGTTTGGGTTATCTTGTTCGGTGTCGTAGCTTTCCTCTTTCCCGAACCCTTCGTTGCTTTAAAAGATTATAATAAACACTTCTTCGCACTGACAATGTTTGGTATCGGGGCGGTCCTGCAGCTCGAGGATTTCAAACGAATTGCTCAAAAACCAATCATCGTCCTTATCGGCTCCTGTGCGCAGTTCAGTATTATGCCTTTGGGCGCCTTCATCCTAGCAAAACTTTTCGCCTTCCCACCCGAAATTGCCGTCGGCCTGATATTAACAGGCTCTGCCCCCGGCGCAATGGCAAGTAACGTTATGAGTTATATCGCAAAAGCCGATACCGCTTACTCGGTCTCGCTGACAACCGTATCTACACTGTTGTGTCCTTTACTTACGCCGGGCCTGACCTTTCTTTTGGCAAGCTCACAGCTGGATATCCCATTCTGGGATATGGTCCTTGATGTGATTTATATGGTCATCGTACCTTTGTTTTTCGGCTTTTCCATCAGGCACTTTTTCAAAGAAAAATTAGAAAAGATTTTGCCTGTCTTCCCCGCCATATCGGTAACCTTCATAATATTTATCTGCTCGCTCGTTATAGCTCTAAATAAAAATTATCTGCCAAAGGTTACAGGGCTGATTCTCGCAGCAGTCGTAATATTGAACGTTTATGGAATGTTAGCCGGTTATGGCATTGCATCTGCCTTTCGTATGAATACCAGCAGAAGACGAACCCTTGCCATCGAAATCGGAATGCAAAATGCCGGCCTCGGAACAGCTCTGGCTCTCGAGCACTTCGGCGAAAAGGCCGCCATGCCGGCCGCCGTCTTTGTTTTCATCTGTATTATTACCGCCTCCATAATGGCCGAATTCTGGCAAAAAACACACAAATCAGTAGCAGAATAAATAATATATATTAGCGGCAGCCTATTGCCTTCCTCCGCCAAAAATGCTATAATCCTGCCTCGTTAGCGGTTTTTAGAATCTCAACGGGCAGTCGCTTATCCGGCTGCCCCTTGTTATGACTATTAAAAATTTTAGGAGCTCTAAAATATGGCTTGTAAATTAGCTATAGCTGGTGTAACCGGCGCAGTCGGGCAGGAATTTCTAAAAATCATCGAAAAACGCGATTTCCCGTTCGATTCTCTCAAGGTCCTTGCCAGCAGCCGCTCAGCAGGCAAAAAAATCGACTTTAAAGGCAAACAATACATCGTGGAAGAGCTGACCAAAAACAGCTTCAACGGCATTGATATCGCACTCTTTAGTGCCGGCGGAGCCAGAAGTAAGGAATTTGCGCCCGCCGCCGTCCAAGCTGGCACCGTCGTCGTCGATAACTCCTCCGCCTTCAGAATGGACCCGGATGTCCCGCTTGTCATCCCCGAAATAAATCCGCAAAAAATCGCCGAACACAAAGGCATCATTGCCAACCCAAATTGTTCAACAATTATCGGTATCGTGCCGGTCTGGCCGCTGCATAAGGCAAATCCCGTCAAAAGAATGGTCGTCAGCACCTACCAGGCTGCCAGCGGTGCCGGTATGAAAGCAATGCTCGAGCTTGAAAATCAAACTCGTGAAATTCTCGAAGGCAAAGACCCGACCTGCCAGGCCTTCCCCTATCAGATAGCGTTTAACTGCTTTAGCCATAACTCAAAGCTTAGCCCAAACGGCTACAACGAAGAAGAGGTGAAAATGGTCAACGAGACCCGAAAAATCTTCGACTGTCCCGATATCGCTATCACCTGCACCTGCATCCGCATCCCCGTATTCCGCGCTCATTGCGAAAGTATCAACCTCGAGTTTACTGACCCTATCACCCCAGACCAGGTAAGGGACCTGCTAAGCACAGCCCCCGGCGTTTCCGTCTTGGATGACCGCGAAAACAACCGCTTCCCAATGCCAATCGACGCAACCGGCAAAGATGATATCTTCGTCGGTCGAATCCGCCAGGATGAATCCATACCCGACAATCGCGGCATCAATATCTGGGTAGCTGGCGACCAGTTGCTAAAAGGTGCAGCCCTGAACGCTGTCCAAATCGCTGAAAAACTGCTATAATCGCCCAAATGGCGGTTCGCAATATAAAATTAACTATCTGCTACGACGGCAGTTCCTATCACGGCTGGCAAATCCAGCCCGGCAAAAGGACCATCCAGGGCGTCCTCACCGAAGCAATCCACAACCTGACTGGTGAAGAAACCAGAATCTTCGGTGCAAGCAGAACCGACGCCGGCGTAAGCGCACTCGGCCAGGTCGCCTTCGTCCAAATCGATTCGCCAATCCCCACGGAAAATCTCACCAGGGCAATCACCGACAGGCTCCCTCCCGACATCGCCGTCACCGAAGCAGCCGAAGTCCCTAACGGCTTCGACCTGATTGGCTCAGCCAAAAGTAAATTGTACCGCTACACAATCTTCACGGGTGAGCATCGCCCGGTTCTGCAAATAAGCCACTGCTGGCACATCCCCGAAAAACTCAACATAAAAGCAATGGCCAAAGCCGCAAAATATCTCATTGGCAAAAAAGATTTCAAATCCTTCGCCTCTGCCAAAGACCCTCGCGAAAACTCAGTGCGCACAATCTTCCGCTGCGAAGTCACCGGCGAAGAAAATTGGCTATATATTGATGTCGAAGGCGATGCATTCTTATATAATATGGTCAGAAATATCGTCGGCACCCTCGCCGAAATCGGTAAAGGAAAACCTGCTGCGACGATGCGTCAGCACGGCGAGTGGAAACCAGAAAAAATAAACCAAATCCTCGAAGCCAAAGACAGAACCGCCGCAGGCCCCATCGCACCACCACAAGGCCTGCGTCTAATCTGGATTAAATATTGAAAATCGTTCATATAATAACAAGATTGATACTTGGCGGGGCGCAGGAAAATACTTTAATTACCTGCAAGCTCCTCGCTGACCGAGGCCACGATGTCATCCTCATCACAGGCCCAGCCATCGGCCCCGAGGGCGAATTGTTCGAGCAAACAAAAAATCAAAAATATAATGTAATCGTCATCCCCAAAATGATTCGCGCAATCTGCCCCCTTTACGACACCATAAGCTATTTCCAAATCAAAAAACACCTTATGCAAATAAAACCCGACATCGTCCACACCCACTCCGCCAAAGCCGGCATCCTCGGCCGATTCGCCGCCCACAGCATTCGCAATACGAGAATAGTTCACACTATCCACGGCCTCGCCTTCCACCCATATCAGAGCCAATGGCTGAACAACCTCTACATCGCCATCGAAAAATCCGCCGCAAAAAGAACTGATTTTTTTATCAGCGTCGCCGATGCAATGACCACCCAGGCCCTTGCCGCCGGCATTGGCCATCCCCAACAGTTCATAACCGCCTACTCTGCTATTGAAGAAGATGACTTTCTAAAGCCACTCCCCAACAACCGTAAAAAAGATTTTCGCAGAAAATACGAAATCTCCGAAGACGCCATCGTCCTTGTCACCATTGCCCGGCTCTTTATGCTCAAAGGCCACGATTACATCATCGAATCAGCAAAAAAGCTGAGCAAAAGATTCGACAATGCTGTTTGGCTCTTCGTCGGCGATGGAAATCTCACCGACCACTTTAAAAACCAGGTACGCCAATTGGAACTCGCTGAAAAAATCAAATTCACCGGTCTTTTGCCACCTAATCAAATCCCTCTTGCAATTCAATCATCCGATATCCTCGTCCACTGCTCACTAAGAGAAGGCCTCGCTCGCACTCTGCCACAGGCAATGCTCTGCGGAAAACCAGCTATCTCCTTTGACATCGACGGTGCAAGAGAAGTCGTAAATGAAAACACTGGCCGACTCATCGAACCAAAAAATGTCGAACAGTTAATAAAAGCTTGCGCAGAATTGATAGAAAATGCCGAACTAAGAGAAAAACTCGGCCATCAAGGCCGGGATTCCGTAAAAGAAAAATTCGCACCCAAAACTATGGTCGATACTATCGAAGCTCTCTACAAAAAACTCACTACGAACCAATAACTACAAACTAAGGACATAACTATGAAAAGTTACAGAAAGGAACTGTGGTTTAATACGCCACATCGGCGGGACTTTATCAATATCACGCCCCAAGTCCAGCAGTGCCTAAAAGAAAGCGGCATCAAGGAAGGCTTCGTACTCTGCAATGCTATGCACATCACCGCCAGCGTCTTTATCAATGATGATGAATCCGGTCTTCATCACGACTTCGAAGTCTGGCTGGAAAAAATAGCCCCGGAAAAACCGCATTCCCAGTACCGTCATAACGGCTATGAAGACAACGCCGATGCGCACCTGAAACGCTCCGTTATGGGCCGCGATGTCCTCGTCGCCGTCACCGACGGCCAGCTCGATTTCGGCCCCTGGGAGCAAATCTTCTACGGCGAGTTCGACGGCAAAAGAAAAAAAAGAGTCCTCGTAAAAATCATCGGAGAATAAAAAATTAAGAAAGGTGACCTGTGAACTTACCGCTTTTTCTTATTCAGGTAGTAATAATATCGCTCTCCGGTGCGATGGCGCCGGGACCCGTAACCACCGCAGCTATCGCAATGGGCTCACGCTCCCGTTATGCCGGTGCACTTATCACCCTCGGCCACGCTATCATAGAATTCCCCGTGATGCTCCTGATTATCCTTGGTATGGCCAAAATACTTCAGTCACCCAAAACACAAATAGCAATCGGCCTCGCCGGTGGAACATTCCTCCTGATAATGGCAATTCAAATGCTGACCAGCTTAAATGCCCTCCAAAACCAGCAGGACAAAACCAGCAAACACAAACCAGTCCTGACAGGCCTAATATTATCTGCTGGCAACCCCTATTTTATCCTCTGGTGGGCAACCGTGGGACTGACCCTCGCTACCACTGCTGGCGGGCTCGGAATCTGGGCCTTCGCATTATTTGTCATCTTCCATTGGCTCACAGACTTAGTATGGCTCCAGGCCCTCTCCTGGGCAAGCTTCAAGGGGACAAAACTCCTCGGGCAAAAAAGTCAGCGAATCGTCCTAATAATTTGCTCGATAGCGCTGCTCATCTTCGGCCTGTTCTTCATCTACAATTCCGCAAGTAGCTTAATTAAGCTGCTCTCGTCACCGGGTTAATCCTGACCGCCTAGCCCGCCACCCAAGATTTGTTTTACATTATACTGCGCCAGGGCGCTTCGCTGCGACCGTGCTATCTGTTCAACTACTCCAGGCTCCTCAGTCGGCAACTGCGCAAAGCCCACCTTGGCAACAGCTTCTGCTATATCGGCCAAATTGATATTCGCCGGGTCCCTCGCCGGTACATACCCAACCTTTGGCTCAGAGGTCCTGGCGATAAGCTCACAATCAACAAGATGACCAAGTACCTTTTCTCCGAACTCAGCAGGTATATTCAGTTTGCTCAAAATAACTTCCGATGAAACAGGGGCGCTGTTCGCCTCAAATGCAGCAGCTATCTCTCTTACAATATTAATCGCCGTAAGGTCGTTTGCTATAAAATATTCCTCTCTCCTTTTAGCAGAGGTAATCTCCGCAGCATCAAGACTCCTTAAATGCTGCGTCGTAAATGTCAGCTGAAGCCCAAACAAAACGATAAGCCACGTGATATAAATCCACAATACCGTCATTGGAACCAAAGCCAACACACCATAAACCGTGCTGTACAGCCTCAATTCCGTTACACAGTATCCGAAGATATTTTTAGCCGCTATCCAAACCAGTGCACCCACCACCGCACCCCAGATTGCAGCCCTTGCCTTAACCTTTACATTCGGCAAAATAAAGTAAAGCAGGAAAAACACAATAGTTGCTACAATATAAGAAAAAACAGTCGGTGCAATGTTTGATAAAACAGTCTCTTGTATCCGACCGACAGTCGAATATCGAGTCGTAATGTATATACCGCCGCCGACAAGCAATGGCCCAAGCGTCAAAAGTGCCCAGTAATTAATCACCCGGTGCAAAAAGCTCCTGCCCCTGCCAACTCGCCAGATATTGTTAAATGCCTTCTCTATCGTTGACAAAAGCGACAAAGCAGCCCATATAACAACCAACACGCTGAATAATGTAATTGACCCCTTGTACGCACCCGTAAAAAACCTTGCCACTATCTCGTCAAGATGCTCTGTAAGCGCCACACTCTTCTCAGGGTCCGCTGCGCTGGCGACAGAACTCTCGAATTTCGTAAAGTTGGCTTGGTCATAGATGAAATCCCTTATCTTTTCACCAATATCACTATAAGCAGGAAACGACTGAAATATCAAAAGCGTAACTATCGCCAATGGAACAATCCCGAAAATTGTATGATACGATAAAGCGGCAGCCTGCTGACCGGCACGACTATTCCTCAAAAGTCGCGCGCAGTGCGACCACAGTTTAATCTGAAAAACAAAAAAACGACTCATCTTGCCAAGTTGTGCCGTCGGCGTCGATAAAAGCTCTCTAAACATAACTTGCCCCTTAACTTTTCGCTTGTCCTATCTGTTGATTTCGACAGTTTGCCCCATCTATTTAAGCAGGTCCTCAAGAACGCTTATCACTTCATCCCTCAGCTCCTCACCTACCTTCTCTTCCAATTCTCTCTTTAATTGCTCTTTCAATTGTTCCTCAAGCAGCCTGCCTGTGTCAAGTTCAGGCTTATCGATAGTCCCTTTAAGTGGTAGTTTTATTCTCGCCCCTTCGGCCTCTTCGCCAATTCTCACCGTTCTGCCCCTCGTAGTATAAGGCAAAGTAACCACCATATCCAGACTCCTGTCCAGCCCGATTGCCCCCTTAAAATTAACCGGACTATCACCGACAACCACCTGCATATCATCATATCGAAGCAAGCCATCCTGCAAAACAAATCTCGTCGGCTCGATAACAAGATCCTGACCTCTCATACCAATACCAGCCAATGAAAGAATCTCACCGAGAAAATCCGAAGCCGATAGACGAAGCTGACTTATTGTGACCGTACCAATAACCTCAATATCATTCCCACTTCCTCCTCCAACTGGTATGGCAAGCCGCTCACAGCTAAAATCTATCTCTCCGCTGACATCAACTGCATTTGCAAAAATCGGGTTCAAATACGCCAGAAACCTCCTTGTCGTCTCATCAGTGATTTGAATACCCTTCGCTATCTGCATCGGCCCCGTTTTCCTAAGGATTGTCGGCTCGTCTTTAAAATCTGCCTCACCAGCAAAATTAAATTGACCATTGTTAACCTTCGAAGAAAAAGAGCCGATTTTTAGCAAGCCATCTTGCATTTGAATATTTGCCGTAGTCGCCCCGAAGTTCAATCCCATATACTCAGCCCCTTCAAAGCCCAGTTTAGCCCTTGTCTCAAAATTCTCTATAAGCTTTTCCGTCCCTCCAGCCGGGTATTCACCGTCAAAGCTTACAGCTAACCTCGAGTTTATCCCCGCCACTTCAAAAGTGCCAGTTGGCTCACCTGCCACTTTCAAACTGCCGCCCCTGACAACAAGCTCAATCTCTTCTATTGGCAAAGCTATCGAACCACGCTCATCGCTCTCCCGCACCTCTTGCCAAAGGCCACTATCGCCTATTGGTTGCCGAGCCTCAAAATTTATCTCCACCTTCGGTTCATCGACTATTATCTCACCAAAGGACAAATGCCCCGTTAAAATCGAACCATAATGTGGCTTTGTTGTAACCTGCTTTATCTCGGCAAATACTCGACCGGCACCGTCCTTAAAACTAAAATCCGTAACCTTGACACCTTCCCACCAGCTCATCGAAAGCTCAGAAAAATATACTTCGCCGTCAATCGAACTGTTGATTTTTGCCAATACAATCCTCCGGCACCGCTGCGATGACACACAAACAGGCACAAAAAAAACCACCAACAAAACTAAAATAACGACAAGCACCAATATGAACGTAAGTACTCGCCTTCTGGTCTTCTTCCGTGGCCTGCCCTCAGAACTTCTCTCTGCGCCCATCGCTTAATCCCCCAAAGAAAAGTATATCTCCAAATATTTAGCCCCACGCCTGTCCGATGTTTTCTGTCGGGATTTCACTGGGGGCTTGGATATAACAGAAAACAAAAGCGGCCTTGCAAAAAATCAGTCGAGCATTATCTCATCCGATTTACTTCCGATTATTTCGTCAACCTTATCGGTACACTCCTTCGTAATATCATCCATTTGTTTCCTGCCTCTTTCCAGCTCATCTTCCGTAATAATCTTATCTTTCTGCTCCTTCTCAAGCTGCTTGTTAGCCTCCCGTCGTATATTACGAACACTAACCTTTGTCTGCTCACCCATCTGCTTCGCCTGGGCTACAAGCTGCTTTCTTCTCTCCTCACTCAAAGGCGGAATATTCAGCCTTATCAGTTTCCCCTCCACACTCGGTGCAATACTCAAATCACTGCTTCTGATTGCCTTTTCAATCTCTTTAACCGAAGAAGGGTCAAACGGCTTAATCACAATCATGTCCGGTGCCGGAACCGATAATGTTGCCATCGCTTTCACCGGCGTAGGCGTCCCATAGTAATCAGCCCTAATATTCTCAACCAGACCCGTCGAAGCCATCCCGGCCCTAACCGCTCTTAATTCATCCTGCAGGACTTCAATCGCCTTCTGCATCTTCGATTCACTCTCTGCGATAACCTCTTTGGCTGGCATTCACAACCTCCATATTTGCCGCATTCAACAGAAACAAAACTGCAAACTAAATACTATGAACTACGAACTCAGAACTATGAACTAATCAACGTCCCGACTCGCTCACCGCAAATCGCCTTCGTTAAATTGCCCTCCTTGAAAATATTCAAAACAATAATCGCAATATTATTATCCCGGCAAAGGCTTATTGCCGAATGGTCCATCACCCTGAGGTTCTTCTTTAACACATCGGCATAAGACAATTTCTCAAACAACTTCGCATCAGGATTTTTCTCAGGGTCATCGCTGTAAACACCGTCAACCTTCGTCGCCTTAATCACCAATTCCACATCCAGTTCCAGCGCCCTCAATGCCGCACAGGTATCGGTCGTAAAGAAAGGATTACCCGTCCCGCCCGCCAGTATTGTAACCCTTCCACGCTCAAGATGCCGAATCGCACGCCTGCGAATAAATGGCTCACATATCGCCGATACCGCAATCGCACTCAACACACGCGTCGGCTGACCCATCCTCTCCAGAGTCTCCTGCAACGCACACGCATTGATAATAGTCGCCAGCATCCCCATATAATCTGCCGTGTTCCTCGGTATCCCGCTCAGCTCAGAAAAATTCTCGCCCCTAAGGAAGTTGCCCGCACCAACAACAACCGCAACCTGTGGCCCAAGCTTACATGTCTCCATTATCCTCGATGCTATAGAACTAAGCGCATCACCGTCTATACCAAACTCACCAGCCCGGCAAAAACTCTCACCAGAAAGTTTCAATAGCACCCGCTTATATTTGCTCTTCGCCATCTCCGTTCAAAAAACAAAAAAACGTACTGTAAAATTCGACAATCGTAAATCTTTAATTATATTTCTTCTATCCGCTGCCCACTATACGCTATCTTACTACCCTACCTCAAATCGTACAAACCTCGTTATCTTCGCCTCACCACCAGCCTGCTTGGCAGCCTCCGCAAGAACCTGCGAAATCGTCTTACTGTCATCTTTCACAAACCGCTGCTCCATCAGGCAGTTCTCAGTAAAAAACTTCTTCAGCTTGCCTTCGACAATCTTTTCAATAATATCTGCCGGCTTATCTTTAACCTGCCCGGCAAAAATAGCCTTCTCCCGTTCAACTATCTCAGAACTTACTCCCTCCTTATCCAACGCCAAGGGCTTGGTCGCAGTAGTATGCATCGCTATATCCCCCGCCGTCTGCTTTATCACTTCCGCCGTCGCCTCGTCACCCGTCTCAATCTCAACCATCGTGCCTACTTTTTTATTAAAGTGAATATATATGCTTATAAGCCCGCACCCGGCCAATTTAAACTTCATATAACCGCCGACTTCAATCTTCTCGCCGGTCTTACTTATCGTCTCCGTCAGTACCTCACCGAATTTCCTGCCATCAACAGCCGCCTCAAGAATATTCTCCGTCCCCTCATCAGCCGAACACACCAAAGCACAATCAGCCAATGCTTCCGCCGTCGCCACAAAATCATCGCTTCGCGCCACAAAATCAGTCTCACAGCAAAGACTCGCCAGCGCTGCTACCTTGCCGTCCTCGCTCATCTTGCTCACAACCATCCCCTCCGATGTCTCTCGACCGGCACGCTTCGCTAATGTCGCAAGCCCCTTCTTCCGCAATATCGACATCGCCTCATCAATATCTCCGCTCGCTTCCACCAGCGCCCTCTTACAGTCCATCATACCTTGCCCGCTCATCTTCCTAAGTTTCATCACCATTGAAGCTGAAATTTCCGCCATCTTAAAAACTCCTACTTTATATAAATCCAGAAATCAAATATCAAACACTCAAATTCTTCTTTTTGAATTTTTGTCATTTGTATTTGTTTCCACCGTAAGGTGTCCTGTGGAGAATTTCGTGCTTCGGATTTCGAATTTATCTTCTTGAGGATTGCCCTTACCTGTGCTATTCAGAACCTCCTTCTTGCGAGCCGGCCTCTGCTGACTGCCCCTGTCCTTCTCCGGCATCTTGTGAAGTTGGTTCTTCGGTTTTTACTGGCGTCTCTTCGGCAACGGCAGCAGCCTCGGCTTTGCCCTCCTCTGCTCGGGCCAACGCAGGCCTCCGGGCGCGTACTCGCGTAGGACGCTGCCTCGGCTCCTGCTTCGCAGATACCATCGTCTTGCCTATCGCCACCGCATCTCCTAATTCGCTTAGTACCAACTCTATCGCCCTCATCGAGTCGTCATTACCCGGTATCGC
>Ga0114922_10001138_pt1 | contig 25363 bp, 19 predicted proteins | sample AartaG_FD_100975 | JGI IMG/M metagenome (GOLD analysis project Ga0114922, IMG submission 100975) | Deep subsurface microbial communities from Aarhus Bay to uncover new lineages of life (NeLLi) - Aarhus_00045 metaG | ecosystem: Environmental > Aquatic > Marine > Oceanic > Sediment | place... | reverse complement strand
TTTGACTCTAACGATCTTAGCTATGCAGACTTCAAAGCGAATGTGATGCTGCCTGTTAAGACTGAGCTTCAGAATTTTCAGAACTTGCTTATATCCGGAATTCCGATAGATATTCAAACTAACTCCGATGACGTCAGGGCATTGATGTGCCGGAGCGTCGGTGAAATTAGGATTGAATGGACAAATGGAGCAAAGGCGGCGAACGATATGATTATTTGGTATGGTCTTATGCTGCCAAGTGGGTATCCTGTCGAGGAGCTGGGTCCGCCGGGTCCGCCATATAGAGCAGTCTGGACTCCCCTGACCGCGAAGCAGTACTGGCCGAAAGCCTTAAAGTTTACATTTACACTATATGATTCGATGGGGATTTTGAAGCAAGGACGTCCGTTTACCCATATTGTTTATTTCGGTGAGTGAAGATGTTAGGGATGAAAATGACAAATTGCAATTTGTTGAAAAGCTCTACTTCAGCCGGCTCGGCCCTTATACTGACCGTCGTTTTGACGAGCATGTTAGCTATTGTCGGCGTGCTGTTCGTTATGATGGCCCGTGTGGACAAGGTAGCTACGTCGGCCATATCCGAAAACAGAGAGCTCGATTTGGCAGTCGAAACAGTCATCGCGAAGATTTCGCAGCAGCTCGTTTTAGATGTCCCCGGCATCATACCATGGCAGGAATACTACGACTATCCCGATGTCAACAACGCCTGGCTGGCAAGCCTTGAACCTTATCAATTTGCTGCAAATGAATACAGATGGCGACACATAAGCGATGTCAATAACCAGTTGGGGCCGCGTGCCTGGGATTTGCGGGCTGTAATTGTGCCGGACTATCAACTCCCTTCGCAGGTTGGTGACACCAATGCGGTTCTTGGTTTCTATCCGGCTGACCCGGACGGTGACGGAGTATCAGACTCTGTATGGGTCAAGCTCCGCGATATGACCAGCAGCAAGGGTGAGCCCATTTACGCGGCTATTAGAGTTGTTGACAATGAAGCGATGTTGAATGTCAACACGGCATGGAAGTTTGAGTTTGACCCTAATGTCGTCATGGATGCGAATCGAATTGACGGCTCAAGCCAGACTCAGATAAACCTTATGGCTTTGTCTTGTCCGCCGGGTTTTACTGTTTATGATCCATGCGATGAGATAGACTTGCTCCGAGCAAGAGCGAATCCGGCCCTTGGTCTCAACCCGCTTGCTCTCGATCAATACGAACAGAATGTTATTTGGCGATATGTCCAGCCGAACGGTCCCTATACACCGTTTGATATTTCTGATGAGCTTGAGCTTCGTTACAGGTACCTGTTGAATCATACGGGTATAGATACACGATTGGAGCCGTGGGGTGGCGAGTTCAGGAAACCTACTGAATTGGATACTCCGGTTGACTCAGGTGGGCAACAGTTTAACGATTGGTTTTACAGGTCGCAGCACGATGTGCTTGGGCCAAATGATATATATTCGTACAGGCACCTTGCTACTACCTACAATATGGACAGGATTATCGACCCGAACGGTGATAGGATGATTAACATCAACAGGGAGACTTCCCCCTGGAAAATATATGATAGGCTCATACGCGGCTATCCCGGTATAGTAGATCCCTTCACACGTCGGCAGTATGCACAACTGGCCGTCAACATGGTTGACTTCGCCGATAAGGACCCCAACGTAACAACGCTTGTCGACCCCAATGGTGTGGTCTATTATGGTTTTGACGCCCAGCCGTTTATTACCGAGGTCGCCTGGAAGATTCACCAGCTTCCCGAAAGTGGTCTTAATTACTACGCGCTCGAACTCTACAATCCGTTCAATACGATAATAGACCTGAATAATGTAACTAGCCAGGAATGTTTCGAGCTTGAACTTAATGACCGTGTAGGTGCCGGACCTCCTATTCATATCGGATTCAGGCCGTTCGATAGAATTAACCCGGGTAGCTACTTTGTAATTGCAAATTATCTAAGCTTTTTTGCTATCTGTCCGTACGACCCGAACTGCCGGACCAATGTAAAGCAGGATACAAGACTGAACTTCTTTGGGAGCTGGATACTGCCTGACAAGAGCAAGCCGGTGGTGGACCGCAGGGCCGACCCTGACAAGGGCAAGCCGCCTATTTACGTCGGCTGGACTAACAATTATGATGTGTTTCTTAAACGAAGGGTATTTGTGCCGGCCCTGGGAGCATACCAATGGATATATGTTGATAAATGGCTAATTGAGCCATACTTGGCGCAGCCCGGAGAGGACCGATTTTTTGGCCGTAGTCAGAACGATTGGCACGTTGTTTATCAAACACCACCACCACCAACAATCGAGATTAGTCCGTATCTTGCCGGCGTGGGTAGACTCGGGACCTGGAATGGTCTTTCCGGTCTTCCGGAACACTATTTCAGTTTCTTTCTGCCCAATCCTCTCAATCCTGTCCGGGAGTTTATTACAGTTGGCGATATCCCGCGAATCTTGACACTCGGCAACGACCCCAACCGTACAAATACCATCGGCGAACAGTTGGGCAGAAGACTTAGGAGCGAGGAATACCTGGTCAGACTCAACTTGGCAAACCCTTATCACAGAAACGTCTTTCAATATCTGACGGTCTTCGACCCAAACAGCGACAATATTGATAATGACGCTGACGGCTTGATAGATGCTGCTGATATCAGGTCGCCGGAAGTACAAATTCCCGGCCGAATAAATATCAATACCGCTCCGTGGTATGTCATAGCCCAATTGCCCTGGGTCTCCCAGAGGATAAATCAACCTCTCAATTACAGCCTTGCCCAGGCAATAGTTGCATATCGTGATAAACTCGCAATCCCGCCGGTAGACTATAGCGGCCTGACCGGCCGTTTTAATGCCACAGGCATTGTTGGAGTAAGGGAACAGCCCGGCTTTGCAAGTACCGGAGAGTTAAACTTTGTTGTCAACAATACCGGTATCAACAACTACAACATCGCCCAATATGCTCTTGACACTATCGACCTGCCTGGCTTCCCGGACCTGACGACTGCTGACGATGACCTACCCTTCGCACTCCCAGACCCGGGCGATGAAGTTATCGATGATTTCGAAGAACGCGATGTAATCTTCTCACGAATCAGCAATCTGGTTAGTGTTCGCAGTGATGTTTTCACCGCTTACATACTCGTTCGCATCGGCGCCGACGGCCCGCAAAAAAGAGCCATTGCCATACTCGATAGAAGCGGCGTTAGCAAAACTAATGTTAGCTTACCTGATGGCAAAGTAAGAATTGTGGCGCTGCACTACGTTCCCGACCCCAGATAACTGCTATCCGATTATTCCTGTTTCGATATGTAGAGTGAGAACGGCTTTAGCTCCTTGATTGCCCTCGGTGTGCAATTGAGTAGTCGAGCCAAACAAGTAGCTGTGTATTTTTGGTTGTACTCGGCAGAAAAAGCATTACGTGATTTGCCATATTCCCAGTATTCGTATGATGCCGTAATTATTTCTCCTATGAAGCAACTTACAATTAGTTACATATTGTCCATGTTGTTTCTAATCACGTTTAAAGAACTCAGGTTCTTTCAGGGCTAGCATAGCAGTCTTTGCACCAAGCGAAGTTAAAGCACGGAAATATTCATCAGATAAATGGTTGCTGGCATATTCGTGTCCAAATTCATGAATTAATAAATCCAGTACCTTTTCCATATTTGTAGGGAATTTTTCAAAAAAGCTTTTACCAAGTCGGTTCAGATTAAAGGATAACTCTCTGTCTCCATACGCTGCCCTCGCTTTATTTGAAAGCCTATATATCTCAGCAGTGATATCAACACCCATAATCTTCTTGGCCAATGCTTTGCTGAAAATAAGAACTTTCTTCTGTTTTTCCGTTAATTGGTCCTCACTTATGGGTGGAACCCCGTCTGGACTACATTGTAGTTTGGGTGTAGGAAACACTTTGACAGCAGGTTTTGTTGAACGGCTATTTCTTGCACTCTTCCATTCTTCCTGAGAAAATACCTTCCCAGGTATTGCTGTGTATTCTATGCTTACAGCCTTGTTGTTAGCCTCTAAGTCACTTGGTTCATAAATAACCCTCATCTGCTGCCACAGCCAGAACTTGTTAAGGATAGCCAGGTCACGGGCATCCACGATGTTGTTGTTATCAGCATCCGCTTTTTTGTTTTTGATGTTCGCTCCTTCTAAACCCCAATTGTCGGCCAATATTGCAAAATCAACCATATTAACCGATAAGTCGCCATCTGCATCTGCTGGTACCGGTCGTAATATATCTGAACTGGCTGCCTCCTCGGTCCCACCGTATGCCCCGATATTGATTCTGCCGCCGTTTGGCGCCGGCTCCATCGAATAATCGGCAAACGGGTCGCCGGCGTTAATACACGGACTTGTGTTCCAATCGTCGGCCCTCAAGTGAAAATCGTAAGGACGAAAAATTGGATCGACATACATCGGGGCCTTGTTGATATTCCCTTCGCCCGGCCAGACAGCGGTCGGGTCGTAAAAGCCTGCGCTGTCGAACATTTGAACGTTGCTGTACGAAACATCGACGGTGGAACCGCTCGCACCAAAATCAGCCATTTCCAAACCGCTAAAGCCCATTGCAAGAGCTGAGCCGCCGGATGGAGTGATTTGCTGAACGCCGGTATTGTCCGTGATGCTGGAATTTGCTACGTTGGCATCGCCGCCGCCGTAGCATTCAAGTCCACCTACAAGCCAGCTCCAACTTGCAACATTATAGGAAATGTCAGTACTATCAATCTTAACAAAGCTGCCGTAGTTTGAACTGACGCCGCCGCTCCAATAACCCCAGTTGTGAGCTATAACACAATTTTGTAGAACACAGTTTGGTGGTTTATTAGGGTCGGCATTAGGGTCGCCATACGGATTACCCTCGCTGTAAATTCCCCCGCCACTGGCCCAGCAGTGATTATCGTATATATAACAGCCGTCAATTGAGGTGTTACTATCCATAACAGCAACTCCACCACCGGACCATCTTGCGGCGTTCCATATTATCTCACCACGCTCAATCAGGGGCCCACCATCTTTGCAGTCCTTGATATATATTCCACCGCCATGCTGGTCAATCCTGTCGTCGTTAATCTGGGCATCATTCTCCCAAATTTCGCAGTCCCGAATGATAGCGCTGCTGTTTTCACATGCAATCCCACCGCCGGAGCCTGCAACCATATTATATTTTATGTAACAGTTAATGATCTGTGGACTGGAGTTCCTACAGTATATTCCACCGCCCAGATGATTCAAATCGTTTACATCGAGTTGGTTTACGTCGTTTACATCGTTTATATCTATGTATCTGTAAAATCCCACCCCGGCAAAGTTGTAACTTCCTGTGTTAATGCCTATATCGCAAAAGGTGATGGTAGCGTTGCCGTCCACATCGCAGAATATCGCTCCGCCTCCGGAGTCGGCTGTACAGTTTGTTATCACGCAATTTGTTATGGACGGGCGGCTGTCCTTGCAATATATTGCGCCGCCGTAGCCGCTTGCGTCCACGTTGGGTTCCTGCGGCCAATTCAGGTCCTCAGCATAACCATTGATTATGGTAAAACCGTCTAAAACGGCAAATCCGGTTTTGCCTTCGCCGCTTTGAAAAATAAAGGCCCGGCCATTGTATTGGCAGTCTATGATTGTTCCACTTGGCCCCCACTGTGATTGCACTGTCACATTCTTGCCCTTAAAGTCAACGTTGTAGAATCCTGCACCCGAGTAAACAATGGGCGTAGTGGTATTGCCAGCGACCGTAATAATGTCGCCGCTGTTGACCAACGGAGAGTCAATCGCCGCTTGAATGGTGGAGAAAGTACTTGGCCCCGGTCCTGGCACAGACCAAGAAGCTCCGTTAGCCGTAGAAACTATCCCGCCGGCAAGTACAAAAAATCCCACAAACAGGTATTTGATTAAGGTAGCAGTTCTGGCCATAATAACTCCTTCCATTCTATAAACTATCGGCGCCTCGTCCGAACCTTATCTCAATTATACCAGAACCTCCTCTAAAAGCCAGAAAAAAATCCTCGAAACCCTTGAAAAAGGTGCTGATATCCAAAAGAAATGGTAAAGACATCTGGTTATTAGGACTTCAAAAGCCCCAACATCTCGGCGTGGACCTTCTTGTTGGCCGCTATCGCCCGCAATTCCTGACCCTCATAGCTGTCCAAATCAACGGGGAAGATTTTACCGCCCTGCCAATCGCTCACGATTGCCCCTGCGGTCTCAACAATAACTGCCCCGGCTGCGATGTCCCATAGTTTCGGATTGGAGGCGATAGTAGCAATAAGACTGCCCTTTGCCACATAAGCAAACTGTAACGCGGTTGAGCCTAAATTGCGAAATCTTGTCCGCAGCATAATTTCGCAGGCCCAACCCGGCACCTCGTTATCAAAATGGCTGTCGAGACCAACGCTCGAAAATTCGTCCATTTTCTTTTTGCCGGCTGTGATTCGTCTGCCGTTCAATTGTGCCTCACGGCCCTTGACAGCCGTGAACATCGACTCTGTGGCCGGCTCGAAAATCACGCCTACTATCGCCTCTCCCTCATACATTACCGCGATACTGACCGTAAAGAAAAGCATCCGGTGTGCAAAATTGTTCGTCCCATCTAACGGGTCGATGACCCACCAAACCGGCTCAGCTCCTCGCGGCGGCTGCTTGAAAATCTTCGCTTTTCCCCCTTCTTCGGCGATAAAACCATGGTCCGGATAAGTCTCTTTGATTCGATTTATGATTATCTGCTGGCATCGGGCATCGGTCTCCGTCACCATTTCGGTTTTGTTGTTCTTTAGCGAAGCCTTGATGAAGTTTATTTCTTCCATTGCACGCTGACCAGCCAGCCTCGCTGCAACAATGCCGGTTTCCAGCATCCGGCTAAGGTTTCCTTGTTCTAATACCATATCCAGCCTTTCATCTCTAATCTTGACAGAACTTCTATATTTTCCTATTCTAACGTGGTCATGCAAGTAAGCCAACAGCTAAATAAACCGAAATTTTTTTGCCGTGCATCGCATCGCCGGCGGTTTGCTTCGGCCCTTATCTTCCTCGCAGTGCTTGCCTTCTTCGGGCTGTTCTGGTTGGCGGCAAACGGCAAGATTGATTTAGGCCGCTGGCTTGTTCCCTGCGGCTTCAAGCAAAAATACGATTTGCCGTGTCCAACCTGCGGAATGACCACTTCGGTAGTTGCTTTCGCTCAGGGCAAAATCCTCGAAGCGTTTTATATCCAGCCGGCCGCTGCATTGTTGTGCTGTATGTTCTTAATTATAGCGTTTTTAGCTTTTTTTATAGCTGTTTTTGGAGTATATTTTCGGTTTATCAACCGTTTTTTTGCCGAAGTTAAAATAAAGCACATAATTCTGGCCCTGATAGTCATCACCGCTGCCGGCTGGGCGGTTACGTTGGCCCGGGCGCTGGCAGCAAAATAGGCAGGGCCGCGTAAAGGAAAAAGGCGTCTTTATAGCGTCTCAAGTATAAATTAAAATTACCGACCATAGAAATGGCATCGGCAGGAAAACTATAAGAAGTAAAAATTTTTTGGAGTTCCACAGTGATTAGAGTCCTGATAACAGACAAACTTGCACAGCAGGGAATTGACTTACTCAATTCGACGGACGGTGTTGAGGCTGTCGTTAAAACCGGTGTAGACGAAGAGCATCTGGCTAAGATTATCGGTGAATATGATGGGCTCATCATTCGAAGCGGCACAAAGGTTACGGCAAAAGTCTTGGCCGAACCCGGCAAGCTAAAGGCAATCGCCCGGGCGGGTGTCGGCGTAGATAACATCGACGTCCCGGAAGCCACCAGGAAAGGAATCCTCGTTATGAATACGCCCGGCGGTAATACTCTCAGCGCCGCAGAACACACAATGGCTTTGATTCTTTCGATGAGCCGAAATGTTGTCCCGGCCTGCATCAGCCTGAAATCCGGCGCCTGGGACAGAAAAAAATATATGGGTAACCAGCTGAACAACAAAGTCCTCGGCGTGATAGGCTTGGGCAGAATCGGTATGGCTGTGGCGGAAATGGCAAAAGGTTTCAATATGAAAGTCCTCGGATATGACCCGTTTGCCGCACCCGCCGACGCGGAAAAACTCGGTCTTGAAATAACCGGCAGCCTCGAAACAATCTTCAAGGAAGCGGATTATATTACCGTCCACGTGCCGAGAAATGAGCAGACACTGAATATGATTGACGCCGAACAGATAAAAATGATGAAACCCACCGTCCGATTGGTCAACTGCGCGAGGGGCGGAATTATCAACGAAGACGCACTCTATAATGCCCTTGCCCAAAAGCGTATCGCCGGTGCCGCTCTGGACGTTTACCCTACGGAGCCGCCGGGAAATACACGATTTACTGAGTTTGAAAATTGCCTTGTTACGCCACATTTGGGCGCCAGCACCAGGGAAGCCCAAATCGATGTGGCTGTTGAAGCCGCTCAAAACCTTGTTGATGCCATCAAGGGCGGCCCCGTCAGGAACGCGCTCAATGCTCCATCTACCGCAGGAGCCATGCCGCCGGTTGTAAACCGATATGCTGAACTTGCTCGGCGAATCGGCACACTCGTCAGTACCATTGCACCCGGCCATATAAAAAGCATTGAGGTACAATATCGGGGCTCGATTGCTGAAGTGGCCGTCGAACCTGTTACCCTTCACTTTGCAGTCGGATTGCTTGGCCGGCATTTTGACATGCCCCTCAATATGGTCAATGTCCCTGTCCTTGCTAAAGAACGCGGCATAAGTATCGATGAGACGAAAAATACAAAAGCCAAGGATGTGGCCGCAAGTTTCAGCGCCAAAGTCGTTACCGATAAGGTTACACGGACCGTGACCGGTTCGGTCTTCGGAGGGACCCTGCCGCGTATAATCGAAATCGATGGCTTCAATATAGAAATGACACCACAAGGGGCCGTCCTGGTCATCTTTAACGACGACAAGCCCGGCGTTATCGGTTTCGTCGGGACCGTCTGCGGAAGGCATAATATCAATATCTGCACGATGGGCGTAGGACAAAAAACAGAGGAGCAAAAGGCTGTTCTTGCCGTCAGTCTCGACAAAGAACCCGACGCCAAAGCCATTGAAGAGCTTGGCAAACTTGATTTTGTGAACGAAATTTATGTCTGCAAATTAGACTAATTCTCGATACCCGGTTCTCGATACCCGTTGGGGGAGCAGCGAATGGAGTCTTTGGCGTGGCTGAACAATTAATAATAAGTATCAGCGGTATGAGAGGCATCGTCGGCGAGAACCTCACTGCTTCTATTGCGACAGATTACGGCTCTGCCTTTGGAACATTCCTGAAAAAAAGACACGCCGGCAAAAAGGAGAAATTGTCGGTGTGTATCGGCAGGGATTCTCGAACCAGTGGCCAAATGCTAAAATCCGCCGTTACAGAAGGATTGTGTAAAGTTGGAGTTGACGTAATTGATTTAGGGCTTGTAACCACGCCTGGCGTAGGAATTATGGTAAGAGAGCTCGGATGCAGCGGTGGAGTAGTCGTTACCGCTTCGCACAATCCGGCCCGGTATAACGGTATAAAATTACTGCTCGACAACGGAATTGCTCCACCGCCGGACGCAGCAGAGCAAATCAAGCAATGTTTTTTCGATAAACACTTTGCCCTTGTCGATTCGCACGATTGCGGCAAAGTAACTTCTAATGAGCAGACTGATAACGTTCATATCGCCAAGGTTTTGGCAATTGTTGACAAAGAGGCAATCGGCGAAAGAAAATTCAACGTCGTACTGGACAGTGTCAATGGAGCAGGGGGACGGGTTACGAAAAAGCTGCTCGCCGAACTCGGCTGCGTGGTTTCTGCGATAAATGATGAGCCTACAGGCGTCTTTGCTCACGCACCTGAGCCTACCGCTGAAAATTTAACCAGCCTTTGTGAAGAAGTGAAAACCCGGCAGGCCGAAATCGGTTTTGCCCAGGACCCCGATGCCGACAGATTGGCAATCGTCGACGAAACCGGAAACTATATCGGCGAAGAGTACACTCTTGCTTTGGCGGCAAAGTTCATTTTCAGCAAGTGGCACGGCCATCCCCTCGACTTCGCTCGGGACAGGCCTGGCCGTGTATTCACGGGCTGGAAGCCCGTGCCACAAGCCGCAGCGAATCTTTCAACCTCAAGAATGCTCGACGATATTGCCGAAGAGGCAGGGGCGCAAGTTGTCCGCACCCCGGTCGGCGAGGCCAATGTCGCCAAAGCAATGCTCGAACACAATTGCATCATCGGCGGAGAAGGCAACGGCGGTGTAATTGATTTGCGGGTAAGTCCCATCCGCGACAGCCTTGTGGGCATCGCTCTTGTCCTGCAATTGATGGCGGAGACGGGGAAAACCATAAGTGAATTGGTCGGTGAAATCGGCGGTTACTATATGAGCAAAGACAAATTCGTTGCAGAGAAGTCACAAGCCGGGCAAATCCTGGATTTGGCAAAAGAGACCTTCGCCGATGCGAAGCTCGACACCACCGATGGCTGCCGATTCGATTTCGACGATGGCTGGCTGCACTTGAGAGCCAGCAATACCGAGCCGGTTATGAGGATTATAGTTGAGGCGAAAGATAAACCTGCCGCGCAAAAATATATCGATGCGGTTTCGAATATCCGCAAAAAAATACTCGGTTAAATGAATGCACAATCACAAGATTGAAAACGCAAATAAAGATATAAGATTTGTCACAAATCTTGGTATTGCAGCCAATTTCGTCCTTTCTGTCGTGAAAGTCGGGGTCGGGCTTTTGGCTGGGTCGATGGCTCTTGTCGCCGATGGAATCCACTCGATTTCTGATATGACTACCGATATTGCCGTTTTGTTAGGTATTTATTTCGGGTCAAAGCAGCCGGATGACCGACATCCATACGGTCATGGCCGGATTGAAACTTTTGCAGCCGGTTTTATAGGAGCGGTTCTGATAGTTGTCGGCACAGCTATGATTTACCGCGCGGCTGTTGATGTGGCGGCAGGTAAATATGCGACTCCCGGCTTTGTGGTGCTCTTCGTCGCGTTAATTTCGGTTGTTGTCAAAGAATTTCTTTATAGGATAACTAAAAAAATTGCCATCAAATCGCACAGCTCCGCTCTTTATGCAAATGCCTGGCATCATCGCTCCGACGCGTTTAGCTCAATTGCAGTTGTTGCAGGTTTTGTTTCGCTCAAGTTCGGTTTTAAGTACGGCGACCAGATGGCTGCGGCTGCGGTGGGCCTGATGGTAATCTTAGTTGCTGTTCGGATAATTACCGATTGCCTGCACGAGCTGACGGAAAGTGCGGTAGATTCGGATACAATTGAGCATATAAAAAATATAATCAACGCTGACTCTTCAATACGCCAGTGGCACAAGCTGCGTACTCGCACGGTCGGCAGAGAAGTTTTTCTCGACCTTCACATCCTTGTTGACCCGGATTTGAGCGTAGCCGCCGCCCACGAAATAGCGGAAAATCTGGAAAACGCACTCGATAAGCAGATAACCCGCCCGGTCAATATTACCGTTCACATTGAGCCGGACATACCGGCCCTGAGAAAATAAGAAAAGAATTTAGCCACAAATCACAGTGCACCTCGAACGACTTTGGAAGACTTATTCCTTATCTTTCCAGTTCCACCATTTTAATAATTCGGGGTCATGTTCGTTATTTGAAGCGTAGTAAACGGCGCAACGCAATACATAGAGCATACACTTATCGACCGGTGATGCCTTAAAGTCACAGAGTCTTTTATACAGCTGGTCTGCTTTTTTGCCCTTAAGTTCATCAACCAAATGAATGCCGATGTCCCTCAAATTTTGAGCGATGCTTTTGTCAACACCAGGGATTTGTTCTAACTGTTTTAAGTCTGATTGTCTCATAGGCCTGGTCCTTAAGTTCCTTTTGTTCTTGTATATTTTTGAACCAGATTTTGTGACGCTTTCCATATTCGAGAGGAATATTATATAAATAATAAGGTTATCCGTACACTCCCTGAGGTGATGGTAATTGTCCCAACAATTATGGGACTTTTTTCAGAGCCCAATTTACTGTGCCCTATCGGAGGGCTGAGCTACGATAGGTTGTGAGTAAAATGCTCAACCACACATTTTGGGACAGTTATTACATTTCGGAAGCTATTGACTAACTTTTATTATTGTAGTATAATGGAAAATGCAGCACAAATACAGAATAAAAATTAAGTTAGACAAAATGATATTGGTGGCTTTTGATGAAAAAGATCCCTCACCTCTATTCGATGGTAACCACGATACAAAGGTGAGAAATATCGAGATTGAAGAGACTGAGTAGGATGGCAGCCCCGGCAGAAAACTATGGAGACTAAGACCAAAGGACAGATAGAGGCAGAGATAAGCGAAGTTATCACAAAGTTCAAGGTAGAACATATAGGAAAGGGGCCCAAGGAGGCAAAAACTTACATCATCGAGGATATGGTGGTCATAAGGCTCAAAGGGGCCTTGACTACATTGGAGCAACAACTGAGTAAGAGTTCTGAGGGTATGGAGCTTGTTAAGCGGGGCAGGCTATATCTTCTGGAGAAGGCGCAAAGTGTTTTAGGAAACCTTTTACATAATCTACTGGGTGTTGACATCACCAGCTTTTATGCGGATGTCAACGTAGAGGTTGCGGAGATGTTTATAGTCTTAGGTTTAAGTAAAAATGTGGAGGAAAAGCTTCAAGTTATAAAAAGTTGACTTGACATTGTTTTTATTATCGTGACAATTTAGTGAATTAGTATGTCCTGGTAGGCTAGGTAAAAAGCAGCCCCTGAAGAATTCGAGGGGAGGCTTGTTAGGGAGCAGACCAACATTTGGCTCATCGGAGCCGGGTGTTGGTTTTTTTTATTATGAAAGCCGAAGCTAAAGCACAAGTAGAAGCAGAGATAAGTGATACTATCACAGAGCTGGAAAGAGCTCAGGTGGGAAGAGCACCTCAGCAAGTAAAAAGCTACATTATTGAAGATATGGTGGTTATAAGATTAAAAGGTATCCTAACACCTATTGAGCAGGAGCTTAGCAAACACCCTGAAGGTAGTGACCTTATAAAACGCTGTAGGGTTTGTCTTGTAGAAAAGGCGCAAAATATCTTTAAAGAAATCATACGTAACTTATTGAATGTTGAGGTCATCGCCTTTTATGCCGATATTAGCACCGAGATAAATGAGGGTACTATAATCTTTACTTTACGTGAAAATGTTGAACCAAAGTTTAAAGAAAAAAAGCGACGATTAAAACATATTGAATAAAATTAATATCCATTTGGTAGACTAATTAGAAAGCAGTCTCCCGATAGTTAGCGGGAGAAGGCTGGTTAGTGAGTAGACCAACATTTGGCTCATCGGAGCCGGGTGTTGGTCTTTTTTTTACATAATAAAACCCATGTATTTTGAAGAAGATGAGCAAAGGTAACATAATGAGCGGCTTTATTTTTCCAAAAGAGGTTGCAGCAAGCGTTGCAGAGATTAGCAAAGAAAAATGTGAACTTCGCATATTGCCAATGTTGATGCTTGGGGTGCTAGCAGGGGTATACATTGGCTTTGGTGCTGAATTATGCACAGTGGTTACGCACGACCTCTCAAAGCATCTTGGTGTAGGCTTTGCCAAGTTCATGGGTGGAAGCGTCTTCAGCGTCGGCTTAATGCTTGTTGTCATGGCCGGAGCTGAACTCTTTACTGGTAATTGCTTGATCCTAACAGGTGTCCTTACTGGAAAAGCTTTGATAACGAGGATGCTACGAAACTGGTTTTCTGTCTACTTTGCAAACTTTGCAGGGTCGATATTACTCGTGGTCATTATGTATTACAGTGGTCTCTGGAAAATTGGAAACTTAGGGGTTGGTGCAGCGGCGCTCACCACTGCCGTGGGCAAAGTGAACCTTTCCTTTTTGGAGGCTTTCTGTAGGGGGATTGGATGTAACTGGTTAGTTTGTCTGGCCATCTGGCTGGCTATCGCTAGTAGAGACTCTGTGAGCAAGATTTTTGGGATTTACTTCCCCATTATGGCATTCGTTGCCAGTGGTTTTGAGCATAGCATAGCGAATATGTATTTTATCCCAATGGGGTTATTTCTGAAAGGGAACGTCGCTGTGGTTAATGCAGCGGGGTTAGGTGAAACAATCGATAGTCTAACTTGGTCAAGGTTCCTCATTGGGAATCTTGTTCCTGTCACCCTCGGTAATATTGTTGGGGGAGCATTTTTTGTGGCTGGAGTTTACTACTTAGCCTATCTGCGAAAAGAGAGTGTAAAGATGCCAAATTTGAAAGAGAGGGGTGTTATGAGCGCAAAAGCTGTAATAGAAGTTCTTGAGAGAGCTTCTCGCGAAGACCAATTTATTGCTCAATTGACCGAACAAGGGTCAAAAGCACTTGAAGGGTATGACCTTACTTGGGAAGAAAAAGCTGCTTTAATAAGCGGTGACATCCAGTGGATAGAAAATCATGTGGGGAAATTGAGTGAAAGTCAGAAGACATGGCTGAATTGCCGGCTACAGCAAGAAAGATGGTAGATACTTGTTTCTTAGTTGTCTTTTAATGAATGAGGAGGTATCGGCAAAAGCTTATGACGAAGAATATCAATGTCGGCTCTGGCCTGGAGTATCTTTGCCGGCGCCGATAGTGACCAGAATACCAATCCTGCCGTCAGAGGTGTTATGCTCGAAGCTACGGAATGGCGGGGTGGGCTTGCGGGACAGGGCGCTTGTTGTAAGTGAGCCATAGCGCGAAACAGTGATGCCTGCAATAGAGGCCGTAATAGAAGCGGTTAAAGCCAATGTCTTTTCTCTTCATGGCCTCTGATCTTTTCAAACCTATGTATAAAAAAGACCGGATGCACGAAAGTCCTGTGCGTCCGGCTTATCTATCTGGTTAATTTGCGTATTGCTTTATCCCCGGCCTTTGAGTAAAGTCTTGACTGTTGGTTTGCCAAACATTATTATTTTTTTAGATAGCACAGGTGCACTTATTGCGAGGATGCTATGACAAAAGACATTGAATTCATTATGAATCCCCGGTCAATTGCCGTGGTGGGAGCGACCAACCGTCCCGGCAGCATAGGGCTTGCTGTGTTTCGCAATATTCTCGGTGCCGGATGAATCCCGCTAAATAGTTGTAAAACTGTGGAACCACTTCTGGCGCACTTCGGCGGACAGTTCCTAAATTAGGTTGGTGGCTAAACGGAGCGGTGGTACTTGATCAACCGGGCAAATAAGGAGTTGGATTTGGCAACAAGAAGAGGTGTGTAAAATGGCAATAAAAAGGGCTGTTTTTATTTATTCGGAGGAGCTTGAGAAGTATCGTTATCCGCCGGAGCATCCGTTTAATACGATTCGGGCCCGGAAAACGCGAGAGATTGTAAGCTCTATGGGGTTGCTCGCAAGCGCCGGCAGATGCGAAGTAGCGCCTGTTCCTGCGGAGAGAATCGTACTAAAAAAGTTCCACTCGGCCCGTTATCTGCACGCCCTGAAAACCGCCTCAAAAGACCGTTGGGATGCCGAAGCTTTCGATATGGGACTCGGCACACAGGATTGCCCCATTTTCAAGGGATTGTATGACTATGCGGTCCTGGCTGCCGGAGGCACACTGACCGCGGCAAAGCTGATTCTTTCAGATTCGGCAGATGTCGCATTCAATCCATCAGGCGGCTTTCATCACGCAGGCCCGGAACGCGCATCCGGATTCTGCTATATCAATGACGTGGCTCTTGCCTGCATAACACTCGCGGAAAAAGGGAAGCGGGTATTATATCTCGACGTGGACGTCCATCACGGCGACGGTGTTGCATACGCATTTTATGACCGCAGCGATGTGATGACCATATCGTTTCACGAGAATCCAAGACTGCTGTTTCCCGGTACGGGATTCGAGGATGAAATCGGCACAGGCGAAGGAAAAGGCTATTGTGTAAATGTCCCTCTTCCGGCCGGCACGTATGACGAGGCATATATGAAGGCGTTTGAAGCTATCGCTCGGCCGTTAATTGGGGCCTTCAATCCTGATGTAATTGTTTTTGAGTTGGGGGCTGATGCCCTTGCCGGCGACCCTCTTGCACATCTATATTTGACCAACAATGTTTATGCCGACATCATAAAATATCTGTTAAGTCTTGACAAACCCATCCTTGCAACCGGCGGCGGCGGATATAATGTCGATAATACCGTCAGGGCCTGGGCCCTTGCCTGGAGCGTCTTATGTGGAGCTGAGGGCGGTGCGGGTCCCGGTACCGGTGGTGTTGGCTCCAGCGGTAAAAAGTGGCAGGGCGATTTGCGGGACAAGGTCTTAACTGTTGGCGGCCAGCAGCGTGATGCGGTAGCACCCGCAATAGATGCAGCAATAGAAGCGGTCAAAGCGAATGTCTTTCGCCTTCACAGCATCTAAATCATCGCTGTGACCTGATAGAGCAAAAGCTGAACTTGTTCAGAAAAGTTACCATTTGACAAAAAAGGTTTTTTGCAAGATACTCTTGCTTTGCTAAACTCAATGTTTTTACATAGCAGAAAACAATTTTTTTGAGACAGAGCCATGACTAAAAATATTGAATCCATTATGAGTCCACGGTCAATTGCAGTGGTGGGAGCGACCAACCGGCCTGGCAGCGTAGGCCTTGCCGTGTTTCGAAATATCCTCAACGCCGGCTTTCAGGGAGTGCTTTATCCGGTCAATCCCAAAGCAAAGTACGTCCAGAGCGTAAAGGCATATCCAAAGTTGATGGATGTTCCTGATGAAGTGGACCTGGCGGTCGTAATTGTTCCCGCTGAGATTGTCTGCCCTATATTGGAAGAGGCTGGTCAAAAGAGGGCCCGCGGGGCCATTGTCGTTTCTGCCGGTTTTAAGGAGGTAGGGGGACACGGCGTAGAGCTGGAGAATCGTGTCAAGCAAGTGGCTGCGAAATACGGTATCTGCCTGGTGGGGCCTAACTGCCTCGGAGTCATCAATAACAGTGAGAATGTTCGGATGAATGCCAGTTTCGCAACGAAGATGCCGAAACAGGGAAACATTGCCTTTATTTCGCAGTCCGGGGCGCTCTGTACCGCCGTGCTCGACTACGCAGAAGGCAGGGACACTGGATTCTCAAAGTTTGTCAGCTTCGGAAACAAAGCTGATGTGGATGAGACAGACCTCTTGCGTTATCTCAAAGATGACCCTGATACAGACGTGATTCTTATGTATCTGGAGGATATCAGTCACGGGCGTGCGTTTCTTCAGACCGCAAGGGAAATCACATGGCAGGCACACAAGCCCATGCTGGCCATCAAGTCCGGTCGTTCTGCGGAGGGTGCCCGTGCGGCGGTTTCTCACACCGGCGCGCTGGTCGGTTCCGACAGCTCCTACGATGCTCTCTTCCATCAGAGCGGCATACTAAGAGTGGAGGGCGTCGATGAGCTTTTCAACCGTGCCATTGCCTTCTCAAAACAGCCGATACCAAAGGGCAATCGTATCGCCATCGTCACAAATGCCGGCGGACCAGGCATAATGGCTACCGATGCCGCCATTCGACACAACCTGAAAATTGCAACTCTTTCGGAACAAACAAAAAAGAAATTGAAACAAGAGCTTCCGCCAACTGCCAGTATCGAAAATCCTGTGGATGTGATTGGAGATGCGACCCACGAGCGTTACGAAGCGGCCATTCGCCACATTCTTATGGACGAAAATGTAGATGGGGGCATCGTGATACTCAGCCCTCAGGCCATGACCAACGTTTTGGATACAGCACGGATAGTTCCTTCTGTGGTGAAAGACATCGACAAACCGGTGCTCTGCTCGTTCATGGGTATTGTCGATGTTTCCGAGGGCGTCAAATATCTGGAGAAGAACGGTATCCCAAACTATGCTTTTCCGGAAGCGGCGGTCAGGTCGATGGCCTCTATGGCATTCTACGGTAACCTGCTGACTCTCGATAAAAGAGAAGTGCGAAGAGTAGCTGCGGACCGGGATACCGCCACTGTCTTCATAAAAAAGAAACTCGCCGGCAAGGACAGATATTATATGTCCGAGAGGGAGGCGAACGAAATTCTTCAATGTTACGGGTTCCCCGTCTTGAAAAGCGTTCTGATTAAAGGTCCATCGCAGGTCGATGAGGCGGCTGAGCAAATCATCTTTCCGGCGGCTATGAAGATTGCTTCGCCGGATGTTGTCCATAAATTTGATGTTGGAGGCGTTCGGTTGAAAATTAAGACTAAAGAGGAGGCGCGAAAGGCATATCGGGAAATCATTGATAATGTGAAGAAGTCTAAACCAACAGCAAAAATCGACGGTGTCATTATCGAGAAAATGGCCAAGCGCGGCATGGAAGTCATCCTCGGCGCCGTCAGGGACCCGAGGTTTGGGCCAATCTGCATGTTTGGCCTTGGCGGTACATTGGTTGGGGCTATAAAAGATGTAACTTTCCGGCTGGCTCCAATGTGGGAGATTAGTGCGGAGATAATGATAAAGAGCATAAAGGCATATAGTCTTCTCAAGGGAGTTCGCGGAGGTTGGCCTTGCGACATCGACAGCATCAAGGATTGCATTCTTCGCCTGTCTCAAATGGTCAGTGAACATCCTGAAATAGCCGAGCTGGATATCAATCCGCTCATCGTATATGCCAAAGGGCAGGGCTGTGTGGTAGCGGACAGCAGGATTTTGTTGAAAAAGCCGGAGTAGTGTTCTGTCAGACATAATTTGAGGAGCTGGCATTCCCGTACCTTTCTCTGTTGTTGCCGCGGCAGCATATTGTTGCCTTTGAAATTGGGTTTGTTTTGGGTTTGTATTGGGTTTGTTTTGGCATTTTATTGGCTTTAATTGGGTTTGATTGGGTTTGAATTGGCTTTGTTTTGGGTTTGTTTTTCCCACGTTGACCAAGTGTCTTATCTTCGTAACCCCTTGTTGAAACCCGGCTTACGTTCATTTGGGCTTTTTGGAAATTGGGTTTGTTTTGCATAAAAGAGCTGATTTGTAGTGGCCTCTCTACATAAGTAGAGGAAAAGTTAGTGAAAAGTGAGCTAAAGTGCCTAAAGTGAGCTAAAGTTGGATTCTCGAACCGCCTGAGGCGGACAAGTTTTGGGGCGTTTGGGCGGTTTGCGTAGTTTTGGGCTTCGGTGGCCATGAGGAATACCTTTTAAGCTCTTAGTTATCTATCGCCTACTGGCGATTTATGTTTACTATTTGGTAAACATACAAGTATTATAACATATTTTCAAACAAAAGTCATCAAAAAACCGGACCAAAAAGCCCTTTTTTTTGGTTGCCCTTTTTGCGATTTGCTCCACCTCACATTATTTTTCTCACATTTTTGAAAAACAGCTTGCAAAGTCTATGTTACATTAGTAATATAACCTATGTGACTTTGCAATGTCCCAGTTTTTAGGGAAAATTCAATGGCTCAAGGGAAAAGTGGACGAATTGTTATACAGATAGATCCAACCCTTAAGAATAAACTTTATGTCGAGTTAGCGAAACGGCAGTTAACAATGAAGGAGTGGTTTATTGAAAATGCGAAGCAGTTTATCGAGCAAGGGCATCAGAATCTACTCTGGGAAAGTGGTAAAATAACATCCCAAAAACAAAGGAAATAAGTTGGACGTGACTCAAAAACATTCAAACAATCGACCTACCGTAGTAGATTTGTTTTCGGGGGCAGGAGGCCTGTCTGAGGGTTTTAGAGAGGCAGGTTTTTGGGTTGTTTTTGCAATCGAAAATGAACAGCATACGGCCGCCACTTATGCTTACAACCATACTCGAAATAAGCACAAATATCGCACCGAGGTTTTGCATAAAGACATTTCAGGAGTAGACTTCAAAAAACTCCAGAAAAGAGTAAAAAGTACTACTGGGAGCGGTATCGATGTTGTCATAGGTGGACCGCCATGCCAAGGATTCTCCAGAGCCAATATGAGGACTCGCAACTCATTGAATCCCTTAAATAAACTCGTATCGCATTTTATTTGCGCCATTAAAGGCCTCAAGCCTCGTGTGGTAGTTATGGAAAACGTTGCGGATATGAAAGTTTTTGAAAAGGGACTTTTTGTCGAAAAATTGAAATCCGAATTTGAGTATAATGGTTATGGGGCTGATTGGAAAATTCTTATGGCCGCAGACTATGGTGTTCCGCAACGCCGAAGAAGGTTCTTCTTTATCGCAACACGAGATGGACTGCCAATCTTGTTTCCTAAGCCTTTGATTCCTCAAGACGCTTATGTAAATGTCTGGGACGCAATTTCAGATCTCCCCGAATTAACTACTGGAAATAAAGTTGACGAATTAAGTTATCGTAAAAACAAGAATCTGACACCTTACCAAACTATAATGCGAAAGAAAAATGACGGTAGAGTACAGAACAACTATGTTAGCGAAAATAGTGATCTTGTCGTTCGAAGATATGTCCACATACCTCAAGGTGGGAACTGGCGAAACATACCGGATCATCTTATGCTAAATTATAAAGATAAAACCCGCTGTCATAATTACATTTATCGCAGGTTAAAGGAGGACGAAATAAGCATAGTAATAACACATTATCGAAAAAGCATGCTCATCCATCCCAGAGAAAATCGTGGTCTATCAGTTAGAGAGGCTGCAAGAATTCAATCATTTCCCGACCATTTCATCTTTAAGGGTCCTCTTATATCTCAGCAGCAGCAAGTTGCAAATGCAGTACCTCCGTTGCTTGCCAAAGCAGTTGCTAAGTCAGTGAAAAAAATGTTGAGTTGATGTTATTATGGACCGTAGCGTAAGGAAATATCTTCAAATTATCGATCCTCAAAAAAGTTATTATTTCCGAAAAAAAATATTACGTTGGTATGACAGTAACAAACGCAGATTTCCATGGCGCAGAACTAAGAATCCCTATTATATCCTCGTCGCTGAGATACTTCTTCAACAAACTGATGCCGATAAAGTAGCTAAGGAGTATTCTTCGTTTATAAGAACATTTCCTAAACCTAAGAAACTTGCGACAGCTTCTAAGTCAAATGTCAACAGGTTTATCAGTAAACTCGGGTTAGATTATAAAGTGAATCGTCTTATAAATATCGCTGTTGAAATTGATAAAAGATTTAACGGAACAATTCCTGATATGCAGGATGAATTACTCAAACTACCAGGGATAGGTCCTTACATAGCAAATGCTGTGCTTGCTTCAGCATACAACAAACGTGTTGCTATTTTAGATACCAATATTGTCAGAATATTGGACCGATTTTTCGGGCTTAAATCCTCTAAAACCAGGGCTCGAACAGATCCAATGCTGTGGACTGCTGCAAAGCAGCTTTTGCCGAAGAAAACTCATATGTGCAAAGCTTGGAACTATGCACTGCTTGATTTTGGAGCGTTAGTGTGTTCTCATTACAATACCCAGTGTAAAGAATGTCCATGTAGACATAAATGCAACTATTTTAGTGCTTTTCAGAAAAACCTAATATTTCTGAGATAAAATCTTCCGGCGAAATGTCTCCTTCCATAACTTTATCCAAGAGAGCAAATCTCTCTTCAATACGTTTTTGTATATCCTCGCGCTTGTCAGTATAATCAGGATCACTTGTTTTTCGTGTATGCCAGTTCAAAGCTATCTGCCATGCCGCTTCATAGCAGTTGAACAGTTCATCATTAGTCAAATCGTTTACATCAATATCACCAAGAAGTTTATTTACGCAGGGAGTAAACATGCGTATTTGTTCTCGCTCTATCCTCCCCTTTTGATTAGAAAGCTTTTGTTGGAACCAATCATCGAATCTAGATTCTTGGTTTATGCCGCTCGAATCAAATATGGTAACCCACTCCCCCCATTTCATCTTTTGGGAAAGCTTTCGGGGATAGCCTCCAAGTCTGTAGCAGTACCACAGGTGCTCACGGTAAGGTCCGCGCTGTTTGTAAAGCACTTCTTTTGGGAGATACATTTTAGCGTTTCTCCACAAGAGAGGCAGTTCTGCCTTATGCGGAAAATCATCGCTGTCAGCCACTTCACGAAGTGCTCGACCAAGCTCCCAGTAGGTAAGCAGGCTTCCTTTGCCCTGCTTCTTCGGAATAAGTCCTTTATCGTTTAGCGTATCAACCAGCTTTATTACTCTTTTTTCAAGCCTTGTATCTAATCGATCGGCTTGGTCACGTTCTGGCTGTGAAGTTCCTATGGCACCAATTTTCTGGTACCTCCGCTCGGGTTCCTTTCTTACCAAAACCGCCACTTTCATTCTCCTATATCTGGTTAAGAGCAGTCCCAATTATTAAATCAAATATTTTAGCTGTTTCTTTGGCTGGAAGCTGGGCATCTGTGAGCGCATCCCTATGTTGTTCTGCGGGTCCCTTATAAATATCGTTCTCGAAAGCTATAAGATAAGCCTTACGCAACATCTGCTCCTGAGTGTAGCGTCTGAGCATAGCGTTGTCTTCTCTGCTTTGAACAAAACGGTATGCGGCATGTGCAATATTCAGAACAAACGTATACCCACTTTCCATTGTACCTTCATATTTGGACTGCCATCCTTCCGTTTTAGCTTCAACCTCTTGAAGATCTTGAAATATGGAATGTCCTGGCGGATCGACCTCTAAATAGAATTTTATTGAAGTCTTATTAAGTTTCCATTTTCTGGGCTTATTTAACTCTATACTTACTCTCGCCAGCCGAACTATACAGTAAATGTCGCAACATCTTTCTGTTACATCGGCAGGCGTTTCTAAAACGCTACCGAAATTGTCTGGGGACACTGTTATATCATCAACAAAGGCTTCATAATCCTGCTGTGGTTTCAATATCATATATTTAACCTGTAATAGTTCAAAAAGAGGAGTTGTCACCCTTCCTGTTTTTGGGTTTTCCAGATGCCTTACAGAGCTTGACAAATCCACTGCAATCTCATGTGGAGAGTTGTTAGTCACCTTAATTTTAATATTGCGAATAATTTCAGAAGTTTCTACTCGGCGAGAATCCTTATGCGGAAAATCACAATACAGGGTCAAGCTAACAGGTGGCTTCTCGAATTTTGGCGGGAGAATGCCAATATACAAAGTTCTAGCGCACTTTGCAAGAACCCTTGTTGAGTCAAACAAAGTGTACTTTGCCTCAATAGATAAAGCCTTGCCGTTTTCAAACAAATCACGAGTTAATTCAAATGCTTCAACCTCAACTTCTCGAAAATCTTCGGACTGAAGGTTAATTTTATTTCTGTACAGCTCGACTGAATCTAAACCATGTTGTTTGCCGCTTACACTAAACATGCCCAATATATCCCTTGGCGACTTATTTATTAATTTATAGCTTATAGGGCCAATGCGGTCGCCGATCTCAACACGAAGTGTATCCTCCTCGGGAAGCTCTATGCCTTGAAAAAGGATGTCTACCTCCGACCGCGTTATGCCCAAGTTCTGCTGGGTAACTAATCCCAGTTCTTCAGCAAGTTCATTCAATTCTTTCATCGAATCGAGTAGACGCTGCCGTGATTGAGCATCATCAGTCGTTGGTAACAGTCCAAGTTGTCTCTCAAATTTATTCAATTCTTCTCTTACCGTGTCTCGTATTCTCCTAACACCTGTTGCCCTGAAGCTAAAGCCGTAGTGCGTGGTGCCTTCACTTTGCTCAATGAGATTCTCTAATTCAGGCTCTAAAGTAACGTATCCGCACAGTCTTTTTACAATCTTTGCATTCGGGTAAAGATTCTTTGCAATGCTTCCCACCTTCATCCTTTTGCGCTGAACCCAAATATCGCGGAGATCTTCATCAGTTATGGAGCTGGGCATTAGAATGAACTTGATCTCTTTTATTCGATATGGCTGTCCACCCGCAATAATATTAATATTCTTCTGTGGGTATGTCTGAGTCCCTTCTTGATCGCCGTTGGCTTCGGCTATACTCAAAATCTCATCATGAAGTTCAACGCGAATCCTTTCTTCTCCAAGTCGAAGAAATATTTGGGCATTGAATTTATAGATAATTTCCCACCATGTTTCTTCAATCATATATGCCAAGGAAGATTTGTACTTACTGCCTGGTGCGAATGAATATTTAAACGCCTGCACCACTTCAGGAAGGACATCGAGTATTGTTATCCTTGTGCCAGCAGGAGTAAGGGACTCAAGTATAGAATCGCTGCGGTCCGCGATAAAAGCTCTTGCCTCCTCCCCTACATATGGTTTTGTCGGCTGCTTTAACGCTCCGTTTATTACTCTCCTGTCAAGTGCGATATACTCTCCATCGGTTTTTCTGAGAGAATCTATTAGAATACTGGTAGTTTCTGATGCAGCGTGAAATACCAACTTGCCGCGGCCAAAGGTTCCCGGCCCAAGATTCTCACCTGAAACAAAGCGAGCTAAAAATCGCCCCAACCGCTGTTCGGGACCTAAGGCACCACTTGCAAACCGTTCAGTGATTTCTGACGCTGAAATTATGTCGCCTGTCAGCCCCATAGTTCCCTTATCCCAAAAAACCAATGCGTCCCTTCCTTTTATTCTCTTCACTTCGAAATTCATCTCCCAGTTTTGGCAGGCCAGCACCTCTCTGGCTTCCGCTCTGGCTCCGAAACTGTTTTGTATCGCGTCTTTTTGGACGCCGTGTGGAATTCCCTTTGCAGGTTCTGAACTGTACTCCCTGCCCACCTGTTCAATTTGTGCCATGTCATTCTGCGGCATCGTCACATAATCATGTTCGTGCATAAGCATTCCCCTTACTTATTCTATGGTTGATTTAAACTACTATAACTTGAACTTATTTTTCCTTATTTTGACAAATCTAGCTCTGGTGGCACGCATTTCCTTTTCAATGGCAGAGAAAATCTTTTGAACATCTTCCTCAGTATAGACATAAGCGCTCTTATTGGAGCAATTACCCAAAATACGGATCCTATTCAATATGTCATTTGTACGTCTTGTGGCGACGCGTCTAAAGCGTTCTTTTCTTGTTTCTTCGTTATTTAGGTTCATATCTATAGATTCCTATGCAAAAAGAGCATCTCTGATGCAAATAGCGAAACTATTTATAATATACTGCAATATTTACATAAAACAAGAGTTTTTATGAATATTTTTTGCATTTATTTACAAATATACTGTAAATATCGTATTTATAAGAAGATACGTTTCCCGAAAATTTTTGCATAAAAAAAGCCCCGTCCGAAGACGGGGCTTTTGAATCAAGAAACAGTTAAACCTCACAACGAAAGGCCTGACTTATCCCCCGCGTCTTCTTGTCGAAGACAAGAGCGAGGGTCTAAATATATCCTTTAGAAAGGAGGTGATCCAGCCGCAGGTTCCCCTACGGCTACCTTGTTACGACTTAGTGCCAGTCATCAGGCTTACCGTCGGCAGCCGCTTCCCAGCAAGCTGGGTTAGCAAACCGACTTCGGGTACTCCCGACTCCCATCACTTGACGGGCGGTGTGTACAAGGCTCAGGAACACATTCACCGCGTCATGG
>Ga0114922_10001137_pt1 | contig 25389 bp, 21 predicted proteins | sample AartaG_FD_100975 | JGI IMG/M metagenome (GOLD analysis project Ga0114922, IMG submission 100975) | Deep subsurface microbial communities from Aarhus Bay to uncover new lineages of life (NeLLi) - Aarhus_00045 metaG | ecosystem: Environmental > Aquatic > Marine > Oceanic > Sediment | place... | reverse complement strand
GCTGAGGTCGAAAATATCGTCGCCCTCAAAGATGCGACCGGCAAGCTCGACCACGTCAGCGAAGTTGCGACCCGCTGCGACCTGACTATTCTTTCAGGCGATGATTCCCTCACGCTTCCTATGGCCTCGGTCGGCGGCAAAGGCGTCATCAGCGTGGTGGCAAACATTGTCCCCGCGGACGTCAAAGCTATGACGGATTTGATTCTCGAAGGTGATCTGGTCTCGGCTCGACAGTGGCACAACAAGCTGTTTACGCTGTGCAGGAATCTTTTGAGTTTGGCGACAAACCCGATACCCATCAAAGCGGCTATGTCGATGCTGAACATGGCTTCGGAAGAGATGCGGCTGCCTATGACGGCTATGGAAGAGAGCAAAAAAGTTGTCCTGGAACAGACATTGAGGGACTACGGCCTGTTAAATTAAGAGCACTTAGCTATCCCGCCGCCCCGCTTCGCGGGAACCGCGGGGCCGGCAATAGAGAAAAACCGACCCACCTTCCCTTCCTATGCGGCGCAATCGGACAAACTCGCCCTTGTCGTTCACTTTGAAATAGCTTTCTCGAAAGTCGTCCCAGACCTCGCAGCCGAAATAGTGAGCTTCCCAACCTGACCAGTCCAAAGTAGACAGAATCTCATCGACAAGCCGAACCGGATGGTCCTGAGCAATCCAAGAATCAAGGGTAGGCGAGAACAATGCGATTTGACCACGGTCAATTGGGGTCTTTGACCAATAGTCCACAAGGTTACCTTCTTGCAACCAAATACTAAACAATCATAGAAACGGATTATACCGCACCTATTTAAAAAGTGCGCTTATGTAAAAAGATAATCCTTTTGATATTATGGAGTTATATAATTTGGCGGGCGTTAAAATTAAATAGGTGCGGTATTATACTGCAGAACTGAGACTGGGCAAGATTTGTTCCAATTAAATCGACAGGCCCTTTAGAGCAGGCCGATGTACGGATGCAAACGCAGCACGGTTGAAGTCGACTATATCTGCTTGCGCAGATGGCTCAGCAGCAAGCCCTGCAATTTGTGCAGTTCGATTAGACAGCCGACGTATTCAGCGGCCTTGGCTTGGTCGCGGGCGGTTTTTGAAGATTTCTTGGCTGAGGCAGACTTCCTGAGCTTTTTTTTGACGGCCTTTGCCATTTCTTTTGCACCCCCATTATTGACAAGGTCCACGTTCGGGTTTAAACTTGGCCACAAGAGCGGCTTTTTGAGTAATATTACCAGTTTTGCCAGCAAACGCAAGGATTTTTTTTCGCAAATGCGTAGAAATACGAAAATTTTTGACGAAAAAGCGATAATTGAGCGTGTCAAGCTGCTTCGTAAGCAATATGCTGGGAGCAGAGGCAGGAGCAAGTTTGCGCGAGAGCTTGGGATAAGTCCGTCAACATACAGTTATTATGAGAGCAAGAGAGTTGCGCCAATTGAGGTGTTGGTGAAGATATGCGAACTTACAGGAGCAGATTTGCAATGGCTTCTTACCGGTAGCATCGCTGAGGAGCGATTCGCACCTGGGCCAAATAGTACGATTCTGCAGAAAGTAGATGGTTTGCTGAGGGAGAATCCTGAGTTGGGGAAAGCGGTTTTGGCTTTTATTGAGCTGCTGCGGGAAAAGAGAAAGGCTGAGGCAGAATTGCGGCCGGCAGTTGTGGCCTCGAATTTGGAGCGTCCAGGTTGGATACCGGTGCTGGGCAGGACGGCTGCGGGGATTGTGCATTTCTGGGACCAAACGGTTCTTGCGGAGCCGAAGCAAGCTATTACGGAACTCGATGAGCTGGTCAAGAAACATATTGGAAAAGAGATTATTGGCTCGGCCGACAAGACAGTATCGATTGATTTGCAGGCGCGGGCGTTGGTGAATGGTATCAAGAGGGCGGGGGCCAATCTGATTCAGGTCAGTGGAACAGAGGATGAAGAGGTAGTTGAGTTTGTCGAGTGCGAGGAGATATATAAGTTATTCCCTGACAGTTTTGGGCTGGCGATAGATGGTGACAGTATGTCGCCGAGGATAAACGACGGCGACATTGTGATAGTGAGCCCGTCGGTGCCTGCGGTCGAGGGGCAAGCTGGGATTGCGCGTGTTGCTAATCAAATAGGGGTGAGCTGCAAGCTTATTAGAAGCACTGAGGAGGAGGTGCACCTAATACCGATAAACGAACGGTACGAAACGAAGGTTGTGGGTAGAAGAGATTTGGTCTGGGCGCTGGCTGTCCTTTGTCATATCAGCGTGTAGCGAGTGGTTTTAGGCGATAAGCTTGGCGCGTAGAGTATGGCTCGCCCTCGGCAAGTAGGTGATATCCAGTTGACGTGCACTGCAATTTTGGACGGGTGAAGCGTGCAGCAACGAAGAGGAACGGTCCATAGTCATTAGGGACGAATAAGCTCACAGGCCTGCAGGCTATAATTGTAAGAACAAAGCCCGTATCGTTTGCAACAGAATCTGTCTGGTTTATTTTTTCCGAGAGTGCGGTATCTGTTGCAGCGTGAAAAGAAAACAGGCAGTTGTATGCTCCGGAGCCAAGCAAATTCTTTTGCGTTGGTTATTGACTGGGCGAATTGTTGGGGGTAGAAGTGATTGCGAACGGGACGTTTTTTAGCAGTTTTCCAGGCCTCTTTTCGGGGAGATGTAAGATGCGAGTGGCAGAATTTCTGGACAAGTCTGGAGTGAAGTACGAGGTTAGGGAGCACGAGCCGGCCTTTACGGCGCAGCAGATGGCGGCGGTGGAGCATGAGCCGGGCAGGTATGTAGCCAAGCCGGTCGTTGTTAAGGCAGACGACAAGTACGTGATGTGTGTTCTTTCGGCATGCTATAAGGTTGACCTGCGTGCGTTGAAGAAGCAGTTAGGCGTGAAATCAGTCGAGCTGGCGGAGGAAAATGAGATTGAGAGGCTGTTCCCGGACTGTGAATTGGGGGCGGAACCGCCTTTTGGTAACTTGTATGATTTGCCTACTTATATGGATAAGGCCTTAGAGGACGATGACCATATAATGTTTCAGGGCGGCACGCACGAAAAAGCAATTCGTATGAGTATGGATGACTACCGGAGGCTGGTTGCGCCGCAAGTGCTCGAATTCAGCTATCATGTAACTTCGTGAGTTTGGCTTATTGAACGAATAGGGACATACTCTTAGGTGCTTTTAGCTTCAAGGAACCTGACCATATTGTAGAAAGCTGAGTTGTACGGGACATCGATTTGGTGTTCTTTAGCTAACTTGATGACGGCTCCATTCAAGGCATCGATTTCGGTTTTCTTTTTGGCGAGGATGTCCTGCAGGGTCGATGATTTGTGCTCAGCGGTGGGGGGCACGAGCTTTTTGTAGAAAACGTCGAGAAAGTCTTTTGGCGACTGCCAGTGTGTTTGGTAACCTGCGGCCGTCATAACGTTAAATACTTCCTCTGTGATTTCATTCATTATGTTTCGGGTAAATTCATTCTTTGCCAGTACGCCATAAGGAACATCGAGGACTGCGCCGAGAGGATTTAAGGCGCAATTGTAAAGCATTTTCGCCCAAAGGTCCTTTTCTATGTTGTCTGTTACTTCGCAGCGTATGTCGCCTTCGGCTATAAGTTGAGCTAAATCCTTAATACAGGCCAGGTCGCCACTAAATAGACTGCCGATATGGATTGAGTCTGCGTGTACGGTTATTTCAACTTCATTCGGGTTGATTCTTCGGAAGCCTGTGATTACGCGAGCGTTGTAGATTTGGTCGGAGGTAAAAAAGGACAAGAAAGCCTCCGCGTTGCCCCAGCCGTTTTGAAAAAGTACGATTTCAGCTTTTTCGGCCACGACCGATTTATGGTCGGAGAGGTCTTGTGCGGCTGCGAGGGAGTCGAATGATTTGGTGCACACGAGTATGTAATCGTAGGTTTGCTTTTGGATTTCATTTAACGATGTGTAGCTGCCGAATTTTGCGGGTTCGGCGTGATAGTCGCCGAAGATACCCGTTCTTGTTAGGCCGGATTTGCGCAGGGCCTCGACCGTATTTTCTCTTGCGATAATATCAACCTGGGCCTGGGATTTGAGCAGGCAACTTGCAATGCCAAGGCCGACCGCACCACCGCCATAAATTAACACTTTCATAATAAAAACCATTATAATCCGCAAACCCGTGAGGGAAAGACTTTTACTATTGCTCTATGGGCTATGGTAACCGATTGTGTCACTACCACGAGCGTAAGGCAGCCAGTTGGGAAAAGGCAAAAAGAGATTGACACATTATCGTAAGATAGATAAATAGAGCCAGGGTGCTCAAGTTTGGTTTATCCTCTTAATACTGAAATAATGGAAGTATCTAAGTTTGGTAAAAAGATTGCAACGACATCCGGCATAGGCCAGCTTATGGACGACCTGGGCGATGCGCTTGCGGAAAGTCGGGATGTCTTGATGCTCGGTGGAGGCAACCCTGCTCATATTCCGGAGGTGCAGGCTTACTTTCGAGAGAGCATGGTCAAGCTTCTCGATAATGGCCGGGAATTTGAGCGGGCCATTGGCAATTACGGGCCCCCGCAGGGCAATAAGGAATTTATCGACGCGATTGCGACATTGTTGCGCAGCGAATTTGGCTGGGATGTAAGATCGAAAAACGTCGCCTTGACGAACGGCAGCCAGTCGGCGTTTTTTATTCTCTTTAATATTTTTGGCGGGACGTTTGAGGGCGGAGCTAAGAAGAAGATATTGTTTCCGCTTGCTCCCGAATACATTGGCTATTGTGATGTCGGTTTGGGGGACGATTTGTTTGTAGCGAACAGGCCGCAGATTGAACATATCGGCGAGCACATTTTCAAATACCATGTTGATTTTGACAGGATTGATATTACTGATGAAATCGGCGCTATTTGTGTGTCGAGGCCTACGAATCCGACGGGCAATGTCTTGACCGATTCAGAGATTGAAAAACTAAATGCTCTTGCGTGCGCAAAAAATATTCCGCTGATTATTGATAGTGCCTATGGTGTACCATTTCCGAGCATCATTTTTGTAGAGGCCAAGCCGCTTTGGAGCGAAAACACGATTGTTTGTATGAGTCTTTCCAAGCTGGGCCTGCCGGCTACACGAACGGGCATTGTCATCGCCAACGAAGAGGTCATCAGTATGGTTTCGCAGGTCAATGCTGTGATGAGCCTTGCTCCGGGAAGTATGGGGACGGCGATAGCAACGGACCTTGTGCGCAGCGGCCAAATCATCACTTTGAGTCGAGATGTTATCAGGCCTTTCTATCAGAAAAAGGCAGCCAAGGCTGTGGAGCGGCTGTTAGAGGAACTTAATGGAATTGATTTTCACATACACAAACCGGAGGGTGCGTTTTTTCTGTGGCTGTGGTTTCCAGAGCTGCCGATTACGAACGAAGAGCTTTATCAACGTCTCAAGAGTAGAGGTGTTTTGGTTGTGCCCGGCCACTATTTCTTTCCCGGGCTTGCTGGGGATTGGCGGCACAAGAACGAATGCATCCGTGTAAACTACGCGCCGGACGAGCAAATCGTAACCGCCGGGGTGAAAATCATAGCTGACGAAGTTAAGCGAGCCTACCGTGCAGCTTGAGCTAATAGCCAATCGGGCCAAAGGATGGCAACATCGCCTGTGCCAAGTAGCTCACTGGTCCAACATCTCAATCCTTGGCATGGATACATACAAGATAGGCATGTTTCCATCTTCGCTTGTGAAATACGGAATGTGGTAGATGCCGCACTTCAGCACGGAGCCTCCAGTGGGGTCGACCTGTTGCCATCCTTTTCCTTCGATGACGACCTCCGCCCAGATATGCCCGCTACAGCCATACAACCAGCCTGCGACCTGTCGGCAAGGTATTCCTGAAGCACGAGCCAGCGTGATAAAGCAATCTGAGAAGTCCCAACATTGACCAAAACCTTGCTTTAAGACCTTCTTGACGCCCCACCTGGAACCCTCGACAGGACCTCCGAATTCTATATTTTTCCCAGGAGTTAGCCATTTTAGAATAGCTTCTACTTTATCTTCATTACTTTGGCAGCCTTTTGTGATTTTTTTTGCGAGAGCCGAGATTTCGGGGTCGTTGACAGGCCAGAATTCGCTTGAAGCTAATAGTTCGCCACCGGCCTTTCGGATACTGGGTGTGATGCCCCCTTCGTGCGTTGTTAGCTCCATCTCAACAGAAACATGCGGTATGGCCAGCACCAGAGGCATTTTCTCAAAGGTGTATGTCGTAACGTCTCCGTGTCCAGCTAATCGGGTCTTGATTGGATTGGGCCCGAATCTATAGATGGGTTTCGATTTGTCATTACCACATGTTCGTAAATTGATTTTTTTGCCAAATTGAAAGCCTTTTGATATGTCAGCGATCCGAACCTTGGTCTCATGGTCATCTGGATTGCGCTTTATTGCCAGGAACAGATTGAAGAGATTGTTAAATGCCATATAGTCGCATTTTTCGAGAGGAACCATCTCCGCGGAGATTCTATATCGGACTTCAACTGGTTTGGGTGTGAAACCCAATTCATAAGCAGCCTTTGTCGCCAAAGCGACACTGTCACCCACAAATTCAATTACATTCTTATTGTTTCTAAGGCAAAATGCCCTATGCGCTTTCATTTTCAGAATTGTTTTGCGGAGCTTTTCGGCATCCTCATCCGTATAGCATTCGAGAATGTTCACCTGAATCTGTTGTCCGTGAACCGCAAGAATCGTGTTTGATAGCCTCTTGATTGAACAAGAGAGTCTCTTTTCAATAGCAGCGGTTTGATTCCGTGGCACAACGAAAGATTTTCGCACGCTCCATCCGGGTGGGAGGCGGCTAAAACATTCGGCGGTTTGATTGGCATTGGTACGTTGACAAAAAACAACAGTTGCAAGGGCGGCAATTGCACCCCTTGTCCCCCATTTAGATACCATACGTCTCAACACAGGTATTTGCCTTCCTTCCGCTTGCCTTTGCCAGATGCTTTTCTTGGCCGATTCTTACTATATCCCATTAAACAATTCTCAAACAACTGCAAGTTAATTATACATTCAAAGTCAACATCTCTTCTGCAGAACCAACTAAAACACATCAACTACAACTTTGCGCCGCGAGAAACTCGCGCTCGCAAAGCACCCACAATCTATCTTACTGCAGCCTATTTGTGATTCGTGTTTCGATTCCTGAACGATAGATGGTGCATCTGGTTGGTCAGCTTTTTTTCAGCAGCAGGTCGTATTCGGTTTCGAAGCGGAGCTTGTGTTTGACTTCTTCCTCTGCAATTGCCAAAAGTACTTCGCGGGACTCTTCATCGTGGACGCTCGGAATTAGATTGACGTAGGTTCTAAATGACGCCTCTTCCTTCTCCATACCGAGCATCAGCACGTCCTTGTAGTCCATATCCAGTGCCGAGTCAACATCCGATATGATATAGTCGTGCTCAGGGATGGTGACTTTTTCGGTAGCCGGCAGGGTTTTGCCGGTCTTGATTACCTCCAGTTCGAGTTTGGCCTTGTGCTCGACTTCTTCTTTTGCCAGATCTCTAAAAACCTCAGCGATTTCGGGACTTCCTACGCGGTCAGCCAATGCCATATAAAAGTTATACGCCTCGACTTCCCTGGCAATGGCGAATTGCAGAATTTCGTCATCAGGAGCGACTTTTTGCATTGCGACTGTCCTATTGACACCTGCAAAATCACATTTTTGGGTTAGGCCGAACAAGTCAACTTGTAGGGCCAGGTCTTGCGATGCGTTGTCTAAGTTATTTCCGCTTCTTCGCTAATTTACCAATTATAAAGCTTTCCGGATACGCCGACAAGACTTTTTTTGAGCGTTTTCTATCGGACTTCACGGGGCACGAACGCTGATAAACGGTGAGGGATTTGCTGCTGTGCAGCGGCTTTGGCTCGTTGTGCCGCTAATGATGTGGAGAGCCTATTCTGAGATAACGCAGAGGTATGAGTATATAAGAAGATGAATTCTTATCGGTCAGTATGGCAAGAGAGGCCTGAGTTTGCCCCGCTTGTTTTTGGTTAATATTGGTTGGATTTTTGCCGATAAGAGATTTTGGAACCGACGAAACCCGTATCAGGTCTCTAAGTGGAAGGTCAGAGATGAGCACGCAAAACCTATCAGAAGACGTTCTTCTGGTTAATTTGCCGGCGGAAGAACCACAAATAGCGAACGAGCTTAAACACATCAACGAACTCGTGACAGAGAAAGACGGCTGCAACGTGGTAGTTGACTTCTCCGGAGTTGAAATAATCACCTCATCGAGCATTAGTAACCTCATAATCCTGCACAGGTTCCTGAATGAGCGTGGGCATAAGCTTGTTCTGTGCAACGTTGCATTTGTGACCAAATGCATCTTCACAGTAGCCGGGCTTGACAAGATTTTCGATTTCGTCGAGGACCCATCGACAGCTGTGACGTCCATGCAGTGCTGAGATTAGTGCGCAAGCGCTGGTAATCCAGAACCATATAATTTCCCCGAAGTCTCACTTGGTCATTGTTTCCATTTTGTCGCGGTTGAGCCGTATAGTTTCTTCTATTGTGTGTAGCCTTTTTCTGAATTTGACTACTGCGTTGTGGGGACTGTTGCCGGGGCAATTGCTTAGCGGGTACCGCTTTAGCTGTGAGCCAAACTGGGCGGAGAGCTTCAATGGCGGGTTATAGAGCAACAGGCAGGTGGGCGCACTGTGATGCCACAGCGTAAGTGTTCAGCAGCACAACAATTGTCAGGGGGGCTATAAACGGCTTTGCCGGCAAGAGGGGTGGGTGGTAAGCCAACCGAGTATAAGCAGAGCTAATTATTTGTTTAAATACTGTGATGTAGCTGGAGCTTGATAAGAATGATTATATAAAGTTTGTCGCTCATAAGCTCTTGTTCAAGAACATGTTGCGGCTTTGTACGTATAATAACCGTTGCGTTTTCGACCGTTTTTAGCCGGCGGACGTTGACCTATGTGGTCTGGGCAAATATAGTTAGTTGTTGTTATATGGCAAAATCAATCAGAAAGAAACGAACAAAGCGCGGTCCCGCCAAGGTTGCTACCGTCAAGGGCAAAAAGGCCTTTCGAACGTACAAAGAGGCAATTAGCTACCTTTTTGGCAAGACCAACTACGAGAAGGAGGTTGGTCTGCGCTATAACGTTACTACGTTCAACCTCAAGCGGATGGAAAAACTGCTCTCGTTGGTGGGTAACCCACACAAGAAGATTACTGCAGCTCACATAGCAGGCACAAAAGGAAAAGGCTCAACGGCGACGATGCTGGCCAAGATGCTTGAGGCCAACCACTATAACGTGGGATTGTACACTTCTCCGCATGTAGTACACCTGCACGAGCGGATTACGGTAAATTCGCAAATGATCAGGGACCAGGAAATGCTTGGTTTGATGAACCGGCTTCATGCACCTGTGGAAAAGGTCTCCAAGACCGATCCTCTTACTTTCTTTGAGATTATGACGGCTCTGGCGTTTTTGCACTTTGCCGACAAGAAGGTTGATATCGCCGTGATTGAAACGGGCATGGGCGGCAGACTTGACAGTACTAACGTTATCAAGCCTAAGGTTGTCGGAATAACGAGTCTAAGTATTGACCATCAACAGCAACTGGGTGGGACTATCGAGAGCATTGCAAGAGAGAAGGCGGGGGTATTTAAGGCCGGCGTACCAGCTATTACGGTTCAGCAGGAGCCGGCGGCGATGCGTGTTCTAAAATCAGAAGCGATTAGTTCGAAGGCCACGTTGAGTGTGACCGGTAGTGATATTGATTTTTCGCACCGATTTGAAACGTCCCGTGAACATGGGCCACACACGAGGGTGTGCCTTACAACGCCAACGAGCAGGTTCGAACATCTCCGGGTGCCGCTGTACGGCAAACATCAGGCTATCAACTGCGGTCTAGCCCTTGCCATGTTAGATAAACTCAAATCAAGCGGGTACAAGATAGACAGCGAAAAAGCAACTGCGGGGCTCCACAAGGTGTGGCTGAGCGGGCGAATGGAAATGATATGCGACGACCCGCGAATTATGATAGACGCAGCGCATAATGCTGCCAGCATTGAGATGCTGGTGCATGCGATAGGACAGAATATTCCTTATGACTCTATGGTTGTAATCTTCGGCTGTAACAGTGACAAAGATGTAGGAGGTATGCTTGGGAAGCTGCAATATGGGGCGGACAAGGTGATTTTTACGCGCAGCAACTCGGCCAAGGCGATGTCTCCACAGGATTTGGCGGATATGTATACGGAGATATGCGGCAAGATGTGCCAGACAGCTTTAAGTCTGGGCGAGGCGTTACGACTGGCAAAAAGTGCTGTCAGCAAAGGTGATTTGATTTGTATCACCGGCAGTTTTTATCTGATAGGCGAAGCAAAAGTACGCTTTCAGCGAACTCGGTTGCTGCAGAGTATCTAATGACGTGCAGTCGCTGGTGAAAAGATATAACCTTCACTTTAGGTGAACTTTTCGAGCACTTTTCAGTTCTGTGCGGAAATCCACAAAAATAAAGCATTAGCATAGCAGATTCTAATCGTTTGAGAGTTTGCTCTTGACGGATGAGCAGGAATGCTCAACGATATATTTTGTCTTTATCAGGAAGGCGCCGAAAAATGACCTCGCGTGAAAGATTGCTGAGTGTATTTAATGGAAAGATGCCTGACAGAACCCCCATCACGCTCTTTGTTACAGATACGGATATAGAAGATGGTCCGCCTGACTGCATAATAGAGAAAAGGACAGGTGATACCATAGCCGACCTCATAAGATTCCACGAGATTCTGGGCATTGATATTGCGATGAGAATCAGCACGGACGTGTTTGAACCGATTGCTTTTGACCGTGACAGTGATGACTGGAAAAATATCTGGGAGTTTTCAGAAGATAAGAAGTATCTAACGCATAGAATTATCACGCCCGGAGGGGAACTCCGGGAAGCATTCAATGTTGAGGGTGAAGACTTTCACGGCGACCCTTCCAAAGACTGGATGAAGCTGCGGAACGTAAGGACCGAATCCCTCATTAAAGGGCCAGAAGATTTAAGAATAGTAAAAAAGTACAGGCCGGAAGTTCCCACATACGATTTTAGCCATATAGCGGGTGTGGAGAGAAGGTTGGGTGACAGGGGGATTGTACTGCCGAGGGTTCCGAGCAGTGTTTTTAACTCTGCCTTCGGTTTGCGAAAGCTCGAAGACCTGCTTGTTGACCCGCTTATGAATTCGTCTTTCTATAGAGAAATTATGGAGCTTTGCACGGATGATGTGATTGGCGTCGGCAGACAGATCGTAAAAGCAGGAGGGGATGTAATGCGGGTCGTGGGAAATGTTGCACACGGCGGAATGATGAGCAGCAAGTTCTACCTCGAGCACATTTTCCCCTACGAGAAGCGATATATCGATGCATTGACGTCTGATGGGTGTAAAGTTCTTTTCCATAATTGCGGGCAGTGTGCTTCACTGTTGGAAGTATATCGCACTATGCTTGACGGGCAGGCCCTTGAATCATTATCAACGCCTCCGTCGGGCGGGGACATAACCAGCTTAAAGAACGCACGTGAGGTTCTCGGCGAAGGTGTTGTGATGGTCGGCAACTTCGACCAGGTTCACCTTCTTAAGGAAGGTACGAGGCATGAAATACAGAAGGAGGTCGAGAAAATATTTGAAGAAACGAGGGAAGATAACAGATTTATATTCAGTACCTCGGACAGCATAGTGCCGGGGACGCCGAAAGAAAATATAGAGGCACTTGTTGAGTTCGCGTTGGAGTGTAGCACTAAGAATTAGTGCCCGCAATTTACCTGGCTTCAATCATTTGTATTATAGTCTCAATGTCGACCTTCTCAAGGGAGTTGCAAATCAAGTCGGCCCCAGAAAGTTTTTCGGCGGTTGCGGTGTTGGTAACAGCGATACATTTGGTTCCTGCGGCCTTGGCAGCTCGGACGCCATCGGGGGTGTCTTCTATGACAGCGCAATCAGCCGGTGCGATTCCCATACGTTGGGCGGCGAGTAAAAATATTTCGGGGTGAGGCTTTTTGTTTTTCACATCACTGCCGGTGACATAAGCCATTTTGTCGTACGGGATTCCTGCTCCCTTCAATATTACTTCTGACATTTCACGGGAACTTGAGGTGGCAATAGCCAATCTGAAATTCTGTCTTCCCAATGCTGCTTCCATTAGCTCCAGCACGCCGGGGAAGGCGGGCGAAGGTGACTTCTTCAACAGCTTTATAAAATTTTCTTCGCGCATTCTGACGGCTTGTGCCAGTTGGTCATCGGTGAGTTGCAAACCGTGAATTTCAGCAGCAGCTTTGACGTAGGCCTCGGGGCCGCATCCGAGCCCCGCCTCAAAATCCTCGCGTTTAACGCCTTTGACGCCGAACAAATCCTCGAAGACCCTGATTGACGCCTCGGCGGTGGGCGGCTCGGTATCGGCTATCACACCGTCAACGTCAAATATCAAACCATATAACTTGGCCATCGTTTTTGTCTCTCAAATTGCCATCTAACGACATAATGATACCGTTTCTGATTTTTTTTGCCACGTTTTTGTCCGGCGCGCATTTATAATGGTGATGATAGTTGGTACCAGCTTAAAAATCTCTGGAGAAACAAAGATTAATCTGAACGAAGATAGCAACCTCGCAAACGACGGGCAGTTGATAGCTGAAGTTCGCAACGACCCTGCGGCATTTGCGCGATTGTATCGCCGGCATTACGATGCCGTGTTTCGGTATTGTGTGCACCGATTCTTCGAAAGGCAGGCAGCGGAAGACGTTACGTCCGCAGTGTTTCTTAAAGTTGTTGAGAATCTTGGCCGTTTTAAGGGCACAGAGCACCAGTTTCGAAATTGGCTTTATAGGATTGCAACAAACGAAGTCAATAACCATTTGCGGCGGGCCAGACGACGAAGAAGGCTGCTTAAGTTCGCTGGCGAACGGCTTAGCACTCCAATGGCTGACTGCCACGGATCGACAAATGAATCGGCTGAGATATTAGCTCTTTTGAAAGAGGCGATGTTAGGTTTGAGGACGAGGTACCAGACTATCATCACACTGCGTTTTTTTGAAAATTTGAAGTTAACCGAAATTGCCGAGGTGCTCGGAAGCAGACCCGGGACGGTCCGCAGTCAGTTAGCGAGAGCGCTTGCCAAACTGCGGAAGAAAATTGGTCCGGCTTTGCAGGAGATATCAAAATGAACGACAACGATAAACAATTTGAAAATTTCGTTCGACAGGTCAAGTTTGATGATGCGCCTGACGCAAATCACCGCGACAGACTCGAACAGGACCTCCTTCAAGCAATGACTAAACAGGCACCACGGCAAATAACAGTATGGAGAATCATTATGAAAACCAAAATAGCAAAACTCACCACCGCTGCGGCGGTGATAATTACAGCAGTCGTACTGTCGGTAAGCATTTTAGACAATTCGACCACACGCGCTTACGCCATCGAACAAACCATTGAGGCGATGGGGGAAGTTGAGACGGTCCACATGGTTGGCAAAGACTGGAATGGCCATGTTTTTGATTCGTGGATGAGGATTAATCCCGCCACCGGGCTACAGGACCATTTCTATATGGAAGGCTGGGTTACTTGCAATGGAGAAACTTATGAGCGGATTATTGTGTCGACCCCTGACCTCTCATATAGTTACAACAAGAGCAAAAATGTGGTTACGGTTTATGACGGACAGCTTATCACGACGGATTTCAAGTTCGGCAGCATATTCGAGCAGATACTAGAGGATCTCGAGGATGAGAAAAAGGATGAGAAAAAGGTTGAAATTTACCAAGGGAAAACCGATGACTCGGGCAAGGATGTTATCGTGATCATAGTTCACGGTGAGAAAAAGACCTGGAAAATCCTGGTACATCCGAAGACTAAGCTGCCTGTCAGCTTCGAAAACTTCGGTCCTGATACGACAGATCTTAAGAAGACCGAGCAAATTCTTTACAACCAGCCTTTGCCCGAAGGGATTTTTGAGTTTGAGATGCCCGAAGGTGCGACCGTAATACAGAAACAGAAAGATTGATTTATCCTCACTTGCTTATGATTTACCCAAGAACGCTGCCGGGCGATTTAGTTCGGCGGCGTTTTCTTTTTTTGTGGCGCAAGAAGTTGGCCGGGAGCCCCGACGGCCCCCGGCCAAGAACTGCTGCACATACTCCCCCCTGTCAGAGATTCAGCTTCACAAAACGTATACTTAAGTTAGCAATTAAGAGTCCTTAGTCTAATTATTTCAGGCACGCTCAGCCGTCGGCTTGCCTTTCATCGAGCTTTTGCTTTGCGAATTTACCGGCACGATTGGCGACGTCCTTGCCAAAATCAACGCATTTGTGCATCCCGGCACTGAAAGATTTCGCGAACTCGTCCGACTTGAAAGCCGAGTATACGAAACCTTTTTTGCCAGCCTGATTCGCTTGATTCTCCGGCACGGGTGCAAGGCAGTAGATTGCGGTGGCAAATCCGGCAAAATAAACGACCAGCAAGAAGATGATTTTGCCTCTCCATCCCCTCATAACTGATTATCTCCCTTCCGAGCACGCTTTATCGGCCGTGCCCCAATGGCCCTTGGCATTGGGCTCTAATAAATTATTAGTTACAAAACAGTGAACGCCAAACAGAAAAACGCCTCAAAAATGCTATTTTTTGCTATTTCATAAAACAGCTCCGGTTAAACAGAGGCCGAAACTTCGTCTAAAGTTGCTTTTAATTGTCTGCAGACGACTGCTACCTCGTCCTTAGTGAGGTTATTATAGAACGGTAAAGCAATGGTGCTTTTGCAGACAGACTCGGTGATAGGAAAATCGCCTGGCTTGTAGCCGAACCGCTCAGCCATAAACGGCTGCAGGTGCACAGGCGGAAAATAGTTGCCCACTTGGATACCTTGTCCTTTCATCGTTTCTAAGACCTTGTTCCGCTGCTCTAAAGTGAACTGGGCCGCGAGCCGGACAACGAATACGAACCAGCTTATATCAGAGCCCGTCGGCTCAGAAGGCACTATCAGCCTGTCATCGTCAGCTAACATTTCCTGGTACCACTTTGCGACCCGTTTGCGTTTGGCCTTGATTTCGTCGATTCTCGAAAGCTGTGCAATGCCAAGGGCACAATTGATGTCGCTGAGCCGGAAGTTGTATCCGAGCCGCTCGTGGTCGAGCCAGCCACCGTCCCCGCCCCTGCCCTGATTACGAAGAGAGACGCATATATCCGCCAAATCATCATCGTCGGTCAGAATCATACCGCCCTCGCCGGTGGTTATCTGCTTATTGGGATAAAAGGCGAATACGCTCATTGTTCCGAATGTCCCGACTTTTTTCCCATTCAGCGAAGAGCCGAGAGCTTCGCAACTGTCTTCAATTACAAGCAGATTGTGTTTTTGAGCGATTTCGCAGATTTTATCAAAACCGGCAGGATTTCCGAAAACCTCCACGGGCATAATAGCTCTGGTCTTTTCAGTAATCTTGGCCTCGATTTTTGTGGCATCGATATTCAAGCTGACAGGACCGATGTCAACGAATACCGGCTCTGCGCCAACCATCATTATAGGAGTTGCTGAGGCGATGAAAGTGAACGGGGTGGTGATAACCTCGTCGCCGGGGCCAATCCCCAAGGCCAACATACAGAGAAACAAGCCACTGGTTCCACTATTTACGGCCACAGCCCGTTTTCTCCCGATATAGTCTGCAAAGGCATTCTCAAATTCGATGAGCTTGGGACCAAGCGAGAGATTGGGAGTTCGAAGCACATCGCAGACCGCCTCGATTTCCTTTTCGGTGATATCCGGCCGAGACAGATATATCCGCATAAAAAGTCTCCTTATCTATGAAACCAGGGCCAACTCCGAAGACTATATTGTACCAGATGCGGCCGATAAATCAAGAACATTTTGCTACACGTGTGGAAGTCACGTGGCGGAGATAGTAGTGATTTGCTGTCTTGCCTGTCTCTATCGGAAGCAATAGCTCTTATGGGACGTCGTATCTTGAGCACAATGACTTATCCAGTAATAGATTGCAATTACAATTTCTATGCTAAACAGCCTTTGACTTACAGCCGAATAAGAATACGGTGTCGATACGTAGTTACGGGGATAAAAAGATGTCAAAAGGAAAAAATGTTCTGACAACGGGTGATGTTGCCAAGATTTGTAATGTTGCTCCTCGAACGGTTTCAAAGTGGTTTGACAGCGGCCGGTTGAAAGGCTATCGCATACCCGGCAGTAAAGATAGGCGAATACCGGTCAACGAACTAATTCGTTTTATGAAGATGCATAACATGCCCACGACAGAACTTTCAGTGGGCAAGATGCGTGTCCTTATAGTAGACAGCAATGAGGATGCAGCCTCAGCTTTGGCCGATACTTTGCGAAGCCGGGCTGGTTATGAAGTGCAAACGGTCGGGAGCAATTTTGAGACGGGCGTCGTGGCCCAGAAATTTGCTCCGCACGTTTTGTTGGTGAATCTTTTGGCTGAGGGTATAGCCGCGACGGAGATTTGCAGGAACGTCCGTGACGATGAGGATTTGCAGACCATCAAGGTCTTAGCACTTGCGAACCAGTTAAGCGAAGCCGAGTCCACCGCTTTACTGCAGAAGGGTTTCGACGGCTATATATCTGAGTCTTCTGACGCTGCCGAAGTCATCAGGAGGATCGAGGAAACGACCGCGATTATCTATTAGTGCTCTCATTTGACGTCGTTTCTGCAAGTAGTGGTTTATCCTCAAGCTGAGGGCGCTGGCAATAATAATCTGCGGATAAGACTGCGCTCTTTGACCGTCAAGTCTTTCGATAGTCTTTACATTTTTCAATTTTACCCAGCCTGTTAGTTATCTTCAAGTAATCGCTGACAATCTGCGTTTTGCTGATTAGCGGTATATCAAGAGCTAATCGTCCCAAACTCACACTAAACTACTAACACTGGGGTCGTCGCCAAAATATGAAAAATGCGGATTGGTGACAAAGTTTAATCCTTGACAAGCATAAAATAAAAAGCAATAGTATTGCCAGAAAAGCAGGGTAACCGGTCTTTCCAGTATGCTAAAATTACTCGTGCCGGCTTTTGTGTTTTACTGAAGGATTGTATAAGTAGTCTGAAGAAGGAGAAAGCTTATGGGTGGAAATTTTCATTGGGCCGATATGACCATGCTCGTCCTGTACGCCCTGTTGATGGTCGGGATGGGCATATACTACAAGCGTAAAACCCGTACCTCTGAGGAATTCATGGTAGCCGGCCGGACCATTCCGGCCTGGGCCGCAGGCCTTGCTGTTATGGGCGCTTATACCAGCAGCATCTCGTATGTTGCTGTGCCGGGCAGAGCTTACTTGAGCAACTGGCATCCATTGCTTTTTGCCCTTGCGGTTTTTCCGGTAGCCTGGGTAGTTTGCCGCTTCGCTGTGCCATACTACCGAAAGATGGGTCTAATTAGTGTCTACAGCTTCTTGGAAGAGCGGGTTGGCCAGTGGGGCCGGGCCTATGCGGCGATCGTGTTCATACTGCTGCAGATTTCGCGCATTGCTGTAATCCTGTACCTTGTTGCCCTCGTATTTCGTCTAGTCTTCTTCTCTGCCGGAGGAATGGATCAGGAAGGTGGCAATGAAGTCCTTACCACAGTCATAGTCGTTATTGGTGTAATCACAATCTTTTACACGCTCTTAGGCGGGATGCAGGCGGTCATCTGGACCGATGTGGTCCAGTCAATAATCATGATCGGGGCTTTGGCCTATTGTGCTATTGCTTTGTCGATTCAGGTGTTCAGCGGACCGGAACCATTGATTGCGAGTGCCTGGCCGGATAAGTTCAGCCCCGGCAGCCTCGACTTCGATTTGAAAACAAGAGGCCTGGTTGACCGGACGATTTGGACGATGGTCCTCTTCGCCTTCGTGGAAAACCTGCGTAATCTATTGACCGACCAGAATTACGTTCAGAAGTACGCCTCGTGTCCTACCGAGCGTGACGCCAAAAAGTCGATATGGATTGCTATGGGGATTTTTACTCCGCTGACGGCGGTTTTCGTATATATCGGCACCTGCCTGTGGGCGTATTACTCCGGTGGTACCGAGCTGCAGGATGCCGGTATTGCAGATAAAGGTGACTACATTTTCCCGTACTATATTGCCACCCAGCTTCCGCCGGGAATGCGGGGTCTGATCGTTGCGGCTATTGTGGCAGCGGCCATGAGTACCATTTCGTCATGCTTCAATTGCGCGGCAACGGTCAGTCTGCTGGATTTTTATAAGAGGTATTTTAAGCCGGACCTTTCCGACCGCAGCGGCATTATATTTCTGCGCGTCATGACCTTCGTATGGGGATTCATAGGAATCACCTGTGCGCTGCTGATGCTCGAGGTCAGGAGCGTGTTGGACGTCTGGTGGAAGGTCTCGGGCATATTCGGCGGTCCCCTGGTGGGGCTGTTCTTGCTGGCGCTGCTCAAGATTCGCGTTCGTTTGTGGCAGGGACTGGTGGCGGTAATTGCCAGCGTCTTGTTCATAAGCTGGGCGACCTTCGTGCGGGCAGACTCGATGATCGAGGGTACAAAGCTCTTTGAGTGGCTGTCAAGCAAGCTGCCATTGTGCACACTGGACGTGATTGTGATCGGTGCAGCCGGAACGGGCGTACTGGTGACCGTTGCTATTATTTTCGGGCTGATTAATCGGAGCAGGAAACTTCCGGCAACGCAAGGATGAAAGTAAATAACTCTGTCAGACTTCCTTGATTGCGATTTCACATCGCAAAACCAACAGCGGGCTGACGCTTAGAATATCACAAGAATAGAAATATGAGCACGGCTAATGTCACGCGGCGCGACTTTTTGAAAGCTATCGGCCTTGGTGCGGCTGCGTTGACGATACCCGGGTGCAGTGACGCATCTACAAAATCAGCTTTTGTACGCAACAGTCAAAGACATAGAGAACAACCCAATATCCTAATTTTGATGACCGACCAACAGCGGTTTGATTCCTTGGGCTGTTACGGCTGCAGGGCAATTAGCACGCCCAATTTGGACAGGCTGGCGCAGCAGGGGGCTTTGTTCGAGAACTGTTATCCCAGTTGTCCGGTTTGCACACCTGGGCGGGCCAGCATGTGGACCGGCAAGTCTGTCAGCGGCCATGGGGTATATAGGCTGCACGACATTTTGCCTGACGATGAGATTCTTGTATCGAAGCGGCTGCAGGATGTTGGCTATGAGACGTCCCTGGTGGGCAAACTGCACGTTTCCGGGATATGGCACGAGGCCGAGAACAGACACCCCAATGACGGCTTTGAGCATTATCACTGGTGTATCGACCCTGGGCTGAATTTCGACAGTCCTTACAATTCGTACGCCCGGTGGGTTGAGAAGAAAGACCCGGTGTTTTACCGAAGGCTGAAGAAGGAAGGCAAGAGCCTACATCATTTCCCTGCCGAGGTGCACTTTACGCGTTGGGCTGGCGAGACCAGCATAGAGCTAATCAAGAACAGGGATAAGGACAGGCCTTTCTTCATCTTGACGAGTCTTTTTGACCCGCATGACCCGTACTATGACCATCCTCTTGAGGCCGCGGAGATGGTCAATGAGGATAAAATCCCTGAGCCGCAGCCGATGCCAATCGGTGAATACATGCCGGAAGTGGTAAGGCGGGAACTGGCAAAGTCCAGGGCCATAAAGAACAAGAGCGAAACCTTCAAAGCGAATATCCATGACCAGCGGAAAGGATACCTTGCATCCATTGCATTTCTCGACCGCGAGATGGGTAAGGTGCTTGACTGTCTGGACGAGCAGGGTCTGACTGAGAACACTCTCGTGATATTCGTCAGTGACGGTGGTGACATGATGTATGACCGAGAGCTGTTCACCAAGGGGGCTTTTTTCTACGACCCAACTGTTCGGGTGCCATTTTTGATGCGGCTTCCGGGAAGAATTCCTGCCGGCACCCGGGTGAAGAGCCCTGTTCAGCACCTTGATGTTGCGGCGACAGTGCTCTCGCTGGCCGGGTTCGGTAAGGAGAAGTTAAATGAAATTATGCCGGAATCGATGGATTTGTTAGCACTGATTCAACAGGGTAAAAGTTATGAGAACTACCGTGATTATGCAGTTTGTATTTACAGAAACAGCGGGTATGGCCCGGGGCACAAATACTTCGACCCGCCTATTCACGCCACTATGTTTCGTGATGAGAGGTTCAAGCTAAATGCTTATCACAGCATACCGGATGTCGGAAGGCTCGAAGGTGAGTTGTATGATATGAGGAAGGACCCCGCTGAGACTAATAATCTCTGGGGCAATCCGGGATATGCTCAAGTAAGAGCGGGGCTTATGCAAAGACTTGTGGACTGGATGGTGAAGAATGATGTTCGGAATTTCGGTTCGAGGGGTGGGGAGAAATTCTTTACATTAAAGAAGAACTACTACGGTGGCGAGAAGAAGTAATTGGCACGACTTTGGTTGGTACCAAGGAGAGCAAGAGGATGAGCAGTTACACACGACGTGATTTTCTTAAGACCGTAGGGGCGGGCGTTGTGTCACTCAGCCTGCCGGAGGTCCTATCAGCCGGAGAAACACCGTCAATAAAACCCAACATAATCCTGATAGTTGCTGATGACCTTGGCTATGGCGACCTCGGATGCTACGGCCAAAAGAAGATTTTGACCAAAAACATTGACCATCTGGCGGCAGAAGGTTTGCGATTTACCCAGGCTTACGCAGGTTCAACAGTATGTGCTCCTTCGCGGTGCAGTCTGATGACGGGGATGCATAATGGCCACAATAGGATAAGAGACAATCTGCCGCATAATATTTGGCTAAGACCTGATGATTTGACCGTAGCGGAAGTCTTAAAGCAGGCTGGCTACAAAACCGGCGGCATAGGCAAATGGTCCTTGGGTAATCCGGGTTCCTGGGGTATTCCAAATTACCAGGGGTTCGATTATTTTTACGGGCACATAAACCAGGACCAGGCGCATTTCTACTATCCTGATTATCTCTGGGAAAATGACAAGGTCGTATTGCTGCAGAAGGTGGTTATAGAAAATGAGGTAGGAAAACTAAAAGGCAATCGCGGAGGTAAGAACGCGTATTACACTCATGACCTTTTTACAGAAAAGGGCATATCCTTCATTGAACAACATCGGGAGGACCCTTTCTTTCTTTACCTCGCGTATACCATACCGCATTTCTCTGACTATCCAAAAGATTCCCCTGAGCATTTCATTGTGCCCAGCGATGAACCCTATACAAACAAGAACTGGCCACAGATTGCCAAAAATTACGCCGCTATGATTACCCGGCTGGACCGTGACGTGGGCAGGATTATGAAACTGCTCAAGAGCCTTGGGATAGATGAAAACACCATTGTGTTTTTCACCAGCGACAATGGCCCTTACAAGGGTTCACCGATACCGATAGAGTTTTTTGACAGTAATGGCAAGCTGAGGGGAGGCAAACGTGACCAGTATGAAGGAGGGATACGGATTCCAATGATAGCAAGGTGGCCGGGAAAGATAGCCGCTGGTCAGGTGAGTGACCAGGTCTGGGCATTCTGGGATTTTATGCCTACGGCAGCGGAACTGGCGGGCTTGCCCATCCCCAAGGATATTGATGGCATATCGATGTTACCAGCCCTTTTGGGCAAAAAGCAAAAGAGTCACGACTATCTGTACTGGGATTACGGGCACGTTCGCAAGACTTACAAGCAGGCAGTGCGTATGGGGGACTGGAAAGGCGTTCGCAACGGAGTAGGAGCCCCGATTGAACTTTACAACCTGAAGAATGACGTGGGCGAAACCAGGAATGTGGCGTCGAAGCACCGTCAAGTTGTCTCGCAAATCGAAGAGATTATGAGAAGTGCGCGAAGCAATTCGGAAGACTACCCGATTGGCAAGAGTTAGCAAGTTGTTTGTGCGTACCTGCAACCATTGGACTGAATTACTATAGTTATGACGCCAAAAGAACGTTTTTATACTGCTCTTTCAGGGGGGATGCCGGATAGGGTACCGACACTTCCCAAGATTTGGGTTGACCTTGGTACGGCCCTTGCCGGGACGGAGCTTCGCGAGGTAGTGGAAAGCTCGGAAACGGCGATGCGTGTTGTGGTCGATGCTGCTTTGTCGGTTAAGGCCGACGGTGCTCGATTGTTTCATCTGCCGAATCGGCGGACGAAGAAAGAGAATGGCACGCTGGTTGAAGTGGACGAGAGCGGAGAAGTACTTGGGCCAATCGACGTACAGGGAGGACTGGCTACGCGGGTTCGCGATAAGAGCAAGATTCATCTTGAAGACCCGTATCATGCTGCAATGATACAATTCTACAAATCCGATGAGCCCCTGGTAAACAGCGTCGAAGATGTCAATCACATAGCGGTGCCGGACAAATCTTTCTATGAGCAAATCGGCTTTGGCAAGCTGCAGCGTGAGTTAATAGAGCAGGTCGGGGACGATATGGCACTTTTGGGTGACTGCGGCTCAGCCACGCTGGCCTTTCATGTGCTTTTCAGAGAATTGTCACTTGCACTGATGGACCTGGTGGAGAATCCTGAGTTAACTCACGCTATTATGGATAAAGGCGTCGAGCATGCTATCGAAAAGGGTAAGTTTCATATCGATTGCGGGCTGAGAATGCTTCGACTGAATGACTCGATTGCTAATATGTCAGTGATATCGCCGCAGCATTTTCGGGCGTTTATTTTCCCGCATATGAAAACGGTGTGTGACGAACTTCACGGCTATCGCCCCGAGGCGCGGATTTACTGTCATATATGCGGCAATGTTATGCCGATTATGGAGGACCTTATCGCAACGGGCCTTGACTGCATCGGCCCGCTGGATCCGCTTGGCAATTTCACGTGCGCACAGGCAAGAGAGGCGGTTGGTGGCCGCGTAGCCCTGATGGGAGGCGTCAACACGCTTTCGTTCATCAACTCTACGCCCGAAGAACTGATCGACGAAGCCCGTGTCTGTATTGAAGGGGCTGGGCGGCAGGGTGGCTATATCCTCGGCTCCGGATGTGTTGTGCCGCGCAGCGCATCAAGAGAAAATCTGCTGGCACTTTACACAGCCGCTGAACGATTCGGAACGCGAGAGTACATCGAATGTCACTCGGACTGATCGCTGCACCTACTTTGTGTAGAATTTGTGTACGGTCAGGTGCGTGTACTTCTCGCCGGGCTTGAGAATAACCGATGGGAAGTTCGGCTTATTCGGCGAATCCGGGAAGTGCTGCGTCTCAAGGCAGAAGCCATAGCGGTGCTCATATACTTTGCCGCCTTTTCCGATGTTGCTACCGTCCAGGAAGTTGCCGGAATAAAACTGGATACCCGGCTCGGTAGTATATATTTCCATCACACGTCCGGTGGTCCGTTCATAGACTCTTGCGGCCAGGGCCAGTGACCCGTCGCTGCTGTTTAGCACCCAGTTGTGGTCATAGCCTTTGCCGAATCGAAGCTGTTCGTAATCCTGGCTGATTCTGGCGCTAATCGCCATTGGCCTGGTAAAATCCATAGGTGTACCCTTGACGTTTCGCAGCTCGCCGGTTGGGATAAGTCCTTCGTCCACGGGCAGGAACGTCTCGGCGTTGAGCATTAGCCCGTGGTCGAGGATGTCCCTTGCGCCCTGGCCGGCCAGATTGAAGTAGCTGTGATGCGTCAGGTTGATGGGCGTGGGCTTGTCCGTCTCGGCTTCGTAGGTGATTTTTAACTCATCTTTGTTGGTAAGGGAATAGATGACGGTGCAGGAAAGATTACCCGGGTAGCCCTCTTCGCCGTCCTTGCTCAGGTAAGTTAATTTTACGCCGACGCAGTCTTTCTGTCGTATCGGCTCGGCGTCCCAAACAACTTTGTCAAATCCTTTGATACCACCGTGTAGGTGATTTCCGTCATTGTTAGCCGCCAATTCGTATTCGACGCCGTTGAGCGTAAACCTGGCCTTGCCGATACGATTGCCATACCGCCCGACAATCGCACCGAAGTAGGGATTATTTTTTATGTACTCCTCGAGAGTGTCATAGCCAAGTACGATATCGGCAAAATTGCCATTGCGGTCCGGCACCTCCAGCAAGACCACTATCGCGCCGTAAGTCATAATTTTCGCTTTCAGGCCATTGGCATTGGTGAGGGTGTACAATTCGACTTCCCGGCCATCCGGCGTCTTGCCAAATGCTTCTTTCTGAATGTCCATTGCCATTTTTCCTTTTGCCTTGCAGGAGCAAAACACAAGTGCCATCGACAGCAACATAGCGATTAAAACGATGCGATTCAAACCTTTTCTCATTTTGATATCCTCCATGCTAACGTTCGCAATAATAAATTCATTTTGAATTCCACATCTGCGGTGGTTTCGGACCGCAGGATACGATATGATTTTATAGCAATCGGCACAGAAGTAAAGGGCCGTTATTGAAAATATAGGGATGGTCAGTTACTCAGCGCAGTAAGTTCGCAGGCTATTAATCTTGCAAAATAATTAAGTTTGGGAAGCAGGACTATACTAATCTGTGTTTCCTCGCCAGGCCTCCTGTCTTACACCGTGGTATGTGCGGAGGATGTAGTTAAATTCCTGTTTGGATCTGGGGTCGAGTAACAGCGTGAACTTCACGGTGTTCTTGTCGAGCTGCTCGTAGTTGCTAAAGTCGGTGCCTTTTTCGAGCTTCCAGTGGTTGGTGTCGAAGCGACGCTTGATTTCAATCTTTACGTCAAGGTCGCGGGTGTTTCTGACCTCGACCTTGAATGTTCGGAGTTCGTCCCAGCCGGAGATGTTGCCGTGGCGGTTGAACATATAGTTTTCGGTTTTGTAATCCATAAGCGTCGGCTCGACAACAACATCGGCGACGGGTCCGAGGTTTAGCTCCACATCTTCATCGACGGGGATGTACTTGAAGGAAGACTGGCCGACGTAAGACAGGTGCTTATCCTGGTCAACAGTTCTATAGACTTTTAGCATTCCGCCGGGGATAGGTGTTTGGCCGAGGTCGTGCTCGGTGTCGTTTTTGAAGCTAAGAAATCTCACCACGGCGTTGCCGTATTTTCGCTGCTCATATTTGTAGAGATTTACAACCGGGACCTTTTTGGTGTCGAAGCTGAGCAGACGTTTCGACCAGCCGGTAGGAATAGTCTCTTCGCCTTCAATGGTATAAAGGAAGTATTCGCTCAGGCCTTCCTTCTTGATTTCTTTCCGGCCAGCTCTTCTATCAGTCTCACCCCAAGCAAGCGTGATTCCTTCTTGAATGTCTGCTGGCTCGCCTGCTCGCGGTGGCAATGGTCTGACTTTGCCCGGTCGGTCATATGGGTATCGGCGTCTGGCAAGCTGTGCGATTTGGTCGAGGATGTGGATTTTGCCGACGATGAGGCGTGTCTGGGCGTTTTCGTAGTCTTCGCCACTGTTGTTTGTTACGCGGACGTAGGCCTGCAGGCGCATTGTGCTTTCATCTTTGGTGAGTGTGCCCATATAAAAGGCCCGCCAGGACAGGCCGCTG
>Ga0114922_10001136_pt1 | contig 25402 bp, 18 predicted proteins | sample AartaG_FD_100975 | JGI IMG/M metagenome (GOLD analysis project Ga0114922, IMG submission 100975) | Deep subsurface microbial communities from Aarhus Bay to uncover new lineages of life (NeLLi) - Aarhus_00045 metaG | ecosystem: Environmental > Aquatic > Marine > Oceanic > Sediment | place... | reverse complement strand
ACTGTAGATTCCCGCAGGCAGCGGCGTTGCCCTGCCCTGCGGTTCCCCGTTGTCCTGTGGATTAGTGCCGACACTTGATCCACACCCGGCCGTCATGACGACCAACCCAAGCAGCACCCATTTACCGCCGTCCATGGCTCATCTCCCGATTCAGTTGTCCCTGCGACGAAGCAACGAAGGCACGATTCAACAATCAACAAAAAGTGGAAGGCGCGACTTCAATCGCTGGATTCACAGGCGAGTCGCCTATGCCACAGCGATTCACAGGCGAGTCGCCTATGCCACAGCGATTCACAGGCGAGTCGCCTGTGCCACAGCGGAAGGTCGCCGGCAGTTACAGGACCATTGGAAGCGTCCGCTAGTTGTACTGCATCCGCCGGTGCAGTCCGCCTATATACTGACTGCGTTGGCAGTCGATGGCAAGCGAAACGCACGGTCCTGCCTGCCTGTGCGCTGGACCCACAGGCGAGTCGCCTGTGCCACAGCGATTCACAGGTGAGTCGCCTGTGCCACAGGGGAAGGTCGGGCAGAGCGATAACAGGCGTCATACCAGGCCCGTCGCGTTTTCAACCGAACCCGTGCCGACGGTGAGCCGAAGATGCTGAAGGTACTTTGAGCCGATCCCAGGACTGTGGGACAAGTTTCAGTTATCAGTTATCAGTTATCAGTTGTCAGTTATCAGCTGTCAAACCAAACCTGCCTGCCTGAGCGAGTACGCTCGCAGACAGGCGGAACACGCAGATAGGACGACTGACGACTTAAATCCGTCATTTGGCTGGTTGGAAAGCCGGCCCCACAGAGGACCGCTACTTTCCCTTTCATCCGAGAGGTCGCGCAGGCTAAAGCCTGCGGCTCAGGGTGGAGATCAAGTGCAGTGATGAGCGAAAAAATGCAAATAGAGCTTGGCCAGGAAAACGCGCCTGACAGCCGGCAGTTGCACGTGTCGGCTTGTGGGCGGATCAGTCGCGACGCTCTGGCACGGATTAATGATGTGGTCACGCCGGTTGCCGGCCCCGACTGGCGATCGATGCAGTTGATGCTGGACTTGACCGACGCCACGTTTCTGGACTCAGCCGGGATTTCGTCACTACTGTCGCTGCGCGATGAAATGGATCGCCAGTCGGGAGGCATGGTGCTTTGCAGCGTGCCGCAGCAGCTCAATCAGATGTTCGAGATTATCGGAATGTCAAGCCTGATCCCCGTCGCGGATTCCGTCCGACGTGCCAAGGAGATGATTGCCCAATGACCACCGTGACTGCGGCCTGCAACACATCAACTGTGAGATGTAATACGTCGCGCGTTCTGCGAATGCTCGTGGATCAAAGCGCCCCGGCCAGTGATTCATTCGACACGCTGGTGCGATTCGCCTCACACCAGAAAGCCGGCGACCTGTTTTGCTCGGCGCGGGCGGACGGCTACGAAATCTCAATGCGGTGCGACGGCATGTTGCGTGCGCTCGGCAAGGTCCCCAGAGAGTGGGGCGAGAAACTGATCGGCTATGCCAAGGTCGAAGCCCGTCTCGACGCGGCGGAGCATCGCAGGCCCCAGGACGGAAGAATCGTCGTGCACGATGCCGGCGACCGGATTGATGTTCGGGCCAGCACCATGCCAACGTTTTACGGCGAAGACCTGGCCCTGCGATTGTTGGATCGCCGCAATCAGGTTCTGGAGTTCAACGAACTGGGGATGACCTCCGGCGAGCGAAGCGCCGTGCGGGCCCTGATTCGTCAGCCTCACGGTCTGGTCCTGGTCAGCGGGGCGGCCGGTTCCGGCAAGACAACCACACAGTACGCGATTCTGAGCGAACTCAACGACGGCACGCAGAAGATCAACACCATCGAGGACCCGGTGGAATACGACCTGGAGGGGATTCATCAGAGTCAGGTCAACACGCGGATCGGCCTGGACTTTTCAGATTTGCTGCCTGCCGTATTGCGGCAGGATCCCGACGTCATCATGGTGGGCGAGGTACGTGACAGCGCGACGGCCCTGACCACACTGCGAGCGGCGGTCACAGGGCAACTCGTATTCGCCACACTCCACGCCAACAGCGCAGCCGGCGCGATACACAGCATGCTGGGGCTGGGGGCGCACGAGTATCTCTTGGCCGGGGCGCTGCGCGGCGTGATCGCCCAGCATCTGGTTCGCCGTATCTGCTCGCAGTGCACCGAATCGCTGGATGCCACCGCACGATTGACGACGTTCGAGGACGTGCGCGACCACCTGCCCCAGGATTTGTCCCCCGTCCTGCACCAGGGACGCGGTTGCGAGAAGTGCCTGCAAACCGGCTACTCCGGCCGCGTCGGCCTATTTGAGATTCTAACGATGACCCCCTCAATCACCCGCCTGGTTGAGCAACGGGCCACGCCGGACCTGATCGAGGCCCAGGCTTTGCGCGAACGCATGACCCCACTTAGAAACCGGGCTAAGGTCGCGGTGGCCCAGGGAGTGACCACGCTCGAAGAGGCGATGCGCGTCATCGACATGCAGGGGTAGTGCTTCGCGTCTGTCCTATTTGATGTGTGTGGCATCGGCGACTCGCCGGTGTTTCGATGCTGGTCATCGACATGCAGGGGTGATGTTTCGCGTCTGTTCTATTTGATGTGTGTGGCATCGGCGACTCGCCGGTGTTTCGATGCTGGTCATCGACATGCAGGGGTGATGTTTCGCGTCACAGAAAGCGTCGCCGCGTTCGCAGCAGAGCCAGAAACACTGGAACGCCGACCACTGCCGTGACCGCGCCGATTGGCAGGATCGCGCTGCCGAGTTCCCGCCCCGTCGCCCAACCGGCGGCACGCATCCCGATCTGGGACGCCCAGTCGCACAGGATCAAGAACGCCCCGCCGGCGATGGCCGCCGCGGGAAGCATGACCCGACAGTCACGCCCCAACACCAACGTCACGATGTGGGGCACGACCAGGCCCACAAACCCGATCGGCCCGCAGTGGGCGACCACAGCCGCCGTCGCCAGCGTCGCCACGAACACGCACACGGCTACAAGCCGGGTCACGTTAACGCCGCGCGACAAGGCCAGATCGTCACCCATGCGGTACTGGTTCAGCGACCGCGCGCTGCCGATCAAGATGACCCAAGCGGGCAGAACAAAGGGCAGAATCGTGAGGGGCTTGCCGCTGGTGATTGTATCCAGCGAACCCATCATCCATCGCACCATGCGAAAGGTCTGACGTTCGTTGGAGATCATCTGCACCGTGATCATCATGGCCGAGCAGAACAAACCCATCGTCACGCCCGCCAGAAGCAGTTCATTGGACGTCAACCGGCGCGAGCCCCTGGCCAGAATGAACACGATGCACACCACGGCTACTCCACCTAAAAGCGCGAACAACACCGTGGTGGGAAAGCCGACAAGTGCCTGGTGGACGCCGAAGCGAATCGCGACCGTCGCCCCCAGCGCCCCGCCGCTGGCGATTCCCAGCGTATACGGCGTGGCCAGCGGGTTGCGAAACAAAACCTGAAACGTCCCGCCGCACAACGCCAGCGTCATGCCGACCAGCAGGGCGAGCAATGCACGGGCGAATCGTTGTTTGAAGATGTGCCGCGCCACTTCACGGTAGTCGTCCATCTCCTTATGGGAGATCTCGCCGTTCCCGTCGTGGTCGGCCAGGGGACGGTTCAACAGCTCACTGGGATGAATGGTCAGACCCAGTCGCGCCCGCCAGGCATCCCACCAGCCGACCGAGGCGGACTGCGTTCCGATTCCCGGGCTGATCACGATCAGCACGCCAAGACCCAGTGCGCACAGACCCACTCGACTGATGTACCCTCGCGGCGAAAGAGTGGTCATGGGCCTCCCTCGCTGACAGGCTTGACCGGCACGATCCATCGGGGGCCGGATTCCTCCCCACCAAGTGCCATCATCTTGACACCGTAGACCGGCTCCAGCACGTCAGGCGTCACCACGGCCTCCGGCGGTCCCACGGCCGCCACCTTGCCGTCGTCCAGCAGCACTACGTGCGAACAGTATCGCGCCGCCAGGTTGACGTCATGGGTCACTACAACCACAGTCACGTTGTCCTCAACCGCGCGTCGTCGAAGAATGTCGAAGATGACCAGTTGTTGCCGCAGGTCCAGCGACGCGGTCGGCTCATCCAACAACAGCAGGCTCGGCTGCTGGGCCAGCGACGCCGCAATGTGAACGCGCTGCGCCTCGCCTCCCGACAAGGTGGCCAATGTCCGGTCGGCGAACTCGAGGATCGAGGTGATCCGCATCGCTTCCTCAGCCACGCGATGGTCCTCAACCGACTCGAACAGGCTCAACGGCCTGTGGGGGTAACGGCCAAGCAGGACGATCTCGCGCACGGACTGGTGTACGTTGGCGGCGGCGTGTTGCGGCACGAACGCGATCCGGCGGGCCCGGTGCCGAGGCGAGATCGCTTCCAGGTCAACCCCGTTGAGCCTGACGCTGCCGCCGCGTGGTCTGATCAGCCCGGCCATCAGGCGAAGCAGCGTTGTCTTGCCGGCTCCGTTAGGCCCGACAATCGCCCAACATTGGCCGGGACGTACTTCAAGATTGACTGGACCGAGAAAATCCAGACGCGTCGAATAGCCGAAGCGAAGGTCCGTTGCCTCAAACAGCGGCTGGCCGCCTGGTTCGCTATCGGTGCAGGTCATCACGGTTCATTTCCCAAAACGCCGATCGAACCGTCGGGATGGGTCGCCAATAGATCAGCCAGGTAATGTGCCAAGGCCACGTCGTCGGGATGGTGCTTCACGCCTTGGCGCAAGACCTCCACTCCGTCGGCCCATCGTCCGTCCCTGGTCAGAAGTCTTGCGAATTCGAGATGCAGGCCTGGGCGCAGCGGACTCAACTCGATCGCGCGCCGATACGCCTCGATCGCCTCGTCAACATCGCCGAGTATCCCCAAGACCTTACCCAGATGGGCCCACGCGATGACGTCGGACGGGTCCAGCTCGAGCGCCCAACGGTAGTGGTTTGTAGTTTTGCGCAGGGCATCGTGGTAGGGCTTCCCGTGGGCTATGTTGCTTAAGGCGTCGGCGTAGTTGACGTGGGCGATCGAGCTGTTGGGACACGCCCGGACTCCCTGGGCCCAAAGCGATAACGGATGTCCCCACACCCCGGCCTGGAGAAAGGTCGCCTTGCTCAAACAGACCAGCAAGGCCACGACGCCCAGCGCGGTCAGCGGTTGACCAAAACGTCGGTTCGAGCCGGCCGAACCGGCCCGCCCGGCCCGCTTTCCTCCGCGTCCGATGATGATCGTGAGCAAAGCCCCTCCCATTACCGCCCAGGGCAGGCATGAGAAATAGCTGTACCTGTCGGCCACCAGTTGTGGACCGCTCTGAACGAACCCCAGCATCGGGGCAAGTGTGACGACGTACACGCCCCAGGCGACAAGCCAGCCAGGCCTGGCGTGTCTTAGACGAAACACAGCAACCGACGCAGCCGCCACAAGTGCAGCGCTTATCCAGAATTGAGGTCCCACCAGTACGTCGCGGGGCGGCATCTGATAGAGCGGTCCCAGGTTGAAAGGCAGCAACGTTTTGTACACATAGAAAACAAGACCGTACGAAGCCTGGCCCACACGTGCCGGCAGGTCATATTCTGCAAGCGAATAGAACGCGTCCGCGCACCGCTGAGCTCGGACAGCCTGCAGCGCAGCCGCGAGGGAAAGCACGAGGAATGGGACCTTGTCCGCAAGCACTGCGATCCATCCTCGGCGTTGTGCGACCGACGCCTCCACGGAGGGTTTTATAACCCGTCGCAACGGGTACGCGTCGAGAATCAACAGAGCAAGCGGCAGGGTCACAGCCGCGGCTTTGGCAAGCAGCGACAGTGCGAAACACACCAGCGCTGTGGCATAGGCGACTCGCCTGTGTCGTGTCTTCACGGGCGAGTCGCCCGTGCCACTGCTGTCTGTGTGTTCCGCCTGTCTGCGAGCGTACTCGCTCAGGCAGGCACAGGCAGAGGCGTAGCGCAGGTAGGCCGCCACGCACATCAAATAAAACAGCATCGCCAGTACGTCGCGGCGTTCGGTGACCCAGGCAACCGACTCGACCCTAAGCGGATGCAGCGCGAAAAGCAGTGTGGCCAACGCCCCGCCCAGAACGAACGCCTTCTTGCGTCGGGCCTCGACGCCGGCCAGGGCGCAGGCCAGCAATCGCCGGGCGACGAAATAGAACACCACCGCCGACGCCGCGTGAAGAAGCACGTTGGTTAGGTGATAGGCGAACGGCTCCAGGGGCCAAAATCCGCAGCGCCACAGATAATCATCCAGTGCATACGAGAGCCAGGTAAGCGGCTGGTAGTGCCCGAACTGCGTCGCGGTGAACATCCAGCGAAGATGTTGCCGGGTGAAGCCGCGATAGGCGTCATTCTGCTGGATGACGTAGTTGTCGTCCCAGTTGACGAAGTCGGCTTCCAGGGCTGGCTCAAAGGTGAAGAACACCGCGACGATCACAGCCGCGGGAATGATCCAACGAACCCACCACGGAGCCGTCCCTGTCTGCGTGTTCCGCACAGGCAGGGCGGGTTCACCGATCATCGGATGTTCGTCGTTGCTCACCGGGAGTGTAGCCAAACACGCGTGAAGGCCGGCGCCATCCCTGCCTGTGCGTAGCACGCAGACAGGGCCAAGGCCGCGCTATTATACGACGACCCTCCCCCATACACCAGTGACGCAGCGGCGCGGCAAGCGCTCGCCCGCAGCCGTCTGACACCCGTCGGGGTGGCACGGCCGTCGGGTGGCACGGCCAAGCGTCGGGTGGCACGGCCAGGCGGAGCGAGGAACGAGCGTAGCTTGACCGTGTTTCTTCCTCACTGGCAAAGGACAACGGGTTTGATTGGTGCGGCAGCGCCCGCGCTCGAGGCCCCCCCTTTGTCCCCCCGCAAGCGGGGGAGGTTGCCCGCGCGCGCAGCATGAGTGCAGCGATCTCCCTACCCGCGCGGAGGAGAATCGGACTGCCCTTTGCCTGACTCGGGTTTCCTTTTTTTCTCGGGTTCGGACTTTCCGCCCTTCGATCCTTCCCCTTCAGGCGTTTTCATTCCCGTTTTCGACGTTTCAGCTTTCGGGGTTTCAGCTTTCGGCTTTTTCGCGTTGGGATCCGTGAGCTTGATCGGCTTGACCGGCTCCTTTAACAGCTTCGCGACGTATTTCCCCAGCCCCTCGCGCGGGTTGACGGCGCGGAGGAAGCCTTGTCGGTCCACGACGTAGTAAGCCGGCAGTTTCGTGATTCCCAGCATGACGACAATCTCATTCGCCATCCCCTGACCATCGAAATACTGCTTCCAGGGCAGGTCGTGTAGCTTCATAACGCCCATGAACGCGCGCGGTGTAGCGTCCACATTGATGCCCAGCAGAGCAAGCCCGTCGTCCTTGTGTTTCTCGTAGAGCGACATCAGCTCCGGCAATTCGTCGACGGACTTCTCGTCCCAACCGGCCCAGAAATGAACGATCAGCACCTTCCCGTAGTAGTCCGCCGTCCCGGCCGGTTCGCCCTGTCTGGTCTGCATGTTGATGACGAAAGGCTGATCGATCGCATACACCGACCCGACCTCGCCGATGGCCCGTCTGGTAGCCGGATGCCCGGGGAACTTCGCCTGCATCTTCTTCAACTCATCGCGGGCTTCATCGATCCGCCCCAGCTTGACGGCGTTTCTAATCAGGCTCGCCCACATGATCGGGGTGTACTGCGAATCGGGGAAGTCATCGACAAAAGCCTGGTAACGCTCCAGGGCGCCCAGCAACCGGCGCTCCTCCGGCATCTCCTCCAGTCGCGCTGCCAGAACAAATGCCTGGATGGAGAAATGCGCGGTGTTAGCGGCCAGGTTGCCCTCCGGCTTTCCTTGTTGGATCTGGTTGGTGACGATCAGAAGCTGCCCCACGTATTGGGGGGCGACACGCGCCAAATGCGCCAACATCTGCATTTTCAGGATCAGCGCCTCTTCGCGGTAGTCCGTATCCGGGTATCGACGGAGCAACTCATCGACCATGCCGATGATGTCCTCCTTATGACGTATGCCGAAACCGTAGGGATCAGCCGGCGTGAAGGAGGCTTCCGGTGCGTCACGCATCTCCTCCAGCGCGCCGATGATCTCTTCCTCGGAGGCATTCTGGGAAGCGTCGGAATCGACCTGGTCTTGAGCGGCTGCAAGGGTTGTCGGGAGCCAGACAACCGCGAGTAGCTTGAGGCTCACGGCAAACGTATGGTGTTGGCTTTTGCTTCGCATTCGATTTGCTCGCTTTCGTCTGTGTTCAACATCAAAATCAAAACTAAAACTGCTCCGCACGCCACATTGTTCGGTTTGTGGGACTTGCCAGTCAAGGGGTGAACGCAAAACACTGCCCGAATGACGCCGCACGGCGGGTCCGCACGCCTCGGGAGCCGTTTCGCCCCGGCTCAAACGGCGACCCGATCCTTCGCTCGTCCGCGGCGAACTCAAGTGGGGCTTGCAAAACGACCGTGCGGCACAACCCGAGTGGAGGCCGTTTCCTTGGAGCCTATCCCGGAACTGTGGGACGGGTCTTCTAGCCTGTGGTACGGGTCTTCTAGTGTAGCGATTCACACAATTCGCATCTTATCCGAGCCGCGACCGTGAGGGAGCGCAACGCCGGGTCCGTGACAGAATCGGCGGGCATCTTTTTTGCCGCATCTCACTGAACATGCTCGGTAGGGGCGTTTGACTGTAGCCCAGCACGAAGTGTTGGGATAGGTCGCCAAGAGCACAACCGAGTCCCGTAGGGACGAATGAGACCTCAATCGTCCCTACACTGTTATCCTAGACATTCTTGTTGTCCTGCGCGCATTTTTGGCTGCGGCGGAGCCGCGCTGGGGGACTCGGTTTTCTCGGTTTCGCACGAACCCCAGCACTGCGTGCTGGGCTAAGCTCACTTCGTCCCTACGGGACGGCACGACAGCCCCCGCCGATTCTGTCACGGACCCTACGTAGCGTTTTGTTGCTCAAATTGTTTTGTTATGGCTCCTTACTTGGCGGGATCGCGCAGGCTGAAGCCTGCGGGGCTCGGTAGCGCTGCATAAATGGGCGGTGTCATCTAGAATCTCGTAATGGCCATCATTCGCGACAGGGCTGTGGTGCTTCGGCGTTTTGACTACTCCGAGACCTCGCAGGTGATCTTTTTTTTTACTCGCGATCACGGCAAGGTGCGGGTCATCGCCAAGGGCGTCAAGCGATCGACGAAGGCACGCTTTGCGGCGGCGGTGGACCTGCTGGAGGTTGGGCAGGTGGCCTGTAGCGATCGGGCGGCTCGTTCGGAGTCGCTGGCGACAATGACTGAGTGGAGACAGTCCCGCTGTTTCGCCGGGCTTCGCGAGAAGCTCGCGCGCATTCACGCGGGCCAGTACGCGGCAGAGGTCACCGCGATGCTCACGGAGGATTGGGATCCGCACCCTGGGCTGTACGACGGCCTGGTGGAGCTTGTGGCAGTTGTGTCCGAATCGGATGACCCGCTGCCAGCAGTCGTGCGCTTCCAGCGGGTGCTGCTGGAGGAGGTTGGCTCGGCCCCGCGCTTCGATGTCTGCATGCTTTGCGGGCGGACGCAGGATATGGTCTGCTTTTCGTCGCTGGAGGGTGGGATGGTCTGTCGTCACTGCGAGCCCTCGCAGGTCGAGAAACGTGCGGTCCGTGCCCCGGCGCTGGCGGTCCTGGGCGGGCGCGACCATCCGGGTGGCGCAGCAGGTGCCTTCGACGTTCTCAACTACCATATTGCCCATTTGGCCGGCAAAACGCCGCTATTGGGGGCACACCTCAGTTCCGTGGCAACCAGGGGCAACGTCCGCTAGTCTACGCTCCAGAGGGTGTTTATGGCGGTATCAACCCGTTAGTCTCAATATCCCCGGCTGGCGCGACGACGAATAGGATTGATCGGCTCACGCCGTTCGAGCGTTGGCGAGCAGCCGCAATCCCAGGTCTGTCAAAAACGGTCCGCGCGGGTACCGGGCAGTTAAGGGCGCCGTTGCCATCGAAGCCTGTTCGGCCTAGAATTCAGAGTTCAATCCCCACCCATAGGGGCAGGAGGGGGTAAGCAAGCGGAGAATCGACCTTGGCAGGACCCCTTGAAGGTAAATCCATTCTGGTTGTCGATGACGATCCTGACATTGTGACCGCGATGCGCGCTGTGTTGAGCGAGGCCGGCGCGGACGTCTCCGAGGCGGTCGACGGTGAGGAAGCCGTCAACAAGTGTGCGGAGCTTGAACCCGACCTGGTGGTTCTCGATGTCATGCTTCCCAAGCGCAGCGGCTTTCTGGTGCTCGAAAAGCTCAAAGGCAAAAAGAAAAAGGGCGAGAAACCTTTCGTTATCATGATCACCGCCAGTCAGGGCAAGCGACACCAGGTATGGGCCGAGACCCTTGGCGTGGACGGCTACTTCAACAAGCCGTTCCGAATGGACCGCCTGGTCGGGTCCGTGGAGAAGCTCCTGACCTCCTGACCTCGCCGGACGGTTGGGGAGAGTCGCCACGTTCTTGACGCTTGGGATTTCCGGTCGCCGCCAGGTATCATTGTCGGCCTGCTGCCGACGTAGCTCAACGGTAGAGCACGGCTTTCGTAAAGCCGGGGTTGAGGGTTCGATTCCCTCCGTCGGCTGTCCCCCCCCCCTCAATCGTGTGATACACCTCCACCATTTGTCGGTTCCCATCGCCGGGGCCACCGAACTGGAAGATCTGCCCGGACCGGTGCGTGACGCCCTGTCCAGCGCGTTCGCCGGGCGGGGATAGGATGCCGGCATAGCAGGCTACCTCAGGCGGCGCGGGTGTGTCGGTGATGCAGCCCACCGACCTGCGGCACCGCGATGACATTGCCTTTTTCGCGGGTCGGTATCGGACTACCGGAGATGGTGTTACCGCTTGTCACTATCCTTGCTGAGGGTTGGAGAGAGGGACTTGAACAAGTCGCGGCCTTTGAGTATCTCATCTTCGATCTCGTTGAGCAGTTCGCGTGGATCTACGGGCTTGCCGGCCTTTGCAATAGCTTGTGCCCGTTCCTTGTGCGGGGCATCGCGCAAACGCCGAAGCAGTCTCGCCTCGTCGATGAGCGCTGACTGTCGTTTCGTCACTTCGAGTAGATCACGGCTTTTCTGCATCAAATCCTTCTGCTCCAGGGCGCGTCGAATCGTGATAGCCAAGTCGATCTCGTTGCAGGGCTTGGTGAAGAACTGATAGACCTTTCCTTCGTTAATAGCACGCAGTGTTGCCGACAGGGAGGGATGGCCTGTGAGAACGATTCGGACGACGTCCGGATAGTCCTGCGCCACCCTTGCCAAAAACTCCGTTCCGGACATGCCCGGCATCTCCTCGTCGGAGACGATCAGGTCAACGGCATGCTCTTCCAATAGCCCTGCCGCTTCCTCGGCTGCGGTGGCTGTCAGTATCTCATACGATTCCTTGCGCAGAACGCGGGTCAATCCTTCGAGAATGTTCTGCTCGTCGTCGACCAGAAGTACGGTGTGGCTCATATTGTCGCCTCCAGTTCGCTTATGGCTGCGCCGAGTGTTGGACGGCGCGGGAACCGACATCAACCTGCACGAGTACGCGTATCGGTCCTTCGAGTTTTTTGTTTCGTGCGAAATTCCTCAGTCGCTGTCTCAGCGACGCGGTTACCTCTTGCCCCTTGCTCACCAACAGGGTTCCATCGGTGGTGGTCACATCCTCGGCGAGGATCATGTGCGTGGTCAGGTTCTTTATTCCGATCTCCTGGATTTCAAACGAGGCCTCAAATCCGATGACCGTTTCCATAGCCGCAAGGACCTCGGGGTCATACGACCCCGAACGCCGCCTTAACTCGACGGTGACCTGTAGGTCCGTGTCCCCACTCCATTTGAGGGTGTCGTAGTCGAGCGCAACCTTCAGAACACGGGCGCCCAAGGGGATGTCCTTCCCCGCTACGGAATCGGCCGGGATGCCAGTCCCGTCGAAACACTTGTGCTGATAAGCTATGATTTCCGCGATGTTCTCCAGCCTGGGGATGTTCGCGACGAGATCGCGCCCGACGGCCGGGTGGGCATCAAGCATCTGGACTTCCTCTGGCTTCAGCGTGCTGCCGTGGTACTTTTTCTCCAGCGTGTCCGGCGGCACGGTGACACAGCCGATCTGCGAGAGCATGGCGGCGATCTCGAACTGCCATGGTTTATCGACTTTCAGTTGCTCGCAGAGCTTTCGAACCAACCGCCGCACGCGCGAGGCGTGGCCAAACGCCGTTGGGTTGGTAAGAGACAACACGTCGGTGAGAACTTTGATCGCGCCGCGGAGCGTGTTTTCCAAAAGCTCCTTCTCGGCTGTGATGAGCCGGAACTGCTCAATCCCGGCATTCAATGCCTTTGCAAGGGTTTGCGGAGGGCAGGGTTTGGTCAGAAAGCGAAAGATGTTCCCTTCGTTGACCGCATCGATGGCCGTTTGCTGGTCAGCGTTGCCGGTCAGCATGATGCGCACACTGTCGGGGACGCGTTGTTTTATCTCGCTGAGCAATTGGATTCCGTCCATGCCGGGCATGCGCATGTCGGCCACGACCACGGCGTACGGGCCTTTCGTATCGATCATTGCGAGAGCGTTTACCGCACTGACCGCCGTTTCGATGTGGAATTGTTTCCTCAGCCCACGCTGGTGGGCTTCGAGAACACTGGGTTCGTCATCGACGCAAAGGATTTTCTCGGTCATGCGATGGGTTCCTCCTGTACGACCGCTTGAAACAGCTCACGCCATGGAGAAAGCCTTTTGGCCAAGCCCATTCCGGTCAGATAGTCGGTGTCGAGCCGGCTTCTGTCCCGATCCTCCGCTGCATCATCCGCCTCATGGTCCAGGGCATTGGCCACGTGAACCGCAGTGAGGGGAGTAAACGTGTCCGCCACGCATTCACTCGGGCGATGGTGGAACGCTATGGCCTCGACGATCGGATCAGGCAGCCCCCAAAGCCCGAGCAGGTACGCACCCACTTCGGCGTGTGTCGTGCCGAATACCTGTTCCTCTGCCACCCAGGGGAAGGTCGCCGCGTCGCGTACCATGGCTAACATCCGACGGTATTGTTCAGGGAGATTTGCGGCGAGCACCAACTTACCCGCGTCGTGCAGAAGGCCCGCCATTAAAGCGTGATCGCATGCTTTGGCCTCACAACCCTCCGCCGTCGAAATGCGTTTGGCCAATGTTCCGGTCGCTACGCTGTGATTCTGCAGCGTGTCGAGGCACAGGCCTGCAGCGCGGGCGCGGTCGTACTGTGAAAAAACGTGAATCGAAAGGACAAGCGCCTGGAGTGTGTCAAGGCCGAGGAGCATGGCGGCCTCTGACACGTTGGAAATGTGACGCTGCAACCCGAAGAAAGCTGAGTTTACGAGCTGAAGCACCTTCGCGGTCATCCCCATGTCTGTCGAGATGATCTCTCCGGCGCGCTTCATCGACGCGTCTGTGGACCGGAGTTCTTCCACCATCTCGACGTACAGTTCGGGCAGGCTGGGCAATGACTGCATCTGCGATATCGATTGTCGGAGCGCGTCGTTTGACAGCACGTCACGCAAGGCACAGGCCCGCGCGATGGCGGTTTTCAGTATCTGTGGGTCACACGGCTTGGCAAGATACTGATGCGTAGGCCCGACCGCCCGCAAAACCATCTCCCTCTCCGAATGCCCGGAGAGCGCGATGCGCACGATCCGGGGATATCGCCGCATGACCTCGGTCAGGAGCTGCACCCCGTCCATGCCCGGCATGCGCATGTCGCTGACCACAATGTCGAAAGGTCTTTCCGCCAACGTTGCCAGGGCTTCCTGCCCGCCTGGTGCGAACGTCATTTCCCACTCGCGGCGCATGGGGCGGAGCATTCGTTTAATTCCATCGAGCACTTTGGGTTCGTCGTCAACAAACAGGATCCGTTTCATGGCGTACCTCATATCTCTGCCGGGCATGGCGCTTCGGCGCCGTCAGCGAAGCTCATATCCCATCTGCCGCACTCGCCGCGCAGCATGCGCCGCACTCCATCCAGGATGTGAGGCTCGTCGTCAACGAAGAGAATGCGCCTCTTCATGCTGTGACGTCTCCACGGGATCGGTCGGTTGAGACTCGATCGGCAAGCGAATGATGAAGGTTGTTCCCCTGCCCATTTCGCTTTCGAGAGTAATGGTGCCGCCGTGCTTTTCGGTTACCACGGAATACGCGATCGCCAGGCCCTGGCCGGTTCCCTTGCCCACTTCCTTGGTCGTAAAGAAGTGGTCGAACACCTTGACGCGGTGCTCCTCGGAGATGCCTGTCCCGGTGTCACGGATGCGGACCTCCGCCCAGTCGTTATCGTGGCGCGTGCTCACCGTTATCGTGCCCTTGCCCTCGCCCCCGCCTCCCACGACGTCCGCGATGGCGTGGGCGGCATTGATAACGATGTTCAGAATCACTTGGTTGAATTCGCCGAGCTCACAGGGGACGAGTGGCATCGCGGGATCGAAGTCCGTCTCCATCTCAGCCACGTACTTCCACTCGTTCCGGGCCACCGTGATCGTGCTCTCGATGGCCTTGTTAAGATCGACGGATTCCTTGCCCTCCGCGCCGGGATGGGAGAAGTCCTTCATGGCCCGCACGATTCTGGCCACCCGCTCGATGCCCTCCATGGACTGGGCAATCGCTTTGGGGATTTCCTCCTTGAGATAGTCCAGGTCTGCTTCCTTCTCTGCCGCGTCCACGTCGGCCAAAACCTCCGGCGTTACCGGCCCCGCTCGGCTGGCGTCAACTAACTCCCGATACTTGGCCAGCAGCTCCTCCAGGTCCTGAAAGGCGTCCTGAAGGAAACGTGTGTTGTCGCCCACGAACTGTGTGGGCGTGTTGATCTCGTGGGCGATGCCGGCGGCCAACTGCCCGATCGACTCCAGCTTCTGGGATTGAGCCAATTGGCCCTGAAGGATCTTCTTCCTGGTTATGTCCGCCGCGACAAGAAGGAAGCCACCACGTTTCTCTGAGCCGCTATTCAGGGGATTTAAGGTCATACCGAGGAACCCGTCCCTCCCGTCAGGTCGTTTGAAGCTCACTTCCTCCAGACGCGTTGGCCGCTTCGCGGCACGACACTGTGATATACATTCCCCGATGACCGCGTGATCCCATTGAATCCCCAAGTCATCAAACAACCGCCCCACGGCGTTGTCCTTCTCAATGCCGAACATGCGCTCGGCCGTTCCGTTCCAGGCCGTCACCTTGTCCTCACCGTCCACGCCAATGAGTACCGAGGAGATAGCTTCGAACAACTGCTTGGTTTCCAAGTGCGCCCTTTGCAGCTCCTCCTTCGCGCGGTTGCGCTCGGTGATGTCCCAGAAGATACCCAGAATTCCGGTGACATTGCCGGCGTCATCGGTCAGCCGGGTCTTGACGGTCTGGACGATCAACTCCTGGCCGTCCCTAATGCAGGATTCCTCAACCTCCTCCGTCTGGCCGGACTCCATGATCCGTCGGTCATCCGCCCGGTATTTCTCCGCCAAATTCTTGGGGTAGAAGTCGAAGTCGGTCTTGCCTGCGATCTCGTGGCGCGCGATCCCCAAATCTCGTGCGTAGTGCTTGTTACAGGAAACGTAAACCAGGTGGGCGTCCTTGTGGAACATCCTCTGCGGGAGGTTCTCGGTGATGACCCTGTGTTTCTCTTCGCTCTCCCGCAGCTTCTCCTCCGCCCGTTTGCGCTCGGACAGTTCGCGGGCCAGACCCGCCCGGCTCCGGCTGAGCCCGCGGATCAGTCGCAGCACATACAGCGTGGTGATGACCGTGGCCGTCAGGAATACCGCGGCTGCAACCGACCAAGGCCAGTACCGCCCTATGACGGCACCAAACGTCACTTTGCCATAGTCCTTGTACGGCCCGACGCGGAGTTCCTTGAGGCAAGCGTGTACCAGTTGGTAGTTGAGCGGGACCGTCCAGCCCGCGCATCTGGCCGCCTTGGCCGCCGGGCTGTCCGCGGGCATGCCTATCAGGGCGATGGCGACCTTCTCGGCCAGCTCGTCGGACGTATGCGCCACCTTCGCGATCGGCCATTCCGGGTACATGTCGGTCGAGTGCAGGAAAGGGAACTCACAGGCGTCTTCGCCGATGTGATTGTGCTTCAGGGCGTGGAAATCCTCCAGGCGGATCTTGCCCTCCAGCACCATTCGTTCGAGCGTGTCGGTCCGCACCGTACCGGCGTCAACCTTGCCGTCGCGCACCGCGTAGACCACCGCGTCGTGCGTGCCGCCGAAGGTCAAATCGCCGAAGTCGCGATGCGGATCGATGTCACGCTCCTTCAACTCCCGCCAACCCACCTGCCAGCCGCCGAAGGAGTGCTCGCTGGTGGCCATGAAGGTCTTGCCCTTCAGATCGTCGAGGTCCTGGATGTCGTCGCGGTCGGCCCGGCAGAAGATCACTCCGCCGAAGGAAGTGAACACGCCGGCCGTGCGCTGGTTCTTCAGCGTTGCGATCCGGTTGGCGCCGTAGAGCTTTTCCGCCTCCACGTAGAAGGAGGGATTGGAAAGGATGAAATCCACCTCTCTACGCTCGGCGACCGGGTGGACCTCCGTATACTTGAGGGGGACGATCGAGAATGAGTAACCGGGAATCTCATCGGTGAGATAATCCGCCGTCGGTCCCCATTTCTCCAGACACCGCTCGGGGCCCCGCTTGGCCAACACGCCGATCTTGACTGGATTCTGCTGGTCTTGCGCCAGGGCCGTCCTCCCCGCCGCCATCGCCAGCAGGGAAGCTACCAGAATGGGAACCGTTACGCTGCCAATCCCTGGAATGCCGCCCGGTCGGCGTGTGCGAACGGAATCCCGATCCGAATGTTGAGCCTTTCCCGTTACTATCGCAATGTGACTCATCATCTCGATTCATCCTCTCAGCCCACGTCAGGTTGCCGGCCTCGGCGCTGGGTGAGTGGTGCGCTCATCAACCGCAGTAGGCCCATAAGACGCAATGTCATCTCCGTTTGAATCGTGGGAGGTGATCGTACCTGCGTTCTGGGACAGATAGTCCTCAATCGCGGTTCTCGAGAATCGCCAGATACGGCCAACCTTCCGTCCCGGAAGTTCACCTCGTGTAGCGAGGCGGTAGACCGTGTCTCGCGATACACGGAGGACTTTTGCAACTTCGATGCCTGTCAGCGTTTCTAATGACATGCCCGGTACGCTCCAACTGCTGTTTCGTGCGTAGACAGTTGCAATCGATGCCGTAAACGGGTAGTCGGTCGTTTCGCCCGCACGGTTAAGCTGATAGACGGTGCGATTGGGGAAGCTGATCCGGCGAATCACGTACGCCGAAATGATCGGACGCGCGGTGCAGGAGACAAGGGGAATCCCACTTATCGGGATTTAGGGATGAGCAAGAGCTATAGGCCGTGGAACACGGATCAGAGTTGGCCGGGTGGCCCACGTCTTCAGACGTGGGGGACTCGATGAGCACGCTTACCAGGAGGTGCACCTTTCCACCTGGAGCGCCTGAAACGACGGATCATCATGTCGTCTTCTTCATTCTACATTCGTCATTCTGCATTCCTCTTGGTGACGCAGGCACTATGCGGTGACGCTCTCCAACGTCCCGCGAAGCTTGTGGCGAATCGGCAGTTCGCTGTCGTAGAGGCGTTTAACGCCGTCGCCCAATGCGCTTTCCAGCGAGCGGATGTGCCGGGCCAGTTTCAACATGCCGTGAGGCTCGACCGAGGCCATCTGGTCCGTTCCCCACATCGTGCGTTCGAGCGTCACGTGTCGTTCGATGATCTTGGCGCCCAGGGCGACGGCGGCAATAGTCGGCGTGAGCCCGAACTCGTGCCCGCTGTACCCGACCACACAGTCATAGCGCTCGATGAATGACTGGATGGCCCGCAGGTTTAGTTCGTTTTCCTTGGCGGGGTAGCTGGAATTGCAATGGAGAATGGCGAAGTTGTCGCTGTGGCGGTGGAGCAGCTCCACCGCATGATCGACCTCGTCCTGAGTGCTCATACCGGTGGACATCAGGACGGGGACGTTCTTACGGCAGATGTAGCGGATCAGGTCGTCGTTAGTCAGGTGGGCCGACGGGGTTTTGATAAACGGGATGTCGAGTTGGAGCATGAAGTCCACCGAGTCCTCGTCCCAGACGGAGGCGGCCGCGTCGATACGCCCCCAGCAGTGCGTCCACAGGGAATTGTATTGCCCGGCGTCGAACTCGATCGTCTTTCGGTATTGCAGGTAGGTCATCCGGCCCCAGGGTGTGTCTCGCATGACCGACTTCTGATCTTCGGGTACGCACTTGTCCGGGTTGCGCTTCTGGAACTTGACGCAGTCCCATTCCGAAACGCACGCGAAGTCGATCAACTTCTTGGCGATGTCCACGTCGCCGTTGTGATTGATGCCGATCTCCGCGACCAGATAGGCCCGCGTCAACTTGTCGAATCGAAAGTGACTTCTCATAACCGTTCACCTCACGTCGCGCTGCCGGTTGCGTTGGATTCGCGCCGACCGGCGGATTCCGACCGTTCGTTGAGAGAATGTGTGGAAGAACATGTGGAACAGGCTTTCGAGCCCGTCGGCCCGCCACTGCCAGGCAGAGAAGACCGACTGGAAAGCCGGTCCCACAATGGGTCGCACGACGGATCCCGCAACGGATCACACAATGGGTCACCCGACGGGACCGCCTTCTGCGATCCGTCCGCCGTCTGCCGACAAACCTCACACGCACATCTTCCTCCTATTACATCGGCTACTACCTCGCTGAGGTTTTCCCCGCCGGCGACGGCCAAGCGGAGGAATCGCCTCCGTCCCTGGTTCATCCGTTGCTGAAGCCGGCGGTCGCTCAGTATGCGGCGAAGTGTCGGGGCGAGTTGCTCCGGCTCCTTGACGGGCATTGCATAGCCGGTCTCGAGTGCCTCGGGCAGAAAATCTCGTTTTCCGCTCACGTTCAGGAGGACGGCCCACTTGCCGAGCAGGGCCGCTTCCAGCACCGTCGTTGAGTAATAGCTGACCACGACATCCGCGCCGGCCAGCAGCTCCCGACCATCGCTGCGCAACGGGGCGAGGTGGAAATTGTCCGGCAGCGGCTGTGTCAAGGCGTTAACCAGCCGCTGGGCCCCGCCGGTCCCTTCGTGAAAGGAAACGTTCATGTTCGGGTGGATCTTGGCGATGAAGTCGAACTGGGGACACCGGCGGGCGGCCTGGACGAAGGTCGGCCACATGTCGTCGGTGTCCTGTGGGCTGTGGATCGCCGTCCATGGACCCCAATACTGAGCCGTCATCAGAATGCCGGGGCGCCTCCCAGTATTGCCGGGGGTCCTGCCAACCGTCGCGTAGTCCGCGGCACGACCCTCGGTGGGAACATAGCTCGGGTGAGCGACGTAGTGGATCTTAGCCTGTACCTGCGCCGGGAACTCGCACCACGTGCGGGAGATCGCGCTCCACAGGAAGAAATGATCAACCGGCAGGTGGGAACGAGCGTTGTCGGGATAAGCCGACCCCAGGCCCCAGTAGGTCTGCACCACACCCACGGGAACCCCAAGCCCCCTGGCGACGGCAGTGGCCAGGGAACATCGTCCCTGATAAACCCAGGGGATCATCAGCATTGACGGCTTGAGTGCTTCGATCCGCCGGTTCATTTCTCGGCCTTGGGCCACGAAATACGGGAACGCATCGTCGAATTGACGGTGAAGCCACGGCTGTACGACAGGCCACAGATCGACGTCCCTGTAGCGCATCAGCGGCGAATCGGCCAACACCGGCTCGTACGCCCGCCATAGCCGCAGGAACAGATCGCGCCAGCGCCGTTTGACCGTGTAGCGACGATAGAACCGACCGATCGAAGTGGGGCGATAGAGTGTGATCCGGCGTAGGCGATTCGAGGCCGACAAATCGTCGTGTCGCGGATCACCGGCGGTGAAATCGTCGAAGGACAGAACCACCGGCAGGCCGGTGATGTGGGCGGCCCGGGCGGCAGCCCGGTCAGCGCGGTCCGCACGACGGGCTCGCCAATATGTTCCGGCGGCGTGCAGCAGTCGCCGCAGCCTGGACGGTCGACCGCCGGCCGCATTCTCCCGGATATCCCACTGCGGCTCAATTGGAGCGGGCGGGTCGAGCGGCAGTTCGTCGACGACCACGCCGTGCCGCTTTGCCGACGCCTTGACCGCCCAGCGGTCCAGGCTCACGCCCTCACCCAGAAGAATGCGCCTGGGCCGCTGGGCCACGACCAACTGATCGATCAAGAAGATATTCTTCAGCAGCCCGATCAGAAAATGGGTCATCTCGTCGCAGATCACCGGGCCCAATGAGATTCCCTCCCACTCGGTGGGGTCGGATTCCCCCAGGCGGTACCACTGCTCGGCGATTCGGTTGGCCTGGTCGTCGATGTCGGCGGCGTCGGCTTCGCTGAAGTAGTCGTTGAGGGTGCGCCGGACGACACCCGGCGAAGTCCCGTCGCGGCTGATGCGGTCATCGACTTCGACAACCACCGCAGGCCGGGGGGGGGACGATGAAGCCGACGGCCATCGGGTCAGCAGGCGGGCGGACGCCCCCTTCGTGCGCGATCCGTGAATCAGGACTGTGGGACGCTCGGTCATGACAAGTCAGACCCCGGCCGTGACTTCCTGCGGGTACGCCGTCTCCATGATCACTTCAGCGAACTTCAGGTCCACGGGGGTGTCGATGTCAACGCTCGATTGTTCGTCCATGACAAACGCTGCGGTGCGCGGGCCGATCATGTTGCGATTCAACCGGTCGAGCCGCTCGGCGTTCAACACCCAGATTGCCCCGTTCAACCGGTACTTCGGTATCTTCTGCTGTCGCTGGTAGTATTCGCGGTCCGCGGAGTCTACGAACCGGACGACGCCGTCGTCGTCGAGCGTGAACCCGCTCGGCGGAGCGGACTTGATCCGGCAGACCGAGACAATCGAATCAAACGGGGCTACGGTGGCCGCGTACTCGATACACGCATCGATGTGCCTGGCGGTCCGCAACGGACAGGTCGGGTATAGAGTCGCGTACCACACCGGGCGGTCGTCGGGCAGCACCCCAGCCTCTGCCTGCAGCCCTTCATGCACGGCAGCGACAACGTCGCGCATGCAGGCCTTGTCGTTGGCGAGTCTTTCCGGTCGGGCAAGCACCTCGATGCCGAACGTCTTTGCGACCTGCCGAACCTGGGGGCAGTCCGTGGTGCAGAGAATCCTGTCCAGCCGTTGGGCGTCCCGGGCGGCGATGAGCGTATGGGCGACCAGCGGTTTGCCGGCCAGCGGTTGCACGTTCTTATTGGCAATGCCGCGGCTGCCGCGGCGAGCCGGCACAACTCCGATGCTATAAGGTGACCCGATCAAACGTCGCGTGCTCCACTCACAGGTTCAGTATCATCTCAATACAGCCGGTCTCGACGTATTCGCGGGCCTTGAGAAAGGTCAGATCGTCCATGGCCGAGTAGTTCAACGGAACATCCCCGGTGATCAGCTTGGTAGCGTCGTCCAGCTCCAGCACGTATCGCTTCAGGTCACCCCCGAACGCCTCGCGAATCTTCCCAACGACGATCGGATCGTTGAACATTTCCGTCCCGGGATAGGCGGTGGCGACGAACATCGATCGGTTGCACGTACCCGGCGGGTTGTACCCCTCCTCCTGCATCCACAGGATGAACCGGACCGTCGCCTTAAGCGCGCGAAGCGTCTCACCGGGATATCCCATGATCCAGGTGCAGTTGGCATGAACGCCGTAATCTCGGCAGTTTTGCAGTCCCACAACCATCGACTCGGGGACATCAAACCCGCCAATCCGGATGGTGTTGCCGGCAAGCGTCTGCCCGCCCTTGTCCATGCGCCGTAGCGTTTCCGCGTCGGCGGATTCGGGGCCGAAACCGACATAGACGCAACCGGCATCAGCCATGTGCTTGACCCGCGGCGGTCGAGACCGGTCGTAGCCGCCGCGCCGGTTGCGAATGGCCAGGTCCGCCGCCTCATCCAGCCGACCGTGCGTGCCCCACCGCAGGCCTTGGTCTTTCAACGGCGCGAAGACCTCGGCCATTCGGGCCAGACGGTCGGGCCGAACCATCGCGTTGTCGTCCACCCAGCCGATGAAGTCCACGTCGTAGCGCTGCATCAGTGTCTGGGCTTCGATCAGCAGATTCTCAGCACTGCGAACGCCGTAGGTGCGTCCGCCGGTTGCGGTGCGATCGCAGTATTTGCACGCGAACGGGCAGCCTCTCGAGGAGACGCCGTTCACCGATCGGCGCATCGTAAACGGCGTGGCGCTGCTGTTATCGGCGTCAACACCCCAGATCGGCGCCGGAAGATATACATCCAACCGGCACAGGTCCCACGCAGGCATCGGCAACGAGTCCAAGTCGCGCGGTCGCTGCCCACGGTAGCAGCCGAAGTACGGCGGCAGGCGACGCTGGGCCCCTTCGTCACCGAACGGCCGGCCCAGTTCGTCCAGCTCGACGGCGTCGGAGACTATCTTGAACACCACGTCGTCACCCTCGCCGGTGGCCACCGCGTCCAGTTCCGGGATCCACTCAAACAACTGATCCGGCAGGTCCGTGGCCAACCCACCGCCGCTGACCAGAAACACGTCCGGCAACAGCTTGCGGACGATGTGGGCGGTGGTTATCTGCCAGTAAAGCGTCGTTATCAAACCTGATAACCCGACCACGTGCGGCTCGCCATGCTGATTGAGATGGTCAACCAGCGCCGTTTCAACCTGGCCCGGCGTCAGGAGCGGGCGATGAGCGTTTAGATCGAAGATGGAGCAACTCGCGCCGTAGTCACGAAGTCGGGCGGCCATCAGTGCCGGCCCCAACGGAATGGTGTTGGGCCGGGCGTGTTCCCGCAGCGGCATGTTGATGAAAAGAACCGTCGCCCGACCGACGCGATCCGCACACTGCTCCACCCATATCCCCGGGTGCGGCTGGAACGCTTGAATCGGCGTGGAAACAGTCGTCATCGCTTATTAGAACCCTATCCAGGGGAATACCGGGGCCGTGCGAAGGCCGAATCACACACCAGCCAAACGACCGTGCACGATTCTGCAGCGGCACTGAGCCGCAGGCTTTAGCCTGCGCGATCCCGCGAAGTAAGCCGCCGCCCACAATTGCGCACTGTCATTTAGTTATCGGCGCGCCCGCAGATGATTCTGAACGCCTCTGTCGTGGCAGTGTTCATGAGATCAGGCGGACTATAGGACCCTGCGGCCAAATGCCGATGACGAACGGGTGTTTCGTCCTATCTGTGGGTGTAAGTGCCAGCCCTTACCACACACGTGCTTCAAGGTCGGGGCACTCACGCGAAGGGTCTTTTCCATGATCGATGCTCCGGACGGCATTTCGGTTGACATCCCTGCCGGGTTCAACTTCACCGACCGCGTGATCGCCGATCGCCACCGCACCCCGCAGGCGGCGGTGCCGCTCGCACCCCAGCAGCGCGACTCACGCGATCACATCCGGCGAAAAATGGTCAAGCAGGTCTACAAATTCGCAGCGGTGCCCTGCCCATCATGCGAGGGTCGCCGTTTCGCCGTGGTGTCGCTGTGGGATTACCATGATTTGTGGTACCCGGTGTCCTCGTGCATGGAGTGCGGCCTGTTGCACGCGAACCCTCGCCTGCGGGCCGAGGACTACGTCGATTTATACCGCCGACATTACCGCAGCCTTTATTCGTCGTCCCCCGGTCCGACCGGGGAATTCATCAATGAGCAAATCAGCAGAGGCAGGGCGCTGGTGCGCAGGATCGAAGACCTACGCGGGCCGGTCCGCGGCTCGCTGGTCTATGAAGTCGGTTGCGGCGCGGGGGGGATCCTACGGGCGTTCGCACAAGCCGGCTGCACGGTGGCTGGCACTGACTTCGATACATCTTACCTGGCCGCAGCCGGCCGGCTGGAGGTCGATGTTGTGGAGGGGGGCACGGAAGCGCTTCTGGGCCGCCCGCCGGCGGATGTGATCATCCTGTCTCACGTCTTTGAGCATTTCTGGGACTTGTCGACGGACCTTGATAATCTGCGTCGCGCACTGAAAGGCAACGGTCTGATCTATGTCGAGGCGCCGGGCATCTTCGGCCTGCGCGACTGGCGCGCGGGAAACTACACCCTACTGACCCAGACTGCGCACACGCTCCACCTGACACTTGCCTCGCTAACACGGCTGATGCAACAACACGGGTTCGTCCTGATCACCGGCGACGAGTACATTCGCTCATTTTTCGCCCCCGATTCCAAGACGTTGGGGAACGTCCAGCTCGCACATCTTTCAGTGCTGGAACAGACCCAGGTCCGTCAACGGGCCGCGGGCACCGCCGGCTTCCGCCAAGCTTACATGCGCTGCCGATGGGAGAACCTTGGCCTGCGATTCGGACCCGACGCGAATGTCGCCCTGTACGGTGCGGGAAGGCATACCGAATATCTTCTGGACAGCATTCGCCGTGCGCCGGGACCGACCGTCTCTGTGATCCTCGATGATGACCCCGCCAAGGAGGGGACCACACTGGCCGGCGTTCCTGTTACGAACGATTTACCCGATCGAGCATCGTCCCCTTCGGCCATCGTCATCTCGTCCGACAACTACGAAGCCCGGATGGCTGCTGCCGCCCGGCAAAAGTACGGATCGCGATTGCCGATCATCCGCCTCTACGAGGGCCTGCCGCCCGGCCCATACCCGGTCTGAACAACCGAGCGCGAACGTGCATCGCGCCGATCAGGACCGGGCCGGAACATTCCACATGATCTTCGGAAAGGTCCTTTGGCCAGCCACAAGCTGTTGACTCCTGTATGGCTAATGGGGGTCGTCATTGTCTGAACCGTATCGGTAACGTGGACGCATGGACGAAGGATCGTGCCAGGACCGGTTGATCGGCGACGTTCTCGGCCTCTGCCCGGTCTCGCCGGCCAATCGCGCCAAGCTCTCACACGCCTGCGCAAACGGGAGTTCGTACGAGGGAATCACTACTTGGCTGTGACCGAGGGCGATATGGCGGCGTGGTGGAAGGTGACGACTGACGCGATCGCTGAGGCGACTAAAGCAGGCTGACGCAAAAGTGACGCAAATGACCGATCCCATCCCAAAAAACAAAACCGCAGAGTGCCGTAACACCCTGCGGTTTCAAAGCTTACCGATTCGAGGCCGACGGGAGTCGAACCCGCAACCACCGGATCGACAGTCCGGTACTCTATCCAATTGAGCTACGGCCCCTATCGCACGCCGCCCACTAACACCACGGCTGAGGTGTTAACGACGCCGTCCCAAGGGTAGGCTGCGATAATCCGAAGCGAGCATCGCGCTCCACTACGGCGCTGCCACCATGGACTAATACCGTTCGGAGACACTCTCGTCAAGACATTTCCTCCAAATCGGGGTCAGCGCAGGGCAATCGCATCTTAGAAACTATCTCAAAACTCCATTTCTGGCCGATAAACCTTTTGTGACTTTACAAAAGGAGGTGCCAGGATGGCCAAACGCAAGAGCAGGATGCCGACCATATGGGAAGTCAACGACGAACTGT